>JAEEGJ010020691.1_pt1 | contig 14266 bp, 29 predicted proteins | sample 8958761 | NCBI WGS metagenome assembly JAEEGJ01 (sample SAMN16246546, study PRJNA631951) | gut metagenome | biome: gut microbiome; feature: rumen; material: RS-attached | host: Bos | place: Iran: Karaj | collected 2018-10 | reverse complement strand
GCTCAACTTCTGGTGTCGGTAAGGGTCGCCGTTGTGGCTGCAATAGCCGTTGATGGAATACATCGCGTCTGACATGTCTGCCTTGATGACTTCGGCAATGTCTTCAACCGTCTCGTAGGCATCGGGGCGCAACGAAGAAGAGGCGTGTTCAAACAGGATTGGCTGTGACAATGGGTCGTTCCCGCAGTTCTCGGCTATTTGTTTTTTCTCGGTTTGGCAGTTGTTCAACCGCTCCGTGGCCAGTTCCAACGCTGCCGTGGCACGGTCCAGTGTGGCTTGAAGCTGTTCATTGGCTTGTGTTATCCTCTGTTCGTTGGCTTTGAGCAATTGGTTTTCTTGCTTCAAAGTACCATATCCCTCGCGGACATTCCGGTCAATGTCGATATTCTGCCTGTCCTGTTCGGTGATTCCGAGGCTTGCAAGATAGCCCAGCCTAACACTTGCATTGCTTTGCCATTTCATGCCGTTGTTCACGCGGTCTACTGCGGCCTCTGTGTAAAACGCACCGCTGCCGACCTTGAACTGCAAGCCGATTCCACCATCCATTGCGAGGCCAAACTTGCTTGCCGATGAAGGGTTGTATGCGGCGCCGTAGTCGAAAAAAGTGTAGAACGGCAGCGCGTCAAATGAGATACCGACGAGTGCTTTCCCAAACCTGTCGAATCCATTGTTAAGGAATCCGTTCACTTCGGCGATGCCTCTCACTCGCCAATAATCGCCGATGCGTTTTGTCATTCGCAGATCAGCGCCGAAGTTCTTGTGATGGGTTGGCTGAAGGCTGTAGGAATACATTCCTCCGACGCCAATCTCAAGGTTTGACCACAGGCTGTATTTGTGGCCGCTGTCATACCTGTAAGGCTTCTGTGCCGCACTTGTCAAAGTGAGTGCAAGCATTGCGAACAAAGTAAAGGCAAGCCTCATTCCTTTACCGATTTGAATAATACTTTTCATTTTGTTGTTATTTTTGATTTTCTGCTTTATAGCATTTTGTGTCTATTCAGAAGGGTAGGTCTTGAGGGTTTGTGGGGTAGTAGTCCGGCTCTTCGTCCACGGGTTGAGTTGGCTGCGCAGGTTGTGGCTGCTGCTCGTTCTTTTCGCCGTTCTTGAAGTTGCCGAGATAGTAGTTGATGCCATTTCTCTGCTCGTCCTTTTTGCATCTTACCTTAAGGGTTGCGGTGTTCCCGTAGTCATCGGGTTTTTGCAGGTCGAATAGGCTCACATTAAGGAGCAAGTGTTCTCCATCCTTGAATTTTGCGTGTTTTACCAGCTCAGGATGTTCGCGGGCTATGATGCCCGCTTTGGTCAGGTCCAATTGTCCGTAGAAGTTCATTGCGTTTTTGTTTATGCGGTTTGTCGTTTTCTGTTTGATGCTGTTCTTCCATCGAGGATGGCCAGCACTTCGCTTTCCTTGTAGTGGGGCTTGCCGCCGATGTAGATCTTCTTCAAGTAGCCTTCCTCGTTCCAATGCCAAAGCGTGGACTTGTCGACATCGAGCTTCGCGCACACTTGGGCTATCGTGAGCATTTTCTCTTCTTTCGGCTTCTCGAAATGCTTCACTATGGCCTCTTCAACGATGTCCGTTAGCAGAGGTTTGAGTAAGTTGAGGTCCACAATGGCCAACCCGTTTTTTAATAGTTCTTCAGGCATAGTGGATGTATTTTGTTTTATGATAATGGAGTGATAATCACGTCAATGTTTCCTTTCGGTGTTCCGGCTTCCTTGAACACGATACCGCCGTCTTTGTACCATCTGAAGCAGAAGCCGGTGCAGTACCTTCTTCCGAAGAAGCCAGTGCAGTCGCATTGCTCCAGGCAAGGCACCCTGCGGTTTCTCTCCACGGCGATGTAAAGGCTTCCGTCTATTTCGGTGTATTCGCCGGGCTTAATCTCATTCCTCCGTATGTAGTTCTTCATCTTCTTCATTTTTGTCTTGTCTCACGGTGCTTGCGTTCGAGCGGACCTTATCGACCACCCATCTGAACATGTCGGCGTAGTTGACGCCGAAAACCATGAGCAGTATGCCTGCGGCTCCTACGAGCAGGAAGACAGGCAGCAGGATGACCGCTACGATGGTGGCGAGAACCCACAGGACGGTTTTGATTATCGCATTGGTTTTTTCTTTTTGCATGGCTATGTTATTTTGCAATTACTCTGTTTGGCATTTCGGACTCGTAGAGTTCGAGCATGTCCTTGGCGGCGGCGGTGAACTCTTCGACCGCCTGCGACAGGTCTTTCACGTCGGTGCGCTTGCTCAGGGCTTCCACGGCTCCCCATAGGTTTCTTACCGAGGCACGCTGTCCCTCCATCGGGTCGAAGATGATGGTCTTCTCTCCGAACCTGGCCTCGACGCGGTAAATCAGTCTCGGGACATGTGTGCTGTTCACCTTGACGGCAAACACCACGGGCACGGCCTCGATGACCACATAGCCGTCGCCGTTGTGCATAGGGATCATGGCGACGTCGTAGAGCCTGTTGAGAAGGGTGAACGGGACCAGCTTCTTGTCGAGCACGCAGACCTTCTTAGGGAAGGTACTGTCTTCCCTGACTCCTCGCCACATCCCGGTCTTGGGGTTGCGCGAAACGAAGCCTACGGTAAAGCCTGTGCTTTCCGATTTTACGAACTTCATTTTGGTTCGCACAACGGTGGCGTTATTGGAGAGGGGATCAACCATTTTCCGGGGAGCTTTATGACGATGCAAAGGTAAGCCAAAAGGGTTGAAAAACGGTTGATTTTGTTGATTTAATTTGTTGATAATCAATGATTTATTATATTAAATAAGAGAGTATAAAAAGAGTGTAAATAGTTGATATATAGAGCGGTTTCGCAAATCGCTTTTTATATTAAAAAAACATGTGTTTTTCTGCGCTTGACGGAAGGGGATGGGGGAAAATAAAAAAGCGGGGCCGCTGACCGCGATCCCGCTGTGAAGAATAGTGCTTTGAAATACTATTGCGTTCGTTTTCGACTATACCATTTGCCAGAACTTTCGTCGTAATACATCAACTCTCTGCCGTTCGATGTAATTCCAAACGAAAGCAAAAACAGTCCACCAGATATTACCAATGTAAAGAAAGCGCATAGATTATTGTCCATCAATTCCCATTTCCAATTCGTGCAAAACACGAATACGGACAACAAAAAATTCACCGCAAAGAATACAATATAGACAATAAACCAACCTTGCCTTTTCTTTACATCTGGATCGTTTGCGAGAGCTGCGGCACCAGTTGCTAATGAAAGAGCGGGGATAATCCAGAATGGAATACTGATATTGGAAAAGATGGCAATCCATAAGCCGATAACGGAAACCATAAAAACAACGGCCAGGGTCCTTGCAAAACCAACGCTTGGTAAAGCAAAAGAATTTCCGAATCTATATGGCATTTGACTGCTATTCGTTGTGTTTTTTCCGCTCTTCAGAATTGTCATTTGATAAGATTCTTCTTGTTTATAGGCTGATATTGGATCAATGCCGTGCTGCATGAAGAAATTGGCAAGAGCCTCTTCAATTGCTTCATCGTCCAGTGTTATTGCGTACCTTACGGGTATTTGTCTTAAATATGACTTGCAATTATGCCAGGGTGTTTTGTCTTTTAATCGCGAGAGGAGAACGCGCTCGTCTTCACGAGTTATCCAGAGGTTCGCTTTCTTGTCGCCATAAACCAACATCCCTTTCTCTGGGTCGGCAAATTCTTTAACCATGCCATAGTTGTATTCAGTGATGTCGGCAAGAGGATGATCTTCATGGAATGATGAACGAAGCAACTCTGGACTGGTGATGCTCGCAACCTTCTTCGGTAGGTTGAGGCGAGCCAACTCGAAAAAGTTGTAGTCGGGATGACCAACATACAGTGCGTACACCATAAGACGTTCCACCTCTTCTGGTATTGCGTTTGAAGTGTCGCCTATTCTCCATGTATAAGTACCGGCCTCGGCACGGATAGGCACCTTCTTCATTATTTTCTCCAAATAGATATATTTCCTCTCGTCGTTCGGCATATTATTATAGGTGTTATGTTTGTGTAAATACAACAAATTCGTTAGAGGTGTGCGGCTCAATGTAGGCTTTCCCGTCTTCTGCAAGAATTTCTATGCCATGCTCAACATCCAATGAGATCCTGTAACGGTTTTCGGAGGAGTCTTCGATTAGCACATGTCGTACATCTATTTCCTTCTTCTCTCCGTTCAATGCAAATACAATCTTCATAACTCTTGGTTTTGGTTTTCAATTATGTCATTCGATATGCTTTCAAACCTCTTCAGCAGAGAGTCGGGGTAGCACAGGCTCTCTGTCACGATGTCGGCGAAGTCCATTTCCTTGGGGATTTCGCTTTTGGTGGGGTAGAAGGCGATGTGCATGTTGATCCAGACGTCGTTGTCCAGGCTGCCGAGTGTTTCGCAGGCGTCGGCGAGGTCGGAAAGCCCGTCGTGCAGGCATCCGTTCTGCATTTCCCATGCCACGGTGAAGCCGGGCGGCACGTCGTCGGGCCGTCGGCTCTCGTGCTCACCTCCTTGCAGGCGTATTTCCTCGTCGAGCCATTCCATTGCACGGCTGACCAGGGCGAAAAGCCCGTACAACCCTTTGCCCGTGGAGAAGAAATGTTGGTGTTGGTGGCCAAAGTCAGTGTTGTATAGGTAGATACTGAAGCCGAAGTCGTCGGGTTCGCCTTGGTCTTCCCTCGCTGAGGAAAGGTCGAGGAGGCTTTGGTAGAAATCGTTCAAGAGGAAATCCTTGAACGCCATCCATTGTATCAGTCGCTCGGAGCCGCGTAGGAACGATCGGTTCGCTCGCTCACGCTGCTCGGCTTCTTTTTCGAGCTGTTTTTTTGTCTTTCTTGATTCTTCCATGATTGTGAATTTTATTGCTTTTTGATGCTACAAAATTAGTGAATAATTGAATAGGGTTGAAAAAGTGTTGCCAAAAAAATGTCAGGGGCCGCAATTCACGGACGACCCCTGACCGAAAATGATTACAACGTAATGGTGCGGAAACACCAAGACGTATCAAAAAGCGCTGCAAAATTATGAAAAATTTTCGCATTGCACACAGACAAAATTTGTTTGGCCAAATTTTGTCCGCGTGCAATACCTTACAGCACTTCTACAAAAGGAAATCAAACCAAATGTCAAAGAACTGCTTTCCACAGTATTCTGCCAATTCACGATTCTTGAAGGCAAGCCGCGACCCGTAGAACGCGTCCGAGGCCGAAGATGCGCTGACCGCAAACGCACAGGCGACACCCGCACCGGCGCTACCGCTGACGATCGACAGGGCGAGCACACGACCGTATTGTTTTGTTTCATCACCGAGGCGGTTCCACTCGTCCTTGGTGTAGAGGTAAAACCAAGGATAGTATCGGTACTCGTCCTCGGTGAACTGGGGCTCCCAGCCTTCATTGAGTGCTGCCGCGATGATTCGGAGCTTCAGGTAGGAGAGGAGGTCGGTTGAGGCATCGTCCATTTCGTTGGAAATGGAGTCAAATTCGCGTACAAACTTGTGGTCTTCACCAAGCGCGTTGCAGGCATCTTCGAATGTCTTGATGCGCTCCTTGATGTCCTGTGGCACGAACACTCCTTCTCCGAAGAGGTTTTTGAGCAGCTTCTTGCCGTTTTCATCTGATTCATTGTAGGCTTTCTTTGCGTTTTCAACGCTGATTTTCGATTCTTCCATAGAATTAGGATTTAATTGTTAGTAAATAAGTAATTTGTTATGGTTGCGGGCAATCTTTTTTTTCTGCAAGGGCAAGTGCTTTGTTCCTTATTTTCTGCCTGTTTTTGATTGTCATGGCAGCGATGTCGGATGGGCATTTCCTTATGTTGACAATGTTGGTTACTCCGTTGGAGTCGAGGCGAACTTCGCCTTTGCCGTAGAAAGCCCCAATGATGCCTGTTTCTCCAAGTTGATCGTACACGACTTCTCCAAGTTGGAATCCGTTCATGGACTCGGATTCGGAATGGTTGTCGTCACAGAAATAATCCTCATAGTCGGTGAGTACGAGTGATTTGTCTTCGGTGTTTTGCTCGTTGTAAAGTAATACAAGGTAATCCGCGAGGTTTTCCAGAGACCTATAGGTTTCGTCGACTTTTTCTTTCTCGCCTTTTTTCTCGAAAACATGCCAGGATTGAGGGAATTTGGAGTCGGCTGAAGGTGGGTATGCGGTTATTTTGGAAGAACCAAATTGGAAAACCCTCGGAGTCTTGTCGTCGCCCCAGAAATCGGCCAGTAATTCCTCGCGGTAGTATGCCGCGTTTCCGTCAATTTCCCTCCCGTTCTCGTCGTAGTTCTTTGTGAGTGCATAGCGGAAGTATTCCTCGAACTGATACCTGGATCCGTCGGCACGGACTCGCTGTTCGTCATACTTCACGATGTAGGTCTTTTTGCCTTTGTGGATTCCGAAGTGGTCGACAGTGGCCAGCACTCCGTGGAATTTGCACAACACGCGGTCGCCGATTTGAATGTCTTGTTCTGTTGTAGTCATGGTCGTAAGATTTAGTTGATGTGTTTTTCGTCGATTACAAGAGTCCTGTCCAAAATGGAGCAGTCTTTTGATATGGGTATCAATGCCGCTTTGTCAAGAAGGACGATGTAGACTGTGCTTTGCTGGTTGTAGGGTAACGTGTCGATGATTCCCGACCCGTAAGGTGTGCCTACCTTGTCCCCGATTCTGTATTTGTGTGCCATAGCGGTGTGGTTTTGGTTCAATGTGCCAAATCGTGGTAGATTGACGGTTTGCTCGTCACGTTGTAAATCCACGAGCCGCAACGCACGAGTTTTGCGTCAAGCCCGTAGTAAAGGTTCTTCATTCCCATTACGCTCCCAGATACATGGAAACAAGGAAACCCATCCAGCTTGTATTTTGCTGGAAGTGTTTTAACTCTATACTTTCCTCTTTTCATGGTTTTGTGATAAGTTGTTGCAATTGATGATGTTCCGATAGTATGCTTCGAGATTGTCTTCAACCTCTTTGCTTTCGATGATTTGCGGGCTGTTGATGGTCTCGGTCCATTGTTTCCCGCAGCACAGGCACTTAAATTCCCGGTTCAGGCATCTCCTTTCGACTTCTATGACGTCGCCATGAATCACGGTCTCTTTGGGTTGCCTGTAATAGTTGATTTCCACTGCTTTCATAGCCAGATGGTGTGTTTGATGGCCCATTCGCCTTTGACCTCCGCTCTGTCCTTGGCGACACGGTAGAAGCGGACATCGTTGTCGTAGTATGGGTGATAGCCCTTTTCCTTGAAGATGGCCAACGCTTTCCTGATCACCTCCGTCGAGGGATAGAACAGGAAGTAAGGCTTGTTGTCTACACTGGTGCCCCAGTAGTATTTTCCGTCCTTGCAGCACACGCCGACTTTCGGGGCGTAGTGGTTGCTGCCGTCGTAGATGCTGCTGCTCATGCTGTCGACGATGGCTCTGCATACCAGTTCGATTTCGGTTTGCTCATTCTCGTTGACATTGTTTTTGATAAAGTCGAAGTTTCCCATATCTGTGTGTTTTAGTTGTTTAGTTCCAAATCAGGGTTGTTTCTTTTGATGTTGTCGATGATGACCTCGATGCTTGTCACTTCCTCTGTAACATTGTCGAAGCCATTCAAAGCAGCGATGCTGTTTGGCGAGCATTGGTCGTATCGTTTCTTTCCGGTGTCGATGAATATCTGTCCTTTTTCGGTTTCGCCGGGCGTGAAACAGAGCGAGGCCACAGTTTTGCCGTTTTTGTCCGTTGCAAATACAGGGCATTCGTTACGCAGGCCGAAAGTGTGTCTTGTAAAGTCCTCGTGGAAGTTCAGCCCAGTGATTTTGTCAACTTCCAACAAGATGGGGAGCACAAGATGTTCTGTCCAATGTATATCCCTGCTCATCCATCCTTTGTGCTTCAGTTTGTAGCAATCGCCCATTTTCCTTGCGGCGATGCTGTAGTAGCGCATGGCAGATTGCCTGGCCTTTTCAGCCTTTGCCTCAAATTCGGCTTGACGTTTTTCCTGTGCTGTGTAAGCGTCGGTGAATTTCTGTTTGATTTCTTGGAATGTACTCATTGTATTGCCCTCCCTTTTTCGTCGTTGATGCTCAGAACAAAGTCGCTGTTGATGTAGAAGTCGTAGTCCAACTTCTTTTTCATTGAGTTGATGTAATCCATCAGTTTTCTCAAATAGATTTTGCGGTTTTCTTCCGTGTCTTTTTCAAGTTTACCGCTGATTTGTACGGGAACTTCAAGTGTGATAAAGAATTTTTTGTTTGTCATGTCTGTAATTGTTTAGTTTGTTGGTGTTGTCTGATAAAAAGCGGAAGCCCCGTGTTGCAGGGGCTCCCGTCAAAAAAATACAGCAAAAAGTTAAGTCGTTATTTGTAATTTTCAATAATCCATTCGAGCATGGCATTTCGGTTTTCTTGATCAAGGTTGGCATAAAAGTCAAGGTTGGCCAATTCCGTGATGTTCCCCCTGTCCTCGTTGTACCTGTTCCACTTTCCACATAAGTGTTGCCTGTCGCAGTGCCATTCGCATTTGAGTAGCACGTCTGGATACCATTTGCCATCTGTGTCGTTGCGAAGCGATTCATAATTCCAATTCCACATTATGAATCGTCTCGCTCCTTCAATTAGGTTTTCTTTGATTTCGTTCATGCTGGTTTGATGTTTAGTTTCTTTCTGATTTCGAGGTCGTAGCCAATCCGCTGAAGTTCGGCATGGAGATCCGCGTATTCTTCGGGTTTGGCTGGTTTGGTGTTCTGCACGATAAACCTACTGGCTGGTCCGTGCTGGCCGATGTGCATGTAACTGGTGATGTTGCCACGGTCGTCGCATGGCAGTTCAGGGAACAGGGCGATGACCTGGCCGTCGTTGAACTTCCTGAACACTACTTTGTCTTTCATGGTTCGGCTCCTTTCATCAATTCTGGTTGGTCGTGGATGTTGCCGATGACTTCAACGGTTATAACTTTACCGTGCCCCATCCATACATCACGGACGTTACGGCTGTGTTTTCCAGGATGCTCCTTGATTTTTCGGTAAACATAAGCCCTCTTTTGTTGTTCCCAAGCGACATATCTCAAATCTTCGTATGCAGTTGGGTTTTTGCCATAGTATGTCGGAGGAACGATTTTAAGTCGGACGATATCACCTTCGAATATTTGTTTGCCGTCTTTGTCAGTCTCTCCTGTGAATTGTCCGATGGATTCTGTTTCAACATCAAACTCTCCAAAGTTATCGGTGAACCAGTCTTTTATTTGAGGTTGTCCGGCTCCACACCATGTGATTAAATCTCCATAATGCCATTCTTTTGTGTCGCAGTCTTTTCCTCTGAATTTAATTGTTCTTTCCATATCGTTTCGTTTTTATTGTGTCACTTCGAATAACACGGCGCAGCCGATTTCATAGATGTCCTTGCCGTTGGCCTCGCATACGTCGAAGCATTGATTCATCATGGTGTTGAAAGTCGCGACTTCCTCATCCGTGAATGTCGGCTCTCCAGTGTCCCTGTTGACATAGCAACAGAAATCGTCGTCGGGATGGAAAGCCACGTTGCGCTCGTTGTGTAGATATCGGAAAAACTCCTCTACATCGCTGACGGTGTTGATCTCCTTCTTCATGGTTGTTCCGGGTTTTGTTCGATTGCCGCGATGATGTAAGACAAATCGACGAGCGATAGTTTGCTGACGTAATCGTGGTCGGGCTCGGCTTGGTCGTCATCGAACGAGCATCCACCGTTGGAGAAACGGTAGTATTTCAGTCGCTCGTTGCCATCGTCATCCACAACGATGTAGAGGCATTGGAAGGCGGAATAGTCGAAAAAGTTGTAAATCTCTTCGTCGATGGCATCGTCTGTTTCCCAGGAGTCATCGCCTTGGTGCTTGTTGCGAATGTCATGGATGTCAAACGACTTGTTGATTTGGGTGTGTATGTAATAGCATCCGTCGTTGTCGAAGAAGTTCCACACTTTGGTGATGTTGTCTTCGCCTTCGCGTCCCTCGTCAAGGCCGAACTCGTTGATTTCATAGCTTGTCAGGTCAACGCCGTGCTCCTTGACGAATTGGAGTAGGGCGTTTTCGAGTCTGCGTCTGCAACTCTCTTGCAATCCTGTTAGTTGTTGAATATCCATCTGTATCTCCTTTCTTTATTGGTTGATGACGTTTCTTTCCATCCAGTCATGTACGTCGGCCAGGGCCATGTACATTTCCTCGGTGCAGCCTTCTCGGATTTCCTCGTAGTGCGAAAGGGCGTTGCAGACTTTTGCGTAGAGCGAATCGGCGTCAGGAACATTCCTTGGAATTTTCCGTTGCTCTTTAAGTCTCTCGCGTGTCCTGACGTTGGCCCAGGCATCGTTGACGCAATCGGCCAGTTCGTTCTCGAACATGTTCTCTGCAAAGGTGTTGATGTCTTTGGTGTTGCCGCCATCGTCGATGGTGAGGATGTCGATGGAGTAATAGCCGTCGTCCTCGTTGCGGACGATTTGTATCTCTTTTCCGTGTTTTCGGATGTCCTCGTTGGCGTTGTCGACGAGGTTGAAGGGGTAGATTGATTCTTCCATAGTGCTTACTTTTTGCTGATGTTGATTACTTGATAGATTGCGTTTTAGTCAACAATTCCACCTCCATAGAACTTGTTAAAGCTCGATTTCAACCCTTTGGCCGTCTGCTTCCATTCGTTGAATTTCTGTCGGATGCCGTCGTCTGCAATCTCCCATTCTGATGCCATTTGTCGGCGGTAGTCACGGTAGCCGGTGTAGTTGTCGGCATAGTTGCGGAATACCTCTTCGAGCGACGAGCCTTCGATGTCACAATAGTTGCCGTGCTGATCCTTAACGGTCATGGTGACATGACCGTCTTTCTCCGTGAACAACGGTCTGCTGCTTGCCAGTCTGTAGTTGATGGCGGCATGAAGCGCGTCGTCCATTTTGTAGATAACGCCGTCCTCTTTCAAGATGGGGAAGTCCAGCGTTTGCAATTCTATGTATTTCTCCGCGTTGTATTTGTTGTTCCAGTTTGGACGGCCATCGTCTTTGAACGATATGAAATACAGCGCCCTGTCTTCCTCGCATACGGAAATTCCAAAATAACAAGGGAAATCGCTGGAGTAGGTCTTGTCGAACTCCTTGATTGCTTGTTCCGTCAGGTGTTTCTTTTCGAACTGGATAATGGTGTAGAAATTCTTGTCTTTAGAACGGGTTGACGCTTGCCACTGCAACGGCATGTGCCCGTTGTCCCAAAGGAAGTTCAACTTGTTTTCTTTGGCGTATAGCTCGCCAGCCATTTTGATAAACTCGGCCTTGCTTGCGTCATCGTTGTTGCGAAGGAACGCAAGTGCTTCGGTCATTATGGCTTTCTCGTCTTTGTTGAGATAGCTGAGATAGATTTTTGTTATTTTTAGTGCCATAGTTTGTGTGTTTTGAAGTTTGTTAATCATTCATGAGTTTGATGTTTCACTGTAATGGATTTCCGTTTTGGTGGTTCGCATAACCCATTCGCCTTTTTTCCCGTACTGCCATCCCCAGAGGTTGCTTTGTATGACAACTCCATCATGAAATGGGGTATTCGCCCACTGTTTGTGTTCTACATGTGGAGTGAACATCCTTTCAATATGGTTATATACTGCGTCTGTTTTTGCCGTGTCAACCGAAAGGTGCGAATATCCGTTGTCGTTCTCTAAGATGATTTTGTCGTCAGGCTCAAAGGATGTCTTCATAAACTCACCAAGTGTCATTGGCGTACCATTGACCACCATCGGCATCTTGTCTTTGTCAATCCAGCACAGACGCTCAATGTCTTTGGTTCCAAAGGCGTATTTTATGGTGACAGGGCGCCACTCCATGTTGTTTGCTCGGAGCGTGTCATAGTAATGTTTGGATTCTTCCTCGGTGGCATCGTGCCACTCTGTTAGCGACACATGGATCCGGCGGACTTGGTAATCTCCATTGGCAAATACCACAGCGTCACCAGACATTGGCTCTTTCTCTCCGTCGACGAGTCGTTTGTAACTATAGTCTTCAAGGTCGGTTACGAATGACACTTTGTTGCCATAATATCGACCAAACACAGAGTGTTTAATCTCTGTTCCTGAAATATGAACTAAATGTCTCATGATACCGTGTGTCTTAGATGCCGTTGATGTCAATGTCAAGTTCTTCCGCAATCTTCAGCAGAAGCCCAAGCTCCCAATGATGTTCGCAGAAGCGCTCGTGGCATTGGTTGATCAGCTCTTCCTCGATGTCGTCCCATGTGGCGTAGGCATCTTGGTTGTAGCAGTCGTCGAAGCGCTCTGCAAGTTTCCCGTTGAGGGAAATGAAATCCTCGCTTGACGAAAGGCTGCATCCGTCGTTGAGGTTGAAGTTTTCAAGTTCTTTGTCGGTTCCTTCCAGTGCCGTTTCCTCATCGTTGTAAATTTTGCAGGAGTGGAAGTAGATGCGTTCGCTGCGGTCAAGGTCGGCGCGGACAACGGTGTCAATGTGGATGATAACTCTGATAATCATGGTTTGTAATGTTTTGTTGTTAGATTTTTCTTTCCATAAGAGCGTTGTATTCTTTTTGAACCTCATCTTGGTCATACTCGTCATTGCCAAGCATTTCCTTAATTGGCTTCATTTCTTCTTCCCACGGATCGTCAACAATGTTTAATCGTCCGTAAATCTTCCGAAAAGCGTTGACGATGGCATCGCGTTCGTCGAAGCTGTTGTAGCACTCGAAGACCAACTCGTAGGTCCAGAAGTCGAAGTTGAAATCAATTTCATTACGCAGGTCAAGGTCTTGTATGGTAACGCCGACGTAATCGACGGTTCCTGAGTGCAAGGTGATGTTGTGGTTGTAGTACACGAAATAGTCGTTGTTTGGCTGTGTGTCATTCGTGATTTTGTCAACCAACCTTTCAAGCCATTTGTGCGGTTTCTTTTTCATGTCCTTTCTTGTTTTTCGATTTTTCCGTATTTCACGGCAATCTGATAGTATTCAGATAACGGTCGCCTGCTGTATTCTTCAATCGCTTGTACTTGTTCGCGTGTCAGGTCTCCAAGTAGAGGATAGAAAAGAGTCGCGGTGTCGCCGGTTTCATCGTCCGTCAAAATAGCGTAGCCGTCATTGAATGTGCCGTGGTAGTGTTTCAACTCGCCGTCTTCGCCTTCGATGACGATTGAGTCTGCGTATCTCTGTAGTTCGTCCTGCCCGTTGTCATGAGCGATTTCGATTTCGTGGGTTTCGATTTTGGAGTAACTGTCACAGAAATCTCCGAAATTGATTGACATGTACTCGCCGTCTTCGCTGTAATAGACGGATTCGTCCTTGCCTTCGTAGATTTCGTCTTTTGTCGGTGGCGTGTCTTTTCGGTAGAAGCCCCATTCCTTTTTCAGCCAATTCATTTGGGCTTCCCGTGCCTCCTCCAATGTGTTGTGGATGGAGGATGCAAAATTCCATCCATCCGTTTCAAATGATATAAGTACAAAGATTTTCTTTTTCATTGCTGTATTTTTTTTAGGTTGTTTTTATATGATTCCTTGTTGTAGTTTCCACTCGGCTGTGCATTGGAGAACATCGCCGTTGGGTGTTACATCGAAGCGGAGCCTTTCCGCTTCTTCTTCGTCAAGCGCAAATTCCGCAAGCCTTGATTGCCCGTAGATTGATCGCTCGTAAAACACGGTGTCGTTCTCCGTGTCGAAGTTCTCGTCAAGGAAATCCTCGGCTTCCTCGATGGTGTCAAATTCGCCTTGCCACATGAAGGGGCTGCTGAGGGTTGATGTGGAGACGAACAGCTCGTAATAGCCCGCATAGACTTTGAACATGGTCGTTTTGTTTTAGATGGATCGGTACAGGTTCTCGGCTGCCTTCAAGTATTCGGGGTAAACTGGTCTGATTTGTGTCTCGGCCACATCCTTGAAAACAGCGTATAACACTATTTTGGGGAGCGGGGAATCATTGTCGTCGTATTGGTCGATGTCGATGCTGCCATTGCCGTTGGTGTTGAAAACCTTGTCGATTTTCTCAAGCACCAGATTCTTTGCCTCTTCTGCGAGTTCAATGGTTTTTGCCCGCAGGTTTTCTTTCTTTTTGTCTGCCATGATGGATTGTTTTTGAGGTTACAAAAAAAGCCGGCGCTTTGGGCGTCGGCTTGTTGTGTTTTGTCGGTGTGTGGTCTTGTTACTGTTCGAACAGGCTTTTCAGTTCCCTGAGTTTCCTCATGCCTTGGTCGATTTGTGATTGGGCCTCGGTGAAATGACTTTCGATTTCGTCTGACAGCTTCTTGTAGGCCGATGTCTTCAGCTCGCCGTCTGATGACACGGCAAACTTGTC
>JAEEGJ010020688.1_pt1 | contig 14269 bp, 11 predicted proteins | sample 8958761 | NCBI WGS metagenome assembly JAEEGJ01 (sample SAMN16246546, study PRJNA631951) | gut metagenome | biome: gut microbiome; feature: rumen; material: RS-attached | host: Bos | place: Iran: Karaj | collected 2018-10 | reverse complement strand
TACAATCGCTTTCTGTATTAAAGCATTAAAACTGCTAAATTCTTTCATTAAAACTGCACAATTTTTGAAATTTTGTGCAAAGGTAATTCATTTTTTGCACACTACCAAATGTTTTTGTGCAATTTTTAAAAAATTTACTCGTATCTCATAGATTTCGCTGGATGAATGTGCGAAATCAAGTAACTTGGTGCTATCAGAACAAACACACAGATCAACAAAGTGGCTATGTTGATGAGTGCTACCAATGGCAGATTCAGCTCCATGGGAGCCTCGCTCACATAGTAGGTTTGTGGGTCGAGGGTGATAAAACCTGTGTATTTTTGGAGCAGAACGATGCCGATACCCACAATGTTACCCCAGAACAATCCCTGACCGATGATGAATACCGAGAACCACAGGAACGTGTGGCGAACAGTCTTGTTGCGGGCGCCTAAGGCCTTCAGGATACCAATCATCTGTGTGCGCTCCAGAATGATGATGAGCAAACCGCTAATCATTGTGAAGCCTGCCACGCAAACCATCAGTGCCAGGATAATCCATACGTTGATATCAAGCAGCTCCAACCACGAGAATACCTGTGGATACAACTCGTAAATGGTCTCGGATGTGAGCGAGTTGCCCTGCTCGTCGCTGGTGCGGTTAATGTTGTCGATAAACTGGTTGGCTGTTTCGTTCACCTTCTCGAAATCCTTCACCAGCACCTCAATACCAGTAGCCTGATTATCGGTCCAGCCGTTCAGTTTGTTGGCGGTATGCAGGTCGGTAAAACATAGCGTCTCATCGAAGCGCGTCATGTTTGTCTGGTAAATGCCGCTGATGGTGAACTTACGCGTGCGAACATCCTGATTATCGATGAAATAGCCAAATACCTTGTCGCCAACCTTAAGGCGCATCTTGTCTGCTATCATCTTGGAAACCAGTAACTTATACTTGCTTGTTTTGTCGCTGAATGAAGTGATGTTTCCTGCTATAAGGTGCTGACTCAGAAAGGTGGTGTCGTATTCTTCGGCGATACCTTTGATGGCTATTCCCAAGAAATCCTCGTCGGTTTTCAGGATACCCTGCGTCATGCTGAAGCGTTCGGCTTTGGCCACACCTGGCAGCTTGCCAACAGCCTTCATCAAGCTGTCGTTGGCGCAGATAGGGTGAGGATCAGAACCATTGTAGTTCATGATATTATGTACCTGGATATGACTACCAAAGCCCACCACCTTGTCGCGGATGGTATGCTTAAAACCAAGTACCACGCTTACCGTTACTATCATCACAGCCAGTCCGATAGCTACGCCGATGGTGGCTATACGAATAGCTGGGCGACTCACTTTTCGTTTGTCGCCCTGATCGCTATATATTCTTTTGGCTATGTATAACGGAAAATTCAATTGTTAATTTTCAATTTTCAATTACTCTTCATCCACACGTCCGGGATACTGTTCAAGGGCCTTGCGCAGTACGATAAGTGCGCGCTCAAGGTCTTTCTTCTGTAATACGTAGGCGATACGTACCTGATTGATACCTGCACCTGGGGTGGTGTAGAATCCGGCTGCTGGGGCCATCATCACGGTCTCGCCCTCGTACTCAAACTCCGACAGGCACCAACGGCAGAACTTCTCGGCATCATCTACAGGCAACTTAGCTACGGTGTAGAAAGCACCCATAGGGATAGGTGAGTAAACACCAGGAATGCGGTTCAGTCCGTCGATCAGGCACTTACGGCGCTCAACGTACTCGTCGTACACGTCGCGATAGTATTCCTCAGGGGCATCCAGCGAAGCCTCGGCCACAATCTGTCCGATGAGTGGGGGAGAGAGGCGAGCCTGACAGAACTTCATCACGGCCTTACGTACCTCAGCGTTCTTGGTAATCAGGGCGCCGATACGGATACCACACTCTGAGTAACGCTTAGATACTGAGTCGATCAGGATCACGTTCTGTTCGATACCCTCCAGATGGCAAGCCGAAATATAAGGCGAGCCAGTGTAGATGTATTCACGATACACCTCGTCGGAGAAGAGATACAGATCGTACTTCTTCACCAGGTCGCGAATCTGGTTCATTTCGCGGCGTGTGTACAGATAACCCGTTGGGTTGTTGGGGTTACATATCATAATAGCGCGTGTGCGCTCATTAATCAGCTCCTCGAATTTCTCTACCTTGGGGAGCGAGAAACCCTCCTCGATGGTAGTGGCAATAGTGCGGATTTTGGCTCCTGCCGAAATGGCAAAGGCCATATAGTTGGCGTAAGCAGGCTCTGGTACGATAATCTCATCGCCAGGATTCAGGCAGCTCAGGAATGCAAACAGCACCGCCTCGCTACCACCACTGGTAATGATGATATCATCAGCTGTTACGTTGATATTGTACTTAGCATAATAGTCTACCAACTTTTCGCGATAGCTCTGATAACCCTGCGAGGGTGAATACTCCAGGATACTGCGATCTATCTGCTTCAGGGCGTCGAGTCCTACTTGCGGTGTTGGCAGGTCAGGCTGACCGATGTTCAGATGGTACACCTTGGTACCTCTTTTCTTAGCGGCTACAGCGAGAGGGGCGAGTTTTCTGATAGGCGACTCGGGCATCTCTAGTCCGCGAACTGATATCTCAGGCATCTTTCTATTTTACGATTTGACAATTTACTATTTCACTATTTTGCGGTGCAAAGTTACTAAAATATTTTTAAATCGTGCTTTTTTTCGATTTATTTGTTTACTTTTGCAGCAAAATTGTGAGCTTACGATGAATTTCGAGGAATTATTAGAAACGCGTGACGTTAGAAAAACCACGAAAGTCCGTCTTCCCTACGGTTACTTCTACAAGCGGTTGATCGATGGAAAGTACTCTAACTTCGTGGAGTTCCACGACGAGGTGGCCGATCATGTCGCCTTTAGTAATTGTGTGCGTACCGAGGCTGCCGATATGGATAAGGTAAAGGATAAGCACCAGTTGCACTTTGTGCCCAACGAGGGCGACGGTGGTGTTTATGCCATAGCGGTTGAGGTGGGTAACTTTGTTACTTTCGAGCAGCTGCTGAACGAGAATCCGGCTGTTGTGGCGCGCGAGGATTTTGCCAACAACACGTTGCGCGATCTGGTAGAACTCACCCATCAGCTTAACGAGCAGGGCGTGTACCATGTATGTTTTGCCCCCTGTAACGTGCTGGCTCGCAAAAACGATGCTACCATCCGCCTGCTTTGTCATGGTTCGTTCTATGCTAAGTTGGATCAGGAGATACTGTACGACGGACTTGAGGATTACGTAGCGCCCGAGGTTTTGGCTGGTGGCGAGATTGATGCCCGTGCCGATGTGTACTCGATGGCCAAGTTTGTGGTGTGGCTGTATCATTCAGCCGGTCTGCCTTTCGAGTGGCGCCAGATTATCACTAAGGCCACAGCCGAGGACCCCGATCGCCGTTATCAGTCGGTTCACGATTTCTACCATGCGCTCATCAGTCGCAAGCAGATGCGCCGCACAGCCTTGGTGGGTTTTGCTGCAGTTGCTATTGCGCTGGCCATAGTGGGTAGCTATTTCTATATGTTGCCCCAGCCCGAGGACGTAGAATACGTAAAGGCCGTTGAGGAGCCTATCCCCGATGATATGCTCGACGAGGAGAACCTGCTTTACGGCTTGGGTGCCGATGCCGATTCGGCTACTATCGCCAATATTGTGGCCAAGCAGATGCGTATGAAGGATTCGCTCACTATCGACGAGAAGGAGATGAAGGAGTATCAGGCCAAGGCCGAGCAGATATTCCGCAAGCAGTTTACCAAAGAGGCCGACCGCATCCTATCGAAGGTTTATAACAACAAGCAGATGAACCTTTCGGAAAAGGATTTTATGGCGCGCAGCCGTAGTATGACTCAGGAGTTGGCCAAGGCCGAACAGGATCTTGCCAAGCAAAGCAACCTGGGTAACGAGCGCTCGCAGCGCATTGCCAGTGAGATTATCGACCAGCTTACCACCAAGAAAATGGAGGCGCTGGACAAAGATTATATGGGAATAAAAAAGAATAAAACAGAAAAGAAATGAGAAGTAGAACAGCAACGTGGTTTGAATGCAAGATCCGTTATGAAAAGGTAACCGAGGACGGCTTGCAGAAGAAAGTAAACGAAAATTATGTAGTCGACGCCCTGAGTTTCAGCGAGGCCGAGACTCGCATCACCGAGGAGATGTCGTCGTATATCAGCGGCGAGTTCGAGGTGGCCGATATAAAGAAAGCAGCTTACAAAGAGGTATTCTTTACCGATGATAACATTGCCGATAAGTGGTACAAGGCTAAGCTCCAGTTCATCACTATCGATGAGAAGACTGAGAAGGAGAAGCGTTCAACCGTTAACTACCTGGTTCAGGCTGGTTCGATGAACGGTGCCATGAAGAATATCGACGAGGTGATGGGCGGTACCATGATTGATTATGTGGTTTCGTCGGTAGCCGAGACAACGTTGATGGACGTTTACGAGTACGGCAAAAAGAACGATAAGCCCGAATACGAGCAGCAGTAAGAAACGCAAACGATACGATGATGGATTACGACGTTAAATCCCATCTGCACGAGGTGCTCGATACATTGCCACAAGGTGTTCGCCTTGTGGCTATCTCTAAATATCACCCTAACGAGTATATCGAGGCAGCCTACGAGGAGGGTCAGCGTGTGTTTGGCGAGAGTCATGAACAGGAGTTGCGCCAGAAGCACCTTTCGCTGCCTCAGGATATCGAATGGCACTTTATAGGCCATTTACAAACCAACAAGGTAAAGTACATTGCACCTTATGTAACGATGATCGAGGCTGTTGACTCGCTCAAGTTGTTGCGCGAGATTAACAAGCAGGCCGAAAAGTGTGGTCGCCGTATAAAAGTGCTGCTCGAGCTGCATATTGCCGAGGAGGCTACCAAGTACGGTCTTACACTCGATGCCTGTCGTGAGCTGTTGGCAGCTGGCGAGTGGCGCGAGATGCAGCATGTGCAGATTTGTGGCTTGATGATGATGGCATCGTTTGTGAATGACGAAGCGCAGATTCGCCAGGAGATGCAGACTGCTCGCGATTTCTTCGACGAGGTGAAGGCTCAGTATTTTGCCGACGACGATGCGTTTTGTGAGCGTTCGTGGGGTATGAGCGATGATTATCCCATCGCCCTGCAGACAGGCTCAACCATGATACGTGTGGGCACTAAGATTTTTGGTCCCCGCGTTTATTAAAGTAGTACTGATCGCGCTTACGTGTAATCTTGCCAAAGTTGATGGCATGCACGGGGCAATAATGATAACAGGCTAAACAAGAGGTACACCGTCCGTTGTGAATCCACTCGGGCGGTGTTCCTTGTATATTATCTACAGGGCACACTTTTATGCATTTGCCACATTTGATACACACATCCTCATCAACCGTAAACTTCTTGTCGTTTACCATGCGGGCATTAAAGTAAGCACCAATCACGTACGAGTAGAGTCGGGGAGTGCCGCCTTTTACTAACTCCTCAACACCCGTCGTGCGTTCGCGTATAACCGATATGATATGTGGCAGCATCTGTCGTGCCTGGTTTATCTTGGCGTGCTCCTTCTCCTCAGTATCCGTGTACATAAACGGCAGGCACACATAGCTTTCGGGCATCACGACGGCAAACTGTGTGGTAGTTTGCAAACCAATCGTGGCTAAATCCTTGTTCAGTATCGTCATCGTTTCGCCTATGTTGTCGCCACAGGTCGTCAGCGCCCAACAATAAGCGTTATTTTTCGAAATAGATAGTTTGCTGATAAACTCTCGCACTATTCTGGGGGGCTGCCAGCCATGGGTGGGGAAGCAGAAGCCGATGGTTTCGTTCTGCTTTAACTCAAACTGGTTCTGTCCCTTACGTATCAAGTCGGGGATGTAGAATAACTCTTCACCGATGGCCTCGCTAATCTGCTTGGCCACCCATTTGGTGTTTCCTGTGCCTGTAAAATAGAATATCATGGTGCAAAATTACATTTTTTTGTTGATATTCTGATTAAAGTTTCGTGTTTTTCGCAAAAACAATATATCTTTGCAGGGTCGAAACCTAAAAAAGCGACGAATTAAATATTATTAACGATTAGTGATGCAAGATTTCGGGTTGTGGTGCATTTAGTGTGTGTACAATTCAAATCACAAAACAAAAACAATAAGTAAAAAAATGAAAGCATTAAAAATTTTCTCTGTTGCATGCTGCATGGCAGCTGTTTGTTTAACATCGTGTATTGGTGATGATAGCAGTGAGGTTAAGAACCTTACTCAAGGCGAGATTGCTACCTGTTTGAATGCCGTTCGTGGTACTCATCTTGGTAAGGTGTATTATTCGGCTCCCACCCAGAAGGATGTGAACAATGTAGATTCAGTAGAGCTCAGCTGGACTATCCTTACCGATAGCACCATGACCATTCACGATTTCCCCGCCCGTTTGCTGGCTCACAATATCGATAGCGTAAGTACTCAGGGTAAGGAGTTGCGTGCTGCCCTTCAGGCTTGTCCCGATCAGGACATCGATTGCTACATTGGCTTTATGAAGATTTCGCCTATCTACTGGCTCATTAACCCCAAGGCTCCAAAATATACTGTTAAGCTCAACGATGGCGAGCACAAGGTACAGGTAGCTTTCTATTCTACCAACACCTATTCAAGCGGTATCTATAACACCACTACCAAGGAGTTCTCGATGGAGATTATCGAGGGTGCCATTTATATGGACGATAAGCTTACCTCATATCTTAGCAAGGACACACCATTTGTTTTTTATCGCAACAAATAATAAGTGGTGATGAGCGATAATAGTGAGGAACTATTCCCTGTGGTGGCCGACGACGGCAGCGTTATCGGCTCAGCCACACGAGGCGAGTGCCATAGTGGCTCTCGTCTTTTGCATCCTGTGGTGCATCTGCATGTGTTTAACAGTAAGGGCGAGGTGTATCTGCAGCGCCGCCCAGAATGGAAGGATATTCAGCCAGGCAAGTGGGATACCAGCGTGGGCGGTCATATAGATTATGGCGAGACCCCAGAGCAGGCCTTGGTGCGCGAGGTGCGCGAGGAACTTGGTATTACCAACTTTAAGCCTGAGCGGGTAGGGATGTACGTGTTCGAGAGTGCTCGCGAGCGCGAATTGGTATATGTACATCGTACCGTTTACGATGGTCCCATCACCCCTTCAGCCTCTGAGCTTGATGGTGGTAGGTTCTGGAGCATCCAGGAGATACGTCTGGCGATGGGGCGCGGATTCCTGACGCCTAATTTCGAAAGCGAGTTCCGCAAGTTCTTCTTGGCGCGATAACCCTCTGTAATACTATATTTTAAGTCCTGCAACCTGTGTTGTGGGACTTATTTTTTATACAGCTCATATCCATAAAACCAAAACGCCAAAAATGGTTTCCTTAAAAATTATTAACAGACGCTTGTCGTACCAAATATAATGCTTACCTTTGCGCCGCAAAAAAGGATTGTTTTCAGTAACACCAACACCAAAAAGGGATTTTATATTCACCAACACCAAACACAAAGTTATGAGGTTAAAATGTATGATGGCCACAGTGGCCTTATTGTTTTCAGGAGTTCTGCTATTCTTTACATCATGTGACAACCAACACGATTATCAGATTCAGGACGATGTTCTTTACACATTGCTTGCTCCCTACAACGTGGAGGGCATGGAACAACGTGGTGATAGCTTGTACGAGGCTGGACAGATTACCGACCTTTGCCGCAAGTTCTATCACGCTTACCCTCTTTGCAGTAAACATCACCAGTTTAACGCGGCCGTTCCCATTTTCCGTGAGATGCTGAAGGATGGTACTGAGGATTCGCTGGAGCGCTTGTTCCAGATTTATGCCGCTTCGGAGCTGACGATGATTCTGCGCTATCAGGGTCATATCGAGACTTCGATGCTTACAGCCATTGATGCCATGCAGCGATTCTCGCTCGACGAGGCGCTGCAGGACCAGATTGCCCTCGAGAGCTATATCCGCTTAGGAACCTTTGTGGGCGACGGTATGGTGTCGACAGGCGACTATGACGAGGCTGAAAAGCAGTTCAAGAAGTACTTCGATCTCTCTAACGAGATGAAGGATGGTGTGCTGCGACTGGCTGAGTGGTATCCACGCCATTTCGAGCTGTTCGAGATTATCATCCGTGCCTACACCACCAGCGGTCAGTACGATCGTGTGCTGCCTTGGGTGGAGCGTTGCGAGGAGTCGGTTGATGAGTATTACAATTCGCCCGAGTTTAAGGATATGCCTCACACCACCACACAGTTTGTTGAGGGCTATCTTGCTGGTGCTCAGATATGTAAGGCTGTTGCGCTCGAGCATTTGGGTAGACCTGATGAAGCTGCTGAGGCTTACAATAAATACCTGAAGAGCGATATGGCTCACACCGTTATCGGTCGCCTTAATCGCGCCTTCTATCTCTCGGCCAGCCACCACTACCGCGAGGCTGCTATCATCTTCCAGAGTCTGGATAAGGCGCTGGCTGTTTATAGCCCCAGCATCTCGCTCGACTGGATTCACGAGTACTATCTGCCTAAGTTCGAAGCCAACCTGAATGCAGGTATGCGCGACTCGGCTTACGTGCAGGCCGCTATGATTTGCGAGCGCCTTGATACCACCCTTACCAAGTACATGCACGACGAGGGTAGTCAGCTGGGTCATATCTATGCCTCGCTGAAGAAAGAGGAGAAGATTATCGAGCAGGAAGAGCATATTATCCAGCAGCGCACCTGGGGCCTGTCGGGTTTCATTGTGCTGATGGTAGGCTTCTTCTCTAGCTATACCGTTCGTAACCGTCGTCACAGTCGCCGTTTGGCCGAGGTGAAGGCAGCTCAGGAGCGTATCGAGAGCGAGTTGCGGATTGCGCGCGATATCCAGATGAGTATGGTGCCTCACGAGTTCCCCAAGCACCACGGGTTTGATATGTTTGCCTATATGGAGCCTGCCAAGGAGGTTGGTGGCGACCTGTATGGTTACGTGTTCGACCATAACAAGTTGTATTTTGCTGTTGGCGACGTGAGTGGTAAGGGTATTCCAGCCTCGCTGTTCATGGCGCAGGTAACCCGCCTGTTCCATACCTTGGCCGATGAGCACCTGCAGCCCGCCCAGATTTGTAATATCATGAATAAGGAACTGTCGGGCGACGATAATATCAATGGTATGTTCGTAACCCTGTTTATCGGTCTGCTTGATCTCGATAATGGTCACCTCAGTTTCTGTAATGCCGGTCATAATCCTCCTATCATTGATTGTGGCATCAAGGCTGCCGATTTCCTTACCATCGAGCCTAACGCACCTATTGGCTTGTGGCCCGAGGTAGAGTATATTGGCGAGGAGATTGAGAGTATTAAGGGTCGCACCCTGCTGGTTTACTCGGATGGTTTGAACGAGGCCGAGAACCTGGAGCAGAAGCAGCTGGGCGATGAGCGCTTGCTCGAAAACCTGCGCTATACTCCATTTGTATCGGCCCGCCAGATGATTAACCATTTGCAGACCGAGGTTAACACCCATCGTAACGGAGCCGATCCAAACGACGATTTAACCATGCTCTGTTTGCGTGTAAACTGATAATACCCAACACAATCTTTCATACATAGAGTCCATTGTCGGGAGCTCGCAGTGATGCGGGCTTCCGATCTTTTTTTTGTAAAAATATGGTAAAAAGTTTGGTTGTATTAATTTTTTTTGTATCTTTGTCCCCAAACAATCTTCTATTAATTTTGGAACAATGAAACCGAACTTTCTATATACCATCATAAAATCACTATCTGCAAAGCTCAGTTTGTGGGTGGTATTGTTCGTGTCAATATTGTTTGCCGCCACTTTCTCCTTGATGTTCTATTATGCCCGCCAGGCGGTTCACGACGAATCGCTGGGTAAGGCCGAGGATATACTTGATAAGTTTGAGATTGTGGTGGGGCAGAAGTTGCACGAGATTGAGGTGATAACCCGTCAGACGCATTGGTGGGTAGAGCAGAACATGACCGACACGCTCGAGATTAGGAAGTACACCCAGCAGATACTGGCCAACGAACCCGAGATTATCGGCATTGCCACCGCCTTTGTGCCTGGCACATTCCCCGATCGTGGCGAAAAGGATTATATGATTTACTATCATCGCAAGAAAGGTAAGATAGTCAGAAGCGAGCAGTTTGCCCACGACTCGTATCTGCACCAGCAGTGGTACGAGGAGCCAATGACCCGCGATAAGTATATGTGGACAGAGCCCCGCGAGGATTACCGAACCGACGATGAGCCTATTATCACCTACGCCATGCCTATACACAAGGATGGTAAGGTAGTAGGTGTGTATGGTGTAGATATCTCTATCTATTGGTTGACGAAAATCGTTCACGAGCAGCGCCCGTTACCTAATGTAACAGGTTCGCTCATGACCCATTCGGGAGCTTTTGTCATCCACCCCGATACCTCGTTGCTGCGCCCACGCGCCATGTTTAAGCTGATGGAGATGTATCCTGAGGAGAAGTATAGCATAACAGCCTATAGGATGATGAGCGGCCAGAGTGGTACCGAGCAGCTCAGCCTGAACGATACGCCCCGTGTGTTAGCTTATAAGCCTTTCGAGAAAACCAAATGGGAGATTACGGTGGCATGCCCCGAGGACGAGATTATGGGTAACTACAACACGATGATTCCGCTGATGTTTGCTGTGGTACTGCTATCTCTGATTGCTATCGTGGTGTTCTGCTCAGTATTTATCCATCGCGAGCTGCACCCGTTGCGCGCTCTCGAGAAGTCGGCCCGTTTGATTAAGAGCGGTCATTACGATGTGCCTATCAAGACCAGTAACCGCCAGGACGAGGTGGGTGTTCTGGCCAACAGCTTTATTACCATGCAGCAATCCATCAGGCAGCACCTCGACGAGATCGACCACAAGAATCTGATGCTGGTTGAGCAGAACTGGCTGCTTACCGAGGCTCAGAAGCATAAGACCGAGGCTGATAGGGTGAAGATGGTATTCCTGCAGAATATGACCGACCAGATGGATGAACCCGTTAACGAGATATCGCGACTGGTAACCGAGGTGCACCACCATCATCAGGAGATGCCGCACGAGCAGATTGTTGAGATGGCCAATCAGGTTGATGCCCACACGCTTACCATTACCAATCTGCTGGACAAACTGCTCGAAGTAGCAACTAAAAAACAAGAAGAGGAGGACGAGGCATGAGTACGTTATTAAATCGCATCAAACGCAAGCTGTCGCTCAAACTCAGTTTGGGCATCCTCTTGTTCCTGGTAGTGGTGTTCACATTCTCTATCGGCACCCTGTTCCTCTATTCGCGCCAGCTTGTAAAGCAGCAGGCTATGGAGCGCGCCAACCAAGAGCTCGAGAACTGTACCGAGCGTGTAAACGAGCTGATGAACGAGGTTGAAGTGGCCACCCGTACTGCCGTATGGCATCTGGGCGACGACATACGTCCCGACTCGCTGCTTAATTACATCCGATTGGTAGTAGGGCAGAATCCTAACTTCGATGGTTGTTCGGTGGCTATGGTGCCCGATTTCTTCCCCGATCGTGGCCGCTATTTCTCAGTTTATGCCTATAATCCAGAAAATGCCGATACGGTAGTGGCTAATATTGAGGAGCCTTACAACTATTTCGACAAACCTTGGTATCGCACAGCCGCCACCTTAGGCAAACCCTGCTGGGTTGAGGCTTATGCCGAGGATTTCCAGGGTGTAGAGTCGACTGATTTCGACGATATGATCGTGTCGTACTGCGTGCCGATGTACGATCGCCACAAGCATCTGATGAGTGTCATTTCAACCGATTTGGCCATCGACTGGCTGTCGGAGGTGATATCGTCGTATAAGCCATACCCTAAATCATATGCCATGTTGCTGGGTGCCAACGGCCAGTATATTGTGCATCCCGATACCACGAAGCTTAAGAGTCGTACCATCTTCAAGGATGCCGACCCCACCAAGCAGCAGGATTTGATTTCGCTTGGTCACCAGATGATAGCCGGCAAGAAGGGTATGCTCAACGTAAAGGTGAACGGCGAGCCTTGCGTGGTGCTCTATCAGTCGCTTACCAAAGCCCCATGGAGCATGGCGCTGATTTGTTATGAGAGCGATATCTTTGTGAGCTATAACAAACTGCTTTACATACTGATACCAGTGCTTACGTTTGGTTTGCTGCTCATTCTGGTATTCTGCCTCAATGTGGTGTCGATGATGGTGCAGCCGCTTAACGACCTGACCCGCCAGATCAGCTACATTACCGACGGCCACTTCCACGAGGCCATCAGCTTCAGTAGGCGTAAGGATGTGATTGGGCGCCTGCAGAACAACTTTGCTGAGATGCAGCAGGCCCTGAGTAGTCATATCCTGAACCTGAAGCAAACCAACGAGGAGGCCGAGCGGATGAACCAGGATTTGGCCGAGGCCAACGAACAGGCACATAAGGCCGACGAGAAGAAGAACGAGTTCTTGCAGGATATAACCCACCAGATACGTACGCCGCTCAACATTATCAACGGCTTTACCCAGGTGCTGCGCGACGATTACGAGAGCATCCCTCAGGAGGAGCTCGGCAATATTACAGAAACTATGCAAACCAACGCCATCCTCATCAGTCGTATGGTGGGTATGCTTATTGTAGCCTCGAATGCCGGTAAGGATGTAAAGGTGGATACCCACGAGCGAGTTTGCATTAAGGAGCTGATTCAGCATGTGGCCGATATCTATGCCTCGCGCCCGCCGCACACCATCGATTTAACTACCGATGTGCAGGTGGATGATACACGTACGGTTAAAACCAATCGCGACTATCTTACCAAGGCCTTGAACGAGTTGCTGTTCAATGCCAAGAAGTTTACTACCGAGGGCCATGTAAAGCTGTCGGTAAAGACCGATGGACTCAAGGTGATGTTCTTTGTCGAGGATACAGGTCCTGGTATTAGTGAGAGTGTTCGCAAGAATCTTTTCGATACGTTCGAGAAGGGTGATATCTTTAGCGAGGGCTTAGGCTTGGGCTTGCCAGTATGCCGCCAGTTGGTGCGCCTGATTGGAGGCGAGCTGAAGCTGGATGCCACCTATACCAACGGCTCACGATTTGTGATTGTGATACCCGACGAAGAGGCATGGGTTGACCTGCACGACGACTTACGTTAACGTTTGAGTAAAAAAAACGTTCGCTTTCTCGTGTTGTTCGGCAAAAATGTGTATCTTTGCACCAAAAATCGACTAAAAACAATGGAACAAGTATTCAGTTACATTATCAGTCTTGGTGCATCAGTCATGATGCCCATACTGTTTACTATTATTGGACTTTGTATTGGATTAAAATTCGGAAAGTCCTTGAAGTCAGGACTTTACGTAGGTGTAGGATTTGTTGGACTGGGCATTGTTACCGCCTTGCTGACAAACAATTTTGGCGATCCGCTTTCTGAGATTTCGCGCTTGTACAACCTGCAGCTCGGCGTGTTCGATATGGGTTGGCCGGCAGCAGCTGCTGTGGCTTACAACACGGCTGTAGGCGCACTCATCATCCCTATCTGTCTGGGTGTAAACTTCCTCATGCTCATCACCAAAACCACCCGCACCGTTAATATCGACCTGTGGAACTACTGGCACTTTGCCTTTATTGGTGCCGTAGCCTATTTCGTGATGGATCAGAGTCTGGCATGGGGCTATTTCGCCGCTATCGTATGCTACATCAACACGCTGGTAATGGCCGACCTTACAGCGCCTAAGTTCCAGGGCTATTACGAGGGTATGGAGGGTATCTCTATCCCGCAGCCTTTTGTGCAGAGTTTCACCCCGTTTGCCATGCTCGTTAATAAGGGCTTGGATATGATTCCTGGTTTCTCAAAGCTGGATATCGATGCCGAGGGCCTGAAAAAGAAGTTTGGTGTGCTGGGCGAGCCTCTGGTATTGGGTGTTATCGTAGGTGCGCTGATTGGTGCTTTGGCTCAGTTGGATATTAAGAAAATCCTGTTCCTGGGTGTTACCATGGGTGCTGTGATGGAGCTCATCCCACGTATCACCAAGCTGTTTATCGATGGCTTGATGCCTATCTCAGAGAAGACACAGGAGGTGGTTAAGAAGAAGTTTAATGGTAAGAAGGTATATATCGGTATGTCGCCAGCATTGGTCATCGGTCATCCCACCACGCTGGTAGTATCGCTGCTGCTCATCCCTGTAACCCTGGGCTTGGCTGTTATCCTGCCAGGCAACCAGTTCCTGCCGCTGGCCTCGTTGGCTGGTATGTTCTATGTGTTTGTGATGGTGCTGCCTTACACTAAGGGTAACGTG
>JAEEGJ010020686.1_pt1 | contig 14270 bp, 13 predicted proteins | sample 8958761 | NCBI WGS metagenome assembly JAEEGJ01 (sample SAMN16246546, study PRJNA631951) | gut metagenome | biome: gut microbiome; feature: rumen; material: RS-attached | host: Bos | place: Iran: Karaj | collected 2018-10 | reverse complement strand
GCGGAATGGATTTGACTGGGTCCCCAGCACCAACACCAGCAACGAGTACTTCATTGATGGCAGTCTGCTCCTCATGCGTTGGGTGGACAATGGCGTTGAGTACCGTGAGTGGTGGGAAATCATAGCCTTGGACAACTTCAACATGGTCTGGGGCGCCACCCGCCTGGACGAAAATGGCCAGCGCTATCCCGCTACCGTCACCCTGGAAAGAATTGATCTGACCTAACGGTTCGCTCCTATACGAATAAACCTCGACCGAAAGGCCGAGGTTTTTTTTGTAGGGACGATCGGATTCGAACCGATGACCTCTTCAATGTGACTGAAGCGCTCTAAACCAGCTGAGCTACGCCCCTATGATTGGGGACTGCAAAGGTAATAATATTTTTGCATTCTCAAAAATATTATTACCTAATTTTTCAACCTTTATTTCTTGAGGCGACCTATGGCGTGCTCCAGACTCTCGGAGGGCTCTATGATGTTGTAGTCTTTCCAGAAATCGAGGTCCTGGAATTCCTGGGCTTTGTCGTTGAGATAGTCCGTGGTACGGAAGCGCTCCTTGCGGGGAATGGGGACGGCCTCGGGCCTCACATCCGTAATCACGAGTTCGTTGATGGCGGTGTAGTGGGTCTTGAAAAGACGCTTTCTCCAGTCGCAGGCAAAACGGATGGTAGAACGGAAGTACTCCAGTCTTATTTTATCTCCCACAGGCCGATAGTTGAGAACTATGCTGGCTTCCTGGGGGAAGAAGCGGAGGCTCAGGGGCTTGGATACAAGGATTGCTTCTATGGCCTTGGAGCGGTCTGTCATATCCAGGGAGGCCTCAATACGCGTGAAGGTAAGATTGTCCCGGTCCAGATAGATGAGGGCGTGATAGAGGGCGTAAGGAACGTCCTCATCCGGCGTCATTTTAATGACCAGTTGCAGACGGTCTCCCATATACACGGGCATCTGCATCTCAAAGCGGTAATGGGACCTCTCCTCTTCAGAGAAAAGGAGCGCGGGATTCTTAAGGAAATCGCAGTTCAGGGCCATCTGGGGACCGCCCTGCGTTTTAACGCTGAGGGTATCCGTGCGGCGCTGGCTAACCAGCAGACGGCTCTTTTCCAGAGCGGAGGCATCCGTAGTGTAAAGCCGGGTATCGGTTTCTTCACGGAACAGACGGGCTACGGCTTCGGCCACATACGTGTAGCGGCTTCTCTTCTGAACGGTTTCCCGGTAGAAGCACTCCAGGAGTTCAGGTTCCGTACAATAAGTATAAGGTATCCGCCTGATGGCCTCGTCCAGTATGGCCACGGGGTCTCCGGAAATAACCAGGGCCTCCGGCAAGGCAATGGCCTCTCTGACCAGGTTGATCTGCAGTTTCTCCTTAACGGTTACGAGCTGAGATTTATAGCCCAGATAGGTGCACAGCACGGTTGTGATGCGGGTGTCGCTCTTTAGCACAAACTCTCCGTCTGCGTTGGTAACGGTGGCATAGTGGCGGTCCGGTACCGATACGTGGACAGACTCCAGAGCACGGCCGGTTTGGGCATCTTTTACCTTACCCCGCACAACGTATCCCAGACGAAGCGAATCCGTCTGAGCCCAGGCACTTAGAGAAAGAAGTGCAAACACTATGAGCGTCAACCACTTGCGCATACCAAAGCAAAAGTACAAAGAAAAGATGTAAAAACAAATATTTTCCGTAACTTTGCAGTCCCTTACTGGAGGTGTGGCCGAGTGGTCGATGGCGGCAGTCTTGAAAACTGTTGTACCGAAAGGTACCGGGGGTTCGAATCCCTCCGCCTCCGCAAATCAAAGAGAACGATACAGTTCTTCGGCCTGGGAGAGAGAATCGAGTTTTCCCACATCTACCAGCTTGAGATCTTTGGCAACCACTCCGTAGAAGGGGTGGTTTTTGCATTGGTCGATGTAGAAATCCATAATGGGGAAACGCTCGGGCATAGCGGCATCCTCAAAGGCCTGGAAGATGGCGGGAGAGACATTGTGAATGCCGGCAAAGGCATACCGCGTGCAGGCCTTCAGGGCCTCGGGCGGGTACGGAGAACGGACCTCCCCCGTTGTAACGTTGGTCCATCCCATAAGCCTCATATCCGGACCGAAGAGAAGATACCGGCTGGTCTTCCGCTCGCTCACAAGGAGCGTGGAAACGGCCTCTGGACGCACTTGAGAACGGAACCAGGCCAGATCCAGATTGGACAGGATGTCCACGTTATGGATAAGGATGGGCTCCTCCGTGGGAAGAAGAAGGTTCTTGGCGTGGGCAATGCCGCCGCCGGTCTCCAGAAGGGCCTCGGTCTCGTCAGAAATCTGGATGCGCACACCAAAATCGTGGGTGGCCAGATAATCCTCAATTTGGGAAGCAAAATGGTGTACGTTGACCACCAGGTCATCGTAGCCGGCCTCGCGCAGTTTCACAATCACGTGATGCAGCAGCGGCTCTCCGCCCACGGGCACCAGGGCCTTGGGCATAGTGTCGGTGATGGGCTTCAGGCGGGTTCCCAGACCTGCCGCAAAGATCATCGCCTTCATAACTAGAGCATTTTTTCGATATTGAGTTCCCGGTGGGTTACCGTGACCTTGACGTCAAACTTATCCATCAGGTGACGGGCCAGGTGCTCGGCGCTGTAGACGGAACGGTGCTGGCCGCCGGTGCAACCGAAGCACACCTGCAGGTTGGTAAACTTGCGCTCCATAAAACGCTTGACGTGGGCGTCCACCAGATTGTAGACACTGTCCAGGAACACCTTGATTTCTCCGTCGTCTTCCAGGAACTTGATCACTTCGGGATCCATTCCGTTGAACTGACGGTAGTACTCGTACTTACCGGGGTTGTTCACGCTGCGGCAGTCAAAGACGTAACCGCCGCCGTTGCCGGTGGTATCGGTAGGAATACCTTTCTTATAAGCGAAACTGTAAATATGAACGGACAGACGGTGGTCCTGGGCAATCTCGTTGAGTTCCGGCAGGGAGGCCATCGTGGTAAGGAGGTCGTTCATATAAGGATAGTCCGTGAAGGGCGTCTGCAGCAGTTTGCGCAGATTGCTCAGGGCATAGGGAACGCTGGCCAGGAAGTGCGGCTTCTTCTCAAAGTAACCGCGGAAACCGTAGGCTCCCAGCACCTGCATGGTGCGGAACAGCACAAACAGGCGCAGACGGCTGCGGAAATGGGCCTCGTCTACCTTCTTGTACTTCTGAAGGGCATTCAGATAGGTGGCAATGAGCTCCTGCTTGAGGTCTTCCGGGAAGCGGGAACGGGCCTGCCAGATGAAGGAGGCTACGTCGTAATAGATGGGACCGCGGCGGCCGCCCTGGAAATCAATGAACCAAGGGTTGCCGTCCTTGACCATTACGTTGCGGGCCTGGAAGTCGCGGTACATGAAGGTATTGTCCTGGTCCTGGAGCAAATCGGCCTTGAACTTCTCAAAATCGTCCTGCAGGAGAACCTCGTTGAACTCCAGGCCGGTGGCCTTGAGGAAGCAGTATTTGAAGTAGTTAAGGTCGAAGTCCACCATACGGGCGTCAAACGCCTCCTGGGGATAGCAGTTCTTCCAGTCCAGGCCTTCGGCCCCTACAAACTGAATCTTGGGGAGCTCGGCCACGGCGCTCTTGAGGAGGGTGGTTTCTTCCGGGCTGTAGAAGCCGCTTTCGCGGCCCTGGGCCACCATACCAAAGAGCACCTGGTCTCCCAGGTCTTCCTGGATGTAGGCGCTGCCGTCCTCACTCACGGCCAGAACCGTAGGAACCCGCAGGCCTTTCTCCTTGAAATGATTGGCCAGATAGATGAAACTGTGGTTCTCCTGCAGATTGGTACCCACGGCGCCAATGAGCGAGAGACTGCCACTCTTTAAGCGGAAATAGCGGCGGTTGCTGCCCGAGGCGGGGAGCTCCAGGATTTCCGTTAACTTCTTTCCGGTATAGGATTCAAATAAAGGTCTGAGGATCTGTTCCGACATAGAGTTGGGGATTAGTCTTTGGCAAAGAACTTCCAGTGAAAGAGGATGAGATACGCGGCGCCACAGGTAACGCAGCTATCGGCAAAATTGAACACGGGTTCAAAGAAGATGTGTCCTCCAAGGCCCGGCACCCAGTCCGGCCACGTCCACAGCGGGAAGTAGAACATATCTACCACTTTGCCCTGCATAATAGGGGCGTAGGAGCCCAGGGTGGCCACCGTATCGTAGGTGGACTCGGAGAAGATGAGGCCGTAGCAAAGGCAATCTACAATATTGCCGAAGGCTCCCGCCGTGATGAGCGTTAGGCCCACCAGCACACCGGTAGGGACCGTTCCCTTCTTGATGAGGGAGGAGATCCACCAGGTGAGGAAGACAAAAAGGACCAGGCGGAACAAGGTAAGCAGATACTTCCCTATTACCCCGCCAAAGGCCATACCAAAGGCCATTCCCTTGTTCTCTACAAAGAGAAGTTGGAACCAGTTACCCAGCACCGGAATGCTCTCTCCGAGCGTCATATGGGTCTTGACCAGGACTTTGATGACCTGATCAATGAGCACCAGCACAATACCCAGCAGGAGCAGCCGGACGCCTTTGGAAAGACGTACAGCCATTACTTCTTGCCGGTCTTTTCCAGGATGGCTTTACCCTCTACCGTGGTGGTGGCGTGCGGAACCAGACGCAGGCGCTCCTTGGGGATGAGCTTGCCCGTTACACGGCAGATGCCGTAGGTCTTGTTCTCAATGCGCACCAGGGCGGCCTCGAGGTTCTGGATAAATTTGTACTGACGCTGTGCCAGCTGTCCGGCTTCTTCCTTGGAAAGCTGGAAGGCGCCGTCGTCCTCAACCGTCTTGAAGGTGGGGGCGGTATCCAGGATGTCGTTGCCACCGGCGTGGGTCATAGCATCCCTAAGAGTGTTGTACTCTGCGCGGGCCTTCTCCAACATCTCGTTGATAATGCCGCGGAACTCCTCGAGTTCCTCGTCAGAATAGCGGGTTTTGTTGTTCTCTTCCATATCCTTAGCGTTTGATAGTTAGCTTGATTATACCTTCGGTCCATTCTACCTCCGCGGCATCTGCCGGAGCCTTTTCAAAGGCTTCCAGGCCGATGGAAAGCGAAAGCGTCTGGGCCTTCACATAGTCTCCGAACACCTGCAGGGCTTCGGAGAGTCCCTCGTCATTGGAGTAGACCACGGTGTGGATGCGGTCCGTTACCTCAAATCCGGAGCTCTTGCGGAGGTTCTGGATGCGGTTCACCAGCTCTCTGGAAAGGCCTTCCTTTCTGAGCTCGGGGGTTACTTCCACGTCCAGGGCCACGGTGAGCGAGCCTTCGGAGGCCACCTGCCAGCCTTCCACGTCTTCCGAGGAAATGGCATAGTCTCCAGGGTTCAGGATTACGTCTCCTCCAGGGAGAGCGAGGGTATAAGCGGTGCCTTCGGTTTCGGCCTTCTGGATGGCGGCAATCACGGGCTGCTCCAGGGCGCCGAAAGCGGCGGCAATCTCTTTCATACGGGCTCCGTACGTCTTACCCAGCACCTTGAAGTTGGGCTTGATACGGAGGGTCATAATGCCGGTGGTGTCTTCCACGAACTCCATCTCCTTCACGTTCACTTCCGGCAGCACGATGCCCCCCACGGCATCCAGTGCGGTGCGGACTTTCTCGGAGATGACGGGGATCATCACCTTCTGCAGGGGCTGTCTGACGGGGATGTTCACCTTCTTGCGGATACCCAGGATGAGGGAGGTGGCCAGCTGAGCCAGGGCCATTCTCTCTTCCAGGGCGGTGTCCACCAGTTCCCGCCGGGGCTGCGGCATCAGGACAAAGTGCACGGACTCGGCGCCGGGCACGAGGTCGCAGTATAGCTGATCCATATAGAACGGAGCAATGGGGGCGGCCAGGATGGCTACGTCCTCAAGCACCGTGTACAGGGTGCTGTAGGCGGTCTTCTTGTCTTCCGTCATTTCTCCGGCCCAGAAGCGGGCGCGGTTGAGGCGGACGTACCAGTTGGAGACGTCGTCGCAGACGAAGTTCTCCAGGATACGGCCGGCGCTCTTTACGTCGTAGTCTTCGTACGCGGCGCGGACGTCACGGATAACGCTGTTGAGCTTGGACAGAATCCAGCGGTCCAGCTCCGTGTAGGCCTTTCCTTCGGCCGAAGGCTGCCAGCCGTCGATATTGGCGTAGCGGGCAAAGAAAGCGTAGGTATTGTAGAGCGTGCCGAAGAATTTGCGGCGCACGTCTGCTACTCCGGTTTCGTCAAATTTGAGGTTGTCCCAGGGCTCGGCGTTGGTGAGCATATACCAGCGCAGGGCGTCTGCGCCGTACGTATCCAGGGCCATAAACGGATCTACCGCATTGCCCAGGCGCTTGCTCATCTTGTTGCCGTTCTTGTCCAGCACCAGACCGTTGGAGATAACGCGCTTGAAGGCGGGCGTTCCGGAAATCATAGTGTGGATGGCGTGCAGGGTATAGAACCAGCCGCGGGTCTGGTCCACGCCTTCTGCAATGAAGTCTGCCGTGGCGCCAAAGGCGGGGCTGTCCAGGTTGCGGAGGCCTTCCTGGGCGTAAGGCATAGCTCCGGAATCGAACCACACGTCAATGAGGTCCGTTTCACGGGTCATCTTCTTGCCGCTGCGGGATACGAGGAAAATCTCGTCCACTACAGGGCGGTGGAGGTCTATCTTGTTGTAGTTCTCCAGGCTCATATCCTCGGGATCAAAGCCCTTCTCCTTGAGCGGGTTGGAGGACATAACGCCGGCGGCTACGGCCTTCTCTATCTCTGCGTAGAGTTCCTTGACGGAACCGATACAAATCTCTTCCTTACCGTCCTCGGTGCGCCAGATGGGCAGCGGGGTGCCCCAGTAGCGGCTGCGGCTGAGGTTCCAGTCCTGGATGTTCTCCAGCCACTGGCCAAAGCGGCCGGTACCGGTGGAGGCGGGCTTCCAGACAATCTGCTGGTTGAGCTTCACCATCTCGTCCTTTACGGCCGAAGCTTTGATGAACCAGCTGTCCAGCGGATAGTAGAGCACGGGGAGGTCCGTTCTCCAGCTGTGCGGATAGCTGTGTACGTGCTTGAGCACCTTGAAGGCTCTGCCATCGGCCTTCATCATTACGCAAAGGTCAATGTCCAGCGTTCCTTCTTCTTCTACGTGCTCGAAGTACTGCTTGTAGCCGGCTTTCACGTATCGGCCCGAATACTCCTTGTAGGAAGGGTCAACCGTGGCGGCGTAGGCGGGATCCATATCTTCCAGGCGGAAGAAGCGGCCCTGGCGGTCTACCTGGGCCTGGGGATTGCCGTCCTTATCAATGGGCATGATGGCACCGATGCCGGCGGCAGCGGCCACACGCTTATCGTCTGCACCAAAGGTGGGGGCAATGTGTACGATGCCCGTACCTTCGGAAGTGGTTACATAGTCTCCGGAGATCACGCGGAAGGCTTCTCCGTCCGGCTTGAACCAGGGAATGAGCTGGTGATAGCGGATGCCCACGAGCTCGGAGCCTTTCCAGCTGCCGCCCAGGAGCTTCCAGGGAACCACCTTGTCTCCCTTCTGGTAGCTCTCCAGGGGAGCGTTCTCTCCCTTGGGGTTGAACCAGGTGCCCACCAGATCCTTGGCCAGCACATACACGGCGGGGGCGCCGGTGTAAGGGTTGAGGGAAAGTACGCGGACGTACTCTATTTCCGGTCCTACGCACAGGGCGGTATTGGACGGAAGGGTCCAGGGCGTGGTGGTCCAGGCCAGGAAATAGACAGGATACACATACGTGCCGTACAGCGGCTGGGATGCGCCGTCTTTGATTACCTCAAACTGGACGGTGGCCGTGGTGTCGCTTACGTCCTTATAGCAGCCGGGCTGGTTGAGCTCGTGGGAGCTCAGGCCCGTACCGTCCGTGGGAGAATACGGCTGAATGGTATAGCCCTTATACAGCAGGCCTTTGTTGTAAATCTTCTGGAGGAGGTACCAGAGGGTCTCGATGTAGCGGTTGTCGTAGGTGATATACGGGTCCATCATATCTACCCAATAACCTACACGCTCGGTCATATTGACCCACTCCTTGGTATATTTCATCACCTCTTTGCGGCAGGTGGCGTTGTATTCTGCCACGGACACCTTGGTTCCGATATCTGCCTTGGTGATGCCCAGTTTCTTCTCTACACCCAGTTCTACAGGGAGGCCGTGGGTATCCCAGCCGGCGCGGCGGTTCACTTTGTAACCGGTCTGCGATTTATAGCGGCAGATGGCATCCTTGATGGAACGGGCCATCACGTGGTGGATACCGGGCATACCGTTGGCGCTGGGCGGGCCTTCGAAGAAAATGAACTCAGGGGCCCCTTCACGCAGTTCCAGCGAGCGCTCAAAAGCGTGCATCTGCTTCCAGCGCTGCAGGACGTTGTTCCCACATTCGGTCAAATCCAGCCCCTTGTATTCTTTGAATGTCATATTTTTTGCTAATTTTGTATCCTAAAATATTTCACAAAGTTATAAATAATTACTGATTTAGGCAAGCAATGAACACGCTGGATATCGTTATCCTTGTTCTCTTTATTCCGGGCATCATCCGGGGCATTTCAAAGGGATTTCTGGAGCAAGCTATCACGCTGGTAGGCATTGTGTTAAGCGTGTACCTGGCTTTCAAGTTCTCCGGCGCTGCCTGCACGTGGCTATCGCAATACCTCACCGTTTCGCAAACCGTCCTCAACATCCTGGGCTTTGCCGCCGTGCTGGTTCTGGTGCTGCTGGTGGTTATGTTTGTGGCCAAACTCATTACCGCCGCCGTAGAAAAAGCCTCCCTGGGCTGGCTCAACAAGGTGCTGGGACTGGTGTTCAGCATTGCCGTTTCGGCCGTGGTCATTGGTCTCATCATCATTATGTTTGACACGGTGAACGTCAAATTCGGCCTAGTAAAAGGCCCCGTATTGCAGGAATCCCTGCTATACGGAGCCCTCAAAGACTTTGGCTATTTCGTATTCCCCTACCTCAAGCAGCTGCTTACAATAGCTTCTTAGGCGTGGTAGGAATAAAGTCCTTCAAGTAGAAGGGTTCAAAGTACGCCAGATTTTCAAATTTACCCTCTTCAAAGGCCTTCCGGGCCCGGGGCGCCATATACCTGGCCAGCGGGAACGCCTCCTCAAAAAGGGCATTGGGATGCGCAATCACATCCTTTCCCTTGAGGGCACCGTCGCCCACAAAAAGCACCTTTCCTTTTTCAAGATAAGGGGCAAAAGAATCCGGGCCGATGATATGGGATTCAATCTCCGTGAGCCGCTCCCCTGCTGCGCTGTAAACCGCGGTATACACCTCCATACGGCGAGCGTCAATCATAGGTACTATATAGAGGGGAGATTCTTCGCTTCGCTCAGAATGACAAGCGCTAACCAGAACGTCAAGAGTTCCCACGGCTATGAGGGGCTTTCCGGCACCAAAAGCCAGGCCCTTGGCGGTGGACACGCCCACCCGGAGTCCCGTGTAGGAACCCGGGCCGGAGCTCACGGCTATGGCATCGCAGTCCGGGGCTTTGAGGCCGGCCTCGTCCAGCACTTCCTTTACCAGCGGGGCGGTGAGGGAAGCCTGCATACGGGGCTCCCGGCAGATGCGTTCTGCCACAACGGTCCCGTCAACGGCTAATGCCACGGACAGGACCGAAGTAGATGTCTCAATGAGGAGAATGCGGGCCATTACAGCTTTTTACGCAGGTAATCGCGGATGTCGTTGGCGTTGCGGACCTTGGCGTTGCCGTCCACATTGCCGTCTACAATGAACCACACCATAGGCAGGCTGCCAATGCCGTAAGAAGTCACATAAGGAGACTGGGCACCGCGGGTGTCACATACGTTCACCCAGGGCAGCTGCTGGTTGCGGATGGCCGAAGCCCAGGCAGCCTTGTCGCTGTCCAGGGAAACGGCGTACACCTCGAAGCCCTTCTTGTGGTACTGCTCATAAATGGGCACCAGGGCATCCAGGTTAAACATTTTCTGCTCGGCCGTTGCCTCCCAGAAATATACCATGGTCACATCTCCCAGCTTCTCGGAGAGCTTGATATTCTTACCGTCAATGCCGGGAAGATTGATGTCAATGTAACCAATTTCCTCTGCGCCCTGGATCTTGGCGTTCACGTCCAGGATGTTGATGCGGCGCTGGGCCTCCTTCTCCAAAGCCTTCACATAGCGGGACTCGGGATACACGGTCTTGAGGGAATCGCACACGGCCTGCATCATAATGCCGTCCGTGGTCTGGCCAAACACCGGGAAGGTGGGGTTCACCTGCTGGAACAGCACGGGGACCACGGTGAGGGACTTGGTGTTGCCCATCACATAGGCCATACGGTCTCTGTAGTAAGCCACATACCGGCGGCTCAGGGAAGCCTCAGGGTCGTGCTCGCGGGTGATGATGCGCTCCATATCACGAATGAAAGCGCTGTATTCCTGCTCCACTTTCTGAAGCTTGAGGGATTCTTCGGAACCTTCTACGCTGTAAACGCCCAGGGTATCAGTCTGCACCTTCACCTTGTCACCCTTCTGCAGAAGGAGGGAGGCAATCTGGCGGTCTCCATAGAAGAGATACACAAACTCGGGCTGGGCCTTCTTGAGGTCCAGGGAATAGGAGAAGTGACCCTTGGCGTCCGTCTTAACGGAGTCCAGAACCTGGAAACGGTTCACATCCAGCAGCTTCACAGTTACCTGGCTGTTGGGGGTTTCAAAGAGGGTTCCTTCAATCTTGGTATTCTTTCCGCAGGCGGCGGTGAGCACCACCAGGGCTGCGGCGGCCATCAGCTTAAAGCTTTTCATACTCGGTAAGAATTTTATTGGCAATGGTTTTCATCTCTTCGGGCTCCAGCTTGAGCTTGGCCTTGCGGAAGTCCAGGTCTCCTTCTGTCTGGAGCGGGACCAGGTGGATGTGCGTGTGGGGCACTTCCATACCCAGCACGGCCACGCCCACGCGCTGGCAGGGCACGGCGGCCTTGAGGGCCACGGCCACCTTGCGGGCAAAGGCCCAGAGGCCTTCGTAGGTCTTGGCGTCCAGGTGGAAGATGTAATCGTCTTCCACGTGCTTGGGGATCACGAGTGTGTGTCCCTTGGCCAGCGGGGAAATGTCCAGGAAAGCGTAGAAATCTTCGCTTTCTGCGCACTTGTAGGAGGGAATCTCTCCCTGGGCTATCTTGGTGAAAATGGTTGCCATAACTTACTAGAGGGAAATTTCCAGGATTTCAAACTTGATAACGCCGCTGGGCACCTTGGCCTCAACGGTGTCGCCTTTGCCGTGACCCATAAGGGCCTTGCCAATGGGCGTGGTGGCGGCCAGCAGACCTTTGGAAAAGTCTGCCTCGCTCTCGGGTACAATCTGGAAGTTCATCACCATCTTGTTGGCGGTATTGCGCACCTTGACCTTGGAGAGGAGCTGAACCGTATCGGCCGACAGTTTGCTCTCGTCAATCACGCGGGCGTTGGCCACCTTTTCCTTGAGACGGGCAATCTTTACCTCCAGCAGGCCCTGCGCATCGCGCGCAGCGTCATACTCTGCGTTCTCGGAGAGGTCTCCCTTCTCACGGGCTTCCGCAATGGCTGCGGAAATCACCGGCCGCTGGGCCAGTGCTTCGGCGAGTTCCTGCTTAAGCTTATCAAGACCCGCCTGAGTCATCATCTCGATGGGCATGGATATAAATAGTTTTTAGTTTTGTCAAAAAAACAGCCGACGACCGGTGAAGGCCGTCGAGCTTTATTTCCCTACAAAGATAGGAATTATTTCCATAAAAGAAAACGACTCCAACTAAAAACTAAACGAAACACCCACAAATAATCCCGGGTCACGTCTACGTGACTGACTGACTCTTATGGTTTCTCCCGTAACACCCGGGAGGGTCGTTTGAATGAAACTTATCTGGTTTTCATATCCCACATCAAATGACCAATGCTTATATGCAATGCCCATGTATGCCGATACAAAAACGCCATCGGAATAATCGGCCTCATTCGAAAAAACCATACCGGTCCTTGCCCCCACGAAGGGAGAGACGACACACTCCTTCAACCTCACATTATATTGGGATTCAAAGAAAACAGGAACAGATACGACAGAATTATAGTAATCGTACTTTAAGCCCGTACCCAGTCCGAGAAACAACGCCTTGGACAACTCAATGCCATGTGAAGTGAGCAACTGCACCCCTGCGGTCGGCCTCTCTTTTTCCGTCGAAGTCTGATTGACAATCCCAACATTTCCCCTATACTTTACAGCCTGGCTGTAAGCATTAAGTCCCGTGCAGGACAAAAAAGCAAGTACAATAAATAACCTTTTCATTTTTATTGTTTTTTACGTTGAAGCATATAATCTCTAATCCTATACTTATCACTCAAATTAATGGGTAAAAGCGAAAACTCAAATGAATATGTTGAGACATAGCCAAGATTATATGTCCCATCATAATTATTGGAAGCAATATAACTATCAGCATACTCGATGAATGCTGAACCTAAATCATCAGGGCTCTCCGTATATGTAACTGTTTCTGAGTAAGATTCGCTATGCTCATTACCTGTAGTTGTCGTCATCTTGACGCTATCGCCACTCTGAGTACTCATAGAAGAACTGAACTTAAAACCAACAGTCCTATTCTTCGTATATGTTTTTTCCTTATCTATCTCGGATGATTTAAACCAAATATTCTGAGAACGGTAATTGAGATCCCATGGGCTTTGAATAAGAACGACATGCCCTTCATCCCCTGGATAGTACCACTTTGGTTGAATATCTTCTTTTTTGATAGTATACACACTCCAATTATTGCCAAATATATTCCACTGAAAAACGTCATGACACTTGGTCAAGTACATTAAATCGCCAGGATAAATTGACAACAGGATTTTGTCAATCTCATCAGTCCCTCCACCTTTAATTCCCTTAAAAAACTCAATTTGAATTTCAAGATTACCATTAGACCACATACGGGAAACTGCACCATCAAAAGTAGGGCGGTCGCCTCTTCCCGTACCTAATACTGTCAGAGGGTCCTCTGTATCATCATCCATTGAATTAAACAACTTCTCAGGCGAAATCTTCATTCGATAAATCATATCGCGGCGATTTGGATTCATCACACCTGAAGTATTATTTTCACAAGTTAATCCATAATACAGATAATCTCTCTGCACTCCATTAACCATACCCGTACCAAACTCCCTGTAAGCAGTAATTGCATCTGGGCAAATATTGTTTAAATCCGACTCCGAAATTCGGTAGCCTACTTCACTTACCAGATCCCGTTTAGAGGATATATTTTCTGTCTCATTATAAAAATCACCTTCCCACGTACTAACCTTTGTTTGCGCATTATCAAAAAATTTATTTGCAAAATCATATTCAATAACTCCAGATTTTGTGGGAGCAAGTTCGACCATCCGCTCATTACTTTTAATAATTAAAACCGGGAAAGAGGGGTACTCCTCATCAGAGAGATGGCCTACTACCTCACCGTCATAGTAAATAGTGTGTATCCCATTATTATTTTCAACCGCGACAGCAACCTGATTATTAGAAGTGTCCCAGTGCTTCACGCTAAAACAATTATCACTTACCCATGAAAAATCAGGCACTAATATTGTTGGCTTAGAAATACCTGAAATAATACTTTCAATGGTTTTGCCATCTTCGCAATACAATTGTAAAAGATTCTCAAAAGAATGAGACCCGTCAACAATACTATTTTTCACAAAAGGATAAAAGACATCGTAATCTTTATCAAATTCTTCAAGTGCTGTTTGTTTAACAAAGTTTCTTAAGGAGGGTTCATTTGCAACAGCCTTTGACAAGACTATGGCAAAATTATCCATAGACTCAAAACAATCCTGATTCTTTTCTAAATCCAATTGGGTTTCAGGAATCACTTCCTGCCCACAGCCGGTTAGAAAACAGGCCATTATTGGAGTGGCAACAAATAGTAAAATGTCTTTTCTTTTCATAATATCATTAGTGTCCGGTAAAAATTCATAAAAGTTCTTTGAAAATATTGAGAGTTAGGTAATTACAAAGGTTTTTGGAGTCAACCGATTAGAAATTATCTTTGCCAGACTAACGTAGAATGGCACATGAGTAATGGAAAATTGGTCTACTCACAGCTTTTAGACATCCTTGATCGCAACCATTTCAACTACCTAGTGAGGAAGTATGATGGCGACAAGTATGTCAAGAACTTCACCTGCTATAACCAGCTCGCCGTCCTTATGTATGGACAGCTTTCCAACCGTGAAAGTCTCCGCGATGTTGTGTTCGCAGCGCAAGCTCTGGAAGATAAAGCATACCGCCTCGGCTTTGGAAAGAATGTGTC
>JAEEGJ010020684.1_pt1 | contig 14271 bp, 6 predicted proteins | sample 8958761 | NCBI WGS metagenome assembly JAEEGJ01 (sample SAMN16246546, study PRJNA631951) | gut metagenome | biome: gut microbiome; feature: rumen; material: RS-attached | host: Bos | place: Iran: Karaj | collected 2018-10 | reverse complement strand
GGCAGAAAAAAGTGCTATTTTCATTCCCTTTATCATTCTCTTTTTGTTCTTTGGTGAAAAACGTGCGCAAAGGTACGCCAATTTTCGGAGATTTTGGCAGATTTTCTGCAAAAAAAAAGCAGGTTCGAAAACCTGCCTTTTCTTTCTGATTACGCTGTGAGCCGATTAGTCCATCGCGGCGTCGCGCAGTTTCTGGACATAGATGGCTTTCAGACGCTGCTCCCGCTGAATAACACTCGGCTTCGTGAATTTCTGGCGGTTACGGAGTTCTTTCACCACACCAGTCTTCTCGAATTTTCTTTTCAGTTTCTTTAAAGCTTTGTCGATGTTTTCGCCTTCTTTTACAGGAACAATAATCATAAAAAATACCTCTTTCTTTTAAAATTAAACATTAAATTTTGAGGCGGCAAAAGTACAACTTTTTTCATTCGCTCCACCCGTTTTTGAAAATAAAATTTTGACGTGTCTCCCTACGTGCTTTTTTGTAAATTTGCACCCTGTTATTAAAAGATAGCCCATGCGAAAATTTTTCCTGTTAGTCGCTGCTATTCTGATAGTTAGTAGCGCATCACCCCAAGATACCCTTAAAAGTTACTGGAGCAACAAGCAGCTGAAGTCCGTCGGCCTTGCCATCGACTCTGTGGAGGAGGGCCACTGGCAGTACTTCCACAGCGACGGCAAGCTGATGATGGAAGGCAACTTCAAGAACGGCCGGAAGGTGGGGAAATGGAAGGCATGGTACGACAACGGCAAGCCCTCACAGGAGTATTTCGCCGACAACGGCCCGTTCAAGAGCTGGTACTCCAACGGCACGGTGGAATCTGAAGGCCAGTTTGAAAACGGCGTGAAAAGCGGCCACTGGCGGTTCTACTACCCCAGCGGAAAATTATACCGTGACTGCAACTACTTGAACGACAGTCTTCACGGACTCGTCACCGAGTATTATGACGGTGACCAGAAGCAATTTGAAGGCGAGTATGTACACGGCCGGCTGAACGGTTACGCCCATTGGTGGCGCGCCGACGGCAAATTGGAGATGGAGGGCAACTCCGTCGATGACCTTCAAGAAGGCACGTGGAAGTTCTACAACCCCGACGGCTCGCTCGGCAGCCGCGGTGACTTCCGTAACGGGCTTCAGAACGGCCAGTGGGAGTACTTCTTCGAGAACGGGAAAATATGGAAGCGCGGTCAGTTCCGCAACGGAATGCGTACCGGCCTGTGGACCGCGTGGTTCGAGACGGGCGAAAAGCAGCGCGAAGGCAGTTTTGCCTTCGACAAGGAGGACGGCAAATGGGTGCAATGGTTCGAGTCGGGCCAAGTGAAAGATCAGGGCTATTTCAAGGCTGGCCAGATGAGCGGCCTGTGGGAGGGCTTCTACGACAACGGCACGAAAAAGTACGAAAGCGGTTATGCCAACAACGAGCGCGACGGCGTCTATAAGTACTGGAATCCAAATGGTTCCAAGAAATCCTCCGGCTTCTACAGCAAGGGGATGAAGCACGGCAAGTGGACGGAATATGCCGACAACGGGCAGAAATTGGAGGAAGGGAAGTACGTGAACGGCCAGAAAAATGGCCTCTGGGCCTATTACAACGAACGTGAGGTGATTATCCGTCAGCAGAATTTTGTGGAGGATGTAGCTACAGGAAAATTTGTAGAATATTATCCAACAGGCAAAAAGCAGATGGAAGGCAACTACCAGAACCGGATGAAGGAGGGTACGTGGTCGTACTGGGATGCCAACGGCAAACTGATGTACAGCGTTGAGTTCCATCAAGGCAAGAAGGTGAAAGTCTATACGGAACTGGCGAAGGAGTACGCCAAACCCTTCTAATATAGCAAAAGAATATGGGTAACGAGTTGAAAACCAGAGTTTTTACTTTCAACCAAATAGAGGTAAACACTATCGTCCTTTACGATGACACGAAGGAGGCGGTAATCATTGATCCGGGAATGAGCAGTTTCATCGAACGCGAGGACCTTTCCAATTTTTTGAAAGATAGTGAGTTGAAAATCAAATATATTATTAATACACACCCCCATATTGACCACGTTTTGGGAAATGGCTATTGTGTCGGCACGTTCAAGGTACCGTTGCTGATGCACGAGGCGGGAATGGGCATCTACCATCATGCTGTTGCATACGGTGCCGCCTTCGGGATGGACTGCGACCGGTCGGATTTTCCCGCCCCCGACCGCTACATCAAGGAAGGTGATGTCATCCGTTTTGGGCATCAGGTACTTCAGGTGCTCTATACCCCTGGTCATGCCGACGGCAGTGTCTGTTTCTATGTGCCCGCCGCTGGCTGCGTCATCGTCGGTGATGTCCTGTTCGCTGGCAGCATCGGGCGTTCCGACCTTCCTACCGGAAGTCATAAATTATTGATTGATAGTTTGAAAACGAAAATATTGACACTCCCCGACACTACAGTGGTCTATCCCGGCCATGGCCCGAGAACCACCATCGGCGAAGAGAAGCGGAATAACCCGTTTTTGAGAATTGAGAATTGAAAATTATAGAAGATGCGATTATACGATTATACGATGAAGAGATGAAAGTTCCCCTTCTATGTAGAAGGGGTGCCCGTAGGGCGGGGTAGTAGATGAGAGAGAACTGAAAATTGAAAACTGAGAATTATAGAAAAACTTGCAGCTATGACGGAAAAGTCTTACGAAAAAAAGGAAATATACAACGAAAAAGAAATCGACCAGCTTTCGGGTTATTATACGAACTTGATTACCAATATTGGTGAAAACCCCGAGCGTGAGGGGTTGGTGAAGACGCCAGTGCGTGCGGCAAAAGCGATGAAGTTCTTGACGCACGGTTATTCGTTGGATCCGAAGCTGATTTTGGAAAGTGCCTTGTTCAAGGAGGATTACCGCCAGATTGTGGTGGTGAAGGACATTGAGATATACTCTCTCTGCGAGCATCATTTGCTGCCGTTTTTCGGGAAGGCGCACGTCGGCTATATCCCGAACGGCACGATTGTAGGGCTGAGCAAGATTCCGCGTGTTGTGGAGGCTTACGCCCGCCGCCTGCAGCTTCAGGAAAGGCTGACCACGCAAATCAAGGACTGCATTGAGGAGGTCCTTCGTCCCCTCGGTGTCGCGGTCGTCATTGAGGCGCAGCACCTTTGCATGTCGATGCGGGGCATCCAGAAGCAGAACTCTGTGACGACCACGTCCGAATTCACCGGTGCGTTCCTCAACCAGTGGAACACCCGCCAGGAATTCATGCACCTGATTGGTGCGGATTTACACTGATTTTTATTTAGCAGGGACGTGCCATGGCGCGTCCCTGCAACGAACCGCCAAAGATTACACGTGGCCTTTTGTAGGGATGCCATACTATGACATCGCTGCATTTTTTTTCTGGTGTGTGCAATGGTTATTGTACTTTTTTGTATTTTTGCACCCGTTTTCCGTGCCGAAGCCCCAGACGGGGTGGAGGCGGACAACAGGACATATATAAAAGACGTTGAGTCAGCGTCTTATCTGCGGCAAATCGAATCTCGCAAATTCTAATTCTCCCGCACGGTAAGGCAGTGTTCAATGTCCATGATTTGTGTATTTTTTTCCAAAAATACTTACAGCGTGGGCTTCGGCATTGCTTATCCTCGGGAGAAAGGCAATGCGAGAGCCTGATTTGCGGGATGAGCAATACAACTCGTTACCCGCGCTTTTTTATGTGTTCTTCTGTAAAAATTGCGGATGGCAATCCGCCCTAATGTGAACAAAATGAACACTAAAAACAATATGAAACATTTTTTAGCCACCACTACATTGGTGCTCGGCCTGCTTGTGACGGGCTGGGCGCAGTCGGGTTTCATGGTGGCCGGCAACGGCGACTTCTCCGTAGGCCAGATTTTCGCCATCCCCGCCATGTCTGCGGAAGCATCATCATCCCCTGGCGTACAGCAAGGCTATGTCTTCATCTATGAATACGAGGATGACCGCTGTGAAGGTTATGCCTACAACGGGTACGGCTTCTCTCTTCCGGCTACGGCCAATCCAGTGGACACCCTGTTGGTAAAATACGACCCTGACGAGCGGGATCAGCATGGGTATGACAGCATCACTCATCTCCAGCTGTGGATCCATCTGACCAAACACGCAATGGACACCACCATTTTCCTCGCAGACTACGACGATCCGCGCTTCGGCACCGCCTCCGGTGTGCAGTCGGTGATCTACCATACTTCAGATTTCGGCTGCGACAGCGTGGTGGAACTGCTGGTCTATCGGCTCAGTACCATCCCGAATGACACCGCCACCGCCCTTCCGGGCCAGTATGAGGTGGCCGTGACGATGAACACGCCCGGAATTGTCCCCACCGACTTCTACAGCGCCGGTGGCATTCTCACACCGGTGGGAACGTCCACCTATACCGGCAGCTATCCGACGGGGGAGACCACTCCCGTGGTGTGGGTCGCCACCATCGCCGACTCCTCAGCCACCTTTACCAACTACGTCACCATCCTTGAGCCCGTCTGCGACACTATGCACCCGCAGGACGGCAGCGGCAACGAATACGAGGTGGTGAAGCTCATCCACGACTGCTGGCTGAAGAGCAACCTGCGCACCCGGCTTTATGCCGACGGCACAGAGGTGCCCGATGTGCGCCAGTATCCCGGCACCGACCTTGAAACATACGGCTATCTTTATACATACGATGCAGCCACCGGCCACTATGTGGCCCGCGGCGACACTCTACAGGGCGCCTGTCCAGACGGCTGGCACCTCCCTTCCTACGAAAAAGTGGTGGAGTTAATGTCGCACTACGAGGCCGAAGACCTGATGGCGACGACCAACTGGATTGTGCCCGGCAATAACAGCAGCGGATTCACCATGCAGCCCGGCGGTTTCTACAACCCTGCCGGCCATGTACCTTACGAGCGACTTCTTGTGAGCGCCTACATCTGGGCCTTCACCCCCGGCAGCTCCGTCAATTACGCCCTTGAGATCGGCTCTGCGTGCGGCACCATGGAACTGATTCCTGTTTATGGCGACCCGGGCTACAGCGTACGATGCCTTAAGGACTAAAAAATAAGGTGGCGAGAGGTTGTGTAGCTGTTTTCAGGGCTTTTTTTTATTGCTGCCAGACTCTTGCCCCTTTTTCAAACGAGAATTGAAAAGTAGCCATTGCGCTTATTACCCATATACTTGACATTTCAAACATAGAAGAAAAAATCTTAATTAATAATTAATCATCAAATCTCAATGAAAAAACTGTTATTCTGTATTCTCTTGTTGTTTTTGGGATTGTCGGCGGTTTTTGCGCAGGCACCCACACACGAACAGCTAACCTACCAGACGGTGGTGCGTAACGCACAGAACCAGCTGGTTTTCAATCAAAACAATGTCACAGTGCAGGTATATGTGTGCAACGCTGACGGCACCGTGGTGACCTACAGCGAGACACACACGGGCTTGAGCACCAACGCCAACGGCATGCTCTCGCTGATGATCGGCAGTGTGGCGCCCGACCAAGGCACATGGGCCGATATCGACTGGTCGACGGCCTACATCAAGACCACTGTCAGCTACAACCCCGGTAGCGGAACAGTGACCATCACCCACGCCCCCGCACCCGTGACCGCCGTTCCCTACGCTTTGCAGGCCGGCAATTTGGACAATATCACGAACATCCTCGGTGATGCCATCCACGACAGTATCGTGAACAATATCAGCGAGCAGATCCACGACAGCCTTGCGAATGCGCTGAACGATTACACCATCCGGAACTGCGACGACGTGAACGACTGTGTGGCCACGGCCATTGCGGACGGCAACTCCGACATCAACCGCGCCATCGACACCGTGGTGCTCAACAACATCGGTGACGCCATCGCGGACGGCAACTCCGAGATCAACCATGCCATTGACACGGTGGTGCTCAACAACATCGGCAATGCCATTGCGGACGGCAACTCCGACATCAACCACGCCATCGACACCGTGGTGGCGAACATCGTCCACGACAGCATTGTTTACATTATTAATAACAATGTCAGCGAGCAGATCCACGACAGCCTTGCGAATGCACTGAACGATTATGAAATCCAGAACTGCGACGATGTGAACGACTGTGTGGCCACGGCCATTGCAGACGGCAACTCTGAAATCAACCGCGCCATCGACACCGTGGTGCTCAACAACATTCCGACGAATGTGAGCGATTTCAATAACGATGCCAACTATGTATCCACCACCGATCTTTGCACTACTATTGAGACCAACTGCACCAATGTGGTACTGAAGAATGGCGACAATGATTTTACGGGCGCCAATAATTTCACGGGAGGCTCCATCACCGTACCCAACGCCATCTCGTCCGACCTCGCCACGGCATTGGCTGACAGCTGCACACAGAATGCTGTAAGCCTGTGTGACCTCTTCGTCGTGTTCGACAGCCTGAGTCGCAGCATACAGGAACTTTTCAACGAAGTCACAGCCCTCAAGTCCGCCGTACCGCCCACGGCCAACGCACCTACGGTGAGCAATGTAACAGCCACCTCTATGAACGTGAAAGCCAATGCCACTTCCGAAGGTGCACCCATCACCTCCTATGAGTTCTGCATTTCCACCAACAGTGATATGAGCGGTAGCACCTGCCAGACTGTGCCGGCCTCTGATGCCGACAACTACACCTTCACGGGTCTCACGGGCAATACCATCTACTATGTGCAGTACAAGGCCACCAACGTGGCGGGTACCGCTACCTCCCCGTCAGTCCAGCAGCGCACGCCCGCGCACGCTCCCACCGCCGATGTGGCTCCCCTCACTCCCACCAAGCCCGCCGGTTTCAAAGTGGATGTGACCAACATCGACCCGAAAGAGAAGACGGACAACACCACCGTACAGGTGTGCTACGTGGCGAAAGGTTCGGGCGAGTGCCCCGACAAGGAATCCTCCAGCTACACCTGCGCCGCTCCGCAAGTTGTGGCAACACCTACTGAAACCGAGAATATACAGACTATCTCTGGCCTTACCCCCTCCACCGAATATTGCGCCATTGTGAAGGTGAGCAACGGCGACAGCACCACCATCTATGGACCCTATACCGTGACCACCGGCGCGGATGTCACGATGACGGTCACGAGAGACCCCTCCACCGCTACGGTGAGCCTCTGCGGAGACTCCACGGCGGATGTGACTTTCACCGCCACAATTACTGGCGACAACGCCAGCGACTTCACCTATGCGTGGAGCAACGGCACCAGCACCACCAGCAAGGACACTGTGGCACTTGCGGCGGGCACCCATACCATTACCGTTACTGCCACGCACACCACCGAAGGCTATACGGTGACGGGCACGGCTTCCGTAACCATAGCCAGCGGCGGCACGGCCGTGTCTCTCGGCCTGTGCGAGAAGGACGGTGTTGTGACCGTGAGGACCGTGGGCGGCAGCCCCAACAGCATTGACTGGGGTGACGGAAGCATGCCATACAGCGGCACGGTGACCGCAAACAGCACCAGCAACACTTACACCGCCAGCGGCATCTACGACATTGTCGCCACCAACTCTTCCGGCTGCAGGGCCAAAGTGACGATGCCGGTGAACGTTCCCGGCTCCACGGCGGCCGACCGCACGGTGAAGCCCTGCGATGTCGGCAGCCACGCGGCACAAACCGGCAGTGCCTACACGGGCAACGGCCATAGCGGCGCAAACCACGGCTTGGAGACCGTCAACGGTTCCGGCAAAATCACCTCGGTGACGGACTACGACGGAAACGCTTATCCCGTTGTTCAGATTGGCAGCCAGTGCTGGCTGGCCGAGAACCTGCGGGTGTCGCACTCGCCCAAGACAGGGAGCAACCTTGTGGTCACTGCTGTTAATTCCTACGGCAGCAAGATGGCCGCGTGGTACAGTAACGACCAGTCCACCTACGAGGCCAAACGTTACGGTCTCTTCTACAACTGGTGTGCGGCCATGGACACGGCCAACCCGGGAGCCTATGTGGAAGTGGCCTATGGTTCATACAACAACAATTCTTTTAACTTCAATCCTTCCGGCAACCATCAAGGTGTCTGTCCTATTGGTTGGCATGTGCCCACCGATGTGGAGTGGAACGCGATGGAGAGTCAAGTGAGCGGTTCGGATTGGCAGGCAAGCTATGAAACAGCAAGTGTTACCTATCGCGGCAGTCATGCGGGCAAGCTCTCCACGGGCTGTGACTGGTCAAGCAGCAGCACGGAGAATGCTGCCGGCAACTATGCCAATGCGGAACGCAATGAATCCGGTTTTTCCGCCGTGCCTGCTGGCATCTTCACCACCTTCTTCGGCTACGCGGGCAACGGCGCCTACTTCTGGTCTTCCTCGCAGTACACCAACACCAGTGGCAGCGTGTGGATGCGGGGCTTGAACTACAACAACGCAGGCATGGCCCGGAACTCCAACCCCAAGGACTTCGGGTTATCCGTCCGTTGTGTGCGAGATTAGCGGGATGGGGGAAAATCAGATATGAAAATGTTGCAGATACGTTCGCATAACGCATCTGCAACAACCATGGCCAACAGCTATAAATATTCCGGTATTCTCGTCATAATAGGTTTTGCAGAGCCTCCTACCAGCGAGAAACCGGAATTTTGTGAATGGGTATAGATAGGGATTGTGAGGACGGGTTGCGGACATAGAAGTGGAGGAGCTATGTGGAGACACTATGAATTATATACAAATTAGAAGCAATAAATTCTAAGAGGCAAGATACTTCCATACTAAAATGAATTATTGATGAAAAAGTATTCGCTTTTCTTTCTTTTTGTTCTGTGCATTCTTACACTGAATGCACAGAACAATTGTCAGTTTCGTATCAATGCGATTACCGAACAGGGTACTTGCTACAACAACTGCAAAATCCAAATCAATCTTGTGGACAGCGCGGGACAGCCACTGGACATCTCCAGCACGGATTTGGAAGACGTGAAATACTACGTCATTGAAGAGCACTCTTCGGACACCAGCCTTTCCTTCTCAAATGAATTTTTCGTGAGAGCAAGCACCTATAAGGCGGGTGTACAGGCCGTCTGCAAGTATGTCCAGGGGGTAGGAGACACGATTTACACCCGTATCGACACCGCCACCACCGTGACCACCACCACCACTTACGTGACACCCTCTGCGTCATTCTTAACCAACATTCCGAAGAATGAAACAGCCTTTGGCACTGTACCCACGTTCGCATGCGAAAACACAGGGCGTGTACAATTGCTCATCAGAAACGGTGCACTCCCCTATCAGGTAGTCATCTGCGATGCGGGGTTGAATCCCATCGACACGGTGGTATTCACAGAAAGGATGTACACAGGAAGTAATGAACAGAGATATGACTATAAGGACTACTATTCCATTGACGGGTTAGGTGCAGGCCAGTACTCTTTCATTGTGTCGGACGGCTGCGGTTATGTAATGCCTATAGTCAATGGGCGTATCACTACCGTTGATTATCCCTATGTGGAAAAAGTGTGCTGGTACAACTATACGGGCAACAGTGCAGATTCAAACGTGATCAGGATATATCTGGAAATCTATGCTGACCCCGGGTTTTATTCAACCCGTATTCCGCAAAATATAGAATACCGCTTCATCTATCCTGAAATCGACGGTGTTGTCGACACCACGGAATGGAAGCACCCCGGCGGGCCATATCGTTATAGAGATCGCTACACATACAGCCAACACATTCAAACTGTGTCGTGTGATGTGTACGACACCGTATGGCGTGCGCGCAGCTATTGCGACCTCAGAGGTACAATAACATTAGAGACAAGAACGGTCGGATGCAATGGATACACCCACCAGATGACCCATTCATTCCAGAACAACATAGAGTCTCTGCGCCAAATGAAAGAAGATGTTTACGGAACAGATTCCACCATTGCTGTTGACAGTTATCAAGACTGCTTTATTGAAAAAGCTGCGGGAACGGTATCCTATGTGAGCATGCAGGCGGTACGTGCCGGTACAACCAATGGTTTGACACATATCGTTGCACCGTCCAACAGTTGCACCGCTGGTGCCAGTTCTTACCGCAGAGAATATTACACAGGCGCCCTCAGCTGGCTATGTACAACCGCTGACGGGGACACCGTTAAAACGGGGACCTACTATGATAAAAGGATCAGTACCCGTGAATATTATCCTTTGATAGTCACCCGCGAAGAAGCACTGGCATTCCTTGATACTGCAGAGAATATGACCCCGTACCTCTACTTTCAGCTTGTGGATAGCAAGAACTGCCCCGTGGCACGCGACAGCATTCGTTTTGATTTCAACCAAAGGATTACGACAACCGGAGGAGAGATGTCGGCGAGGGGAGCTATGAAATTCAGTCCTGTTTATGCAGGGATGCGATATTCTTGCTATAATTCCATCAAAGCTATGACGATAGATCCCATAATTACAGTTCCTATGCAATATAACGACGGTTATATGTTAGAACTGATTGAGAGTCCGTATGACAATTTTTACAATTTCACGGCACAATACAGCCACGCTGCACGAAGCTGGACCATTGCAAAGGAGCATCCGGAGTGCCTTTCCGAGATTATAACCAACCTTTCAAACCGTACAATTATACTCAGAGACTACGGACTTCCTTCAGGCTTCTATGTGTTCCGCAGCTCCTTCCCTGGCTGCACAGAGTCTGTAGTGGACACATTCCGTTATCTTAACGATTATGGTATCCGTATAATCCCGTCGGAAATGCCCAGCTATGAACTGACTAACCAATGCAGTGAACTGATTCTCCGCCCCCTTTCGGGTGAATTCATCATCCGCGAGCCCGTCCTGTTTAATGGCACCGAAAACGTACACAGGGACTCTGTTGACTATATTAGTCGGTATGGGGCACTGTACAAAATCGTTTCAGGACCTCCAGGAGGATATCCTTCAGGTCGCTTTTTTGCGCATAATATTGTTACCTTGACTCGTCCTGGAACCTATGTGGTAAGGATGTATGCCGATGAGTGCCCGTCGAGTGACTCTTACCACATAGACGATACTATCTACTTTTCCGGCGGAACCGTTGAACACGAATACGACATCGCCTATACCTGCAATGCAGCATCGACCGAGGGTTTCGTGCGTGTCAAGAGTATCAACGGAACCGCCCCCTACACCTACAACCTCTATTCCGGTCCCGACAAGACAGGCACCCTGCTCGCTTCCAACCAGACCGGACGGTTCGACAACGTGCCCGTCCGCAGCGGCCAGGTGGTAAGCGTGGAGAGCATTGACCAGTGCCTCGCCAGTTTCCATGTCAACACTACTGTCCATGACTTGGAGAACCTACACAAGTGCTGGCTTGGTGGAGGGGTGTATGCATCTGAAGAATGTGAAGGCACTCTTGTCCACCTGAATTCCCTGAATTTCGGGGATGACGTGATCTATCGGTGGGAAGGGCCTGACGGCTTTGCCAGCGCGGCACGCGACACCTCCTTGTTTTTGCAGAGGGGCGCATCCGGCGGCACCTACAAGGTGCAGTTTTCAGGCACAGGGTGCGGTATCGTCGAAGACAGCATTTCGATCCAAGTCAAACCCGCTCCGTCCGTGCATATCGCCGATGATGCCATAATATGCCCCGGCGACACAGTATCGCTCACCTACACGTCCAGCGGGGTCGGGGATGTACACTACACCATCGGACACCAGCAGCCTTCGGGAACCACCTTCCAGAACTATACCAACAGCAGCGGACACTCCTACGTTCCCTACTCTGAAGGAATCTTCTGGGTCCATAGTGTGCAGGACGACAACTGCACCTATACCATCCCGGAAGACACGGTGCATATTACACTGCGCACAAGGTATGCCTCCTCTTGTATGGTTTCCGCCCTTCACGACACTGTCTGCCAAGGGGATGACGCGACCGTCCATGCCCGCTCCTCCCTGACACCTCCTTATACATTGCACTGGTACAGAGACAATAATCACCAACAGTTATTGCGGTCGGATATCATCTCGTCAGCCACCGATTATGCAGACTTCCATTTCTTCGGCCTTACAGAAGACACTGCAGTTTATGTCACCGCCGAGAACAGTGAATACTGCGAATCCCATCCCCAGACCATTTTCTCGCAAATGAACATGGCAGCCGGAAACACTTCGATTGAATGCGGCAAATCGATATTGTTCCGCGACTCTGGCGGCAACGAGGGTGAATATCGCAACAATGAGAGTGTCAAACATACCTTCTTTTCCACAGATAACACTCCTATTACATTGATATTCAGTAGTTTTTCAGTAGAATCTCCTGACAAGCTGCTGGTCTATTCAGGCGACACCACTCATCCCGACTCACTGATTGCCGAACTGACGGGAAATCTGAACACCCGTCTGCCCGCGCCCATCGTATCCAACGGGAGCAGCATGACCCTGTGGTTCCTCTCCAATCTATATAGTACTTCAGCGGGATGGGACGCGCAAATCGGAAGTGACTTTGAAACAGTCAATGCGATAGCAAAGGCATTGGACAGTGTTAAAGTGGCAATTACTTCCCTCACTCCTGCACCTTTCCGCTACAACGGGGATGTCACCCTGCAGGCCGCCGCTTCGGGCGGGCGGGGTGTCCTCTATCAATACACATGGGAAACATCCACCGATGAAACGAACTGGATTCCTGCACTCACGGAAGCCACCGACACCTCCGAACTCCGGCTCGATCCTCTCACAGAAAGCTTGTATGTACGCGTGGCCGTTGCCGACCGTTCGCCCGACGCTTGCAATGAGAAAGATACCGCATACTACTACATTCCCGTTTCCGACATACGTCTCTCGCTGACACTTGAAATGGATCCGCCCCAACACTGCAGCGAAATCTATACTGGCAAGCTCACTGTCCGCAACGCTGGCACCGGAGCCGCAAGCGAAGTGTCTGTCCGATTGCGGCTTCCGCAGAACTGTGCCTTCAATGACACCTATCGCGGCATATACAACATCAGCAATATCGCTCCCGGCGACAGCGTCACCTTCCCCTTCAATATGAAACTTTCCTCGCTACCTACATCATACACCACCTACATTCCCAAAGCACAGATCTGGTCGTGCCTGTATGGGGATGCCGCAACGGATGTGGTCTATGGCGACTGGGACTGGAACGGAAACCCACGGCAGGCTGACGAGGACACGGCACAATTCTTCTCCTTCCCTTACTCCTATGCACAACCGGCCGTTGTTCAGGACACCGTCTGCTATATGCAGACGGCAACCTTGTCGGCAAATCCCGTCGCAGGAATATCCTTCCCGCAATATTTCAATTGGTATAACGACGACACCCACAACCATCTCATTCAGTCGGACACACTTCATACAGCAGCGGAGATGGCACGGCTCTCCCTGCCTAATGTTTTGAACACCTTCACTTATTATGTGAAGGTGGACAATGACAGCAACTGCCTTCCTGAGACCACACCCGTCAAAGTGGTATATACGATGCCGTATCTGCCTCTTGTGACCACCACCAACGACTCCATCTGCTTCGGGAAATCTGCCACCATCTCTGCCTCTTCGGACATTGAACTCCCGCAATACTATGAATGGTGGAACGCCTCGCTTGACAGCGTGCTTCTTTGCGACACCGTATCCTCGGGAAACATATCCCTTCTGAATTTTGCCAGCCTGACAACGGACACCACACTCTATGTTTCCGTTTCAAACCGGACGACCTGCCCCTACCGGAAGGAGGCTTTCCGCAAGAACGTGACCGGAGATTTCCTTCTCAACGACTCAAAAAACGACCAAACCACCATCGTGGCGTATATGGACTCCATTCCGTTTTATGACGACGGCGGACCTGACGGTGTGTATACCGCCTATAAAACCTATCATCACACTTTTGTGGCAGAAGAGGGAGCGCAGGTGGTGCTGACCATGGATTATCTCAATGTCTACACCGGGATTGGCACATTCGCTGTCTATGACGGTGATAGTTGGCGTGCTCGTTCGCTGGGTTACTTTAGCCAAGGTTTCACCGCGCCCCGTACATTCACCTCCACATCGGGTAAATTGCATGTGTATTTCAATTCTGGAACTTACTATCGAAGGGACGGATGGAGCGGAAGCATTACGACCGATGTTGAAGCCAACCTCACACCGGCGAAAGCCTCCGTGTACGTACAGCCGGCTTTGGATACCACGCTGTTCGTGTACAGCACCTGCCCCGACACCGTCCTCCTCTCCTACGAAGGGTTCAACAACATCGACATTTCCGTGCCCGGAGAGTATGTGATCGACTCCGTGTTCGCCGCTGCCAACGGCTGCGACAGCGTC
>JAEEGJ010020683.1_pt1 | contig 14271 bp, 8 predicted proteins | sample 8958761 | NCBI WGS metagenome assembly JAEEGJ01 (sample SAMN16246546, study PRJNA631951) | gut metagenome | biome: gut microbiome; feature: rumen; material: RS-attached | host: Bos | place: Iran: Karaj | collected 2018-10 | reverse complement strand
TTTTTAGTATGGTAGAAAAATACAACAACACTCTGCTGCTTGTTACTCACGATTTGTCTCTGGCAAAGAACGGAGACATCTGCTACAAAATTAGTGGCGGCAAGCTTGAACAGACAGATTTGAGGGGAAGTAAATGACCTTTGGTGCATCCTTAATGTTTGCAAAGAGTCTCATTTTTCCAAAGGCCGAAAAAAAATCATCTGCCCGCAGAAGCCTGTGGGGTGCGCTTTTGTGCATAGGTCTAAGCATAATTCCCCTTGTTGTTGTACTTAGCGTTACCAACGGAATGATTGCGGGAATGACCCAGAGAATAATCGGGCTTTCTTCCAGTAATCTGCAGGCATATGTTTCTCCAAAGCTGCCCGAGTCACAACAAGCCGCTACATATATAGAATATGCCCAGCAGTATAAAACCATAGATGGTGTCCTTAATGTGTATCCAGAAATTGGAATAACCGCCCTTGCTACCGGAAAAAAAATGCGTACCGGAGCCCAGCTGCGTGCCGTAGAGCCGGATATTTTTATAAAGAATCATTCATTCCAAGAACTTTTTACTATAATAGAAGGTGAACTCGACTCCTTTATTCAGGCCGACGCTTCCGGGAAAAATGCTGTAATAGGGCAGAAAATGGCAGAGCTTTTGGACCTGCATGCTGGAGACACCTTCCGCATTGTAACAATAAAAACTACCAACGGAAAACAAACTCCGCGTCTAACTTCCTTTACAGTAAGCGCAATTGTTTCTTCGGGCTACCAGGAGCTGGATGCACTTTGGGTTTTTGTTCCGCTTGAGTCGGTGTATCAGTTTATTTCGCTTTCTAACGCAAGCTACACGGTTATGATAGAAACTCCCGACGCCTATTCCCCGGACCTTGTGCGCATTCAAAAAGATCTTAAATCTACTTACGGAAAATACGCCAACTTTTACAGATGGGACCAGGTTCACGAAGCAGAATTTGAAAACTTCTCTTCTACCAAGGTTATGCTTGTCTTTGTAATGATTCTCATTGTACTGGTTGCTTCTATTAATATATCTTCTGCAATTGTTATGCTGGTAATGGAACGCCGTAAGGAAATTGCAATCTTAAAGAGTCTTGGAGCAACTCCTTCGGGAATTACTTTTTCGTTTATTCTTACGGGAATCTCCTGTGCGCTTGGAGGTCTTGCAATAGGCTTACCGCTTGGACTCCTTGCTGCCGTAAATGCAAATTCAATTGTTAATTTTATAGAAAAAATTGTAAACTTTTGCGTCAAAATTGGTTATCTTATAAAGGGAGTACCTGCAAGCGAAGTGCATGCTATTAAGCTAATGGATCCTGCCTATTATCTGCAGATGATTCCTGTAGACCTGCCACTTTCGCAGATTATGCTCATAAGCATTGCAACTGTTGTTCTGGCACTCATTGTTTCTGTAGTTCCTTCGGTAAAGGCCGGTAAGGAAAAGCCTCTTGATATTTTAAGGAAGTCGTAGGGAAAAATGAAAAAGCTGTCCTTAGTGGCAAAAATAAGCAGTGCAATTTTTCTCTTTATACTCATGCTGGTTTTGCTTCTGTCAATTCCGGTGTTTAAACGGCTCGAAAAAGTTCTGGACAATTATTCTGCAAAATTTTCAAAGCAGGTAACAAAGTATTCGGGGCTCAAGGTTTCTTACGAATCAATTTCTCCGTCCATTTTTGCATACCTTGGAATAAAGGGAATTGTGGTTACCGACTCGCAGGGCAGAATAATAGGACAGGTTAAGAATACCCACATAAAGTATAAGCTCATTCCGCTTTTAAAAGGTGAATTTGATTCCATTGTAAAGGCGGTAAGTATAGACGGGGTTGTTTTAAATACGGTTCCTTTAATAGATTTTATTAAGGAGCTTGTAGACCAGCAGCAAAACCAGGAGTCGCAGGAAGTAAAAAAGCCGCCTTCCCTGGAAGAACTGTATGATCAGATAAATATGGTCATGGATTATATTCCGCAGAATATAACGCTCAAAAATTTTACCGTAAAATACAATAAAGACTCAATTAATTCTTCCTTGCTGGTCAAGGAAATCAGAGTTTTAAACTCAGAACGTAAAGATTATATAAGTTTAAACCTCAAAAGCGATGTAGACGCTGCTTTTGGCAGTAAACTGTCTACAAACGGTGACCTTGCGCTAAACGGAAGACTCACAAAAAATCTGGAAAACTCTTTTGCATATATAAATCTTTCCAACTTTACCTTTAGCAAATACAAATTTAATAAATTTAACTTTTTGCTTTCGTACAACAACAAAAAGCTGGACCTTCGCACGGTTCAAAATGTAATTCCAGTCGACCTGGACGCAAGTCTTGATTTTTCTACAGGCCAGGCAGGACTTGAACTGGTTACCGAAAACTTAAGTCCTGTTTCTGTAATTGCAAATGCTACAAACCAAAAGTCTCTTGCAAAATACAAGGAGCTTACGGTTTCTCTGAATGCGGGCGTAAACGTAAATATAAACGATACCGCATTTAATTATCATTCCGACGGAAGCATTTTTGTACCGCCGTCACTTTTCCCAAATGGGGCACAGGCAGAATTTGCCCTTAGTGGAAACGACAAACGCATTGATATTAAGCGCCTTACTGTAAACGGGCAAAACATAAATACACAAGTTGAGCTTTCGTATGTTATAAAAAACACGCAGCTTAGCGGAACTGTAAATCTTGAACAGTTTGTCCTGCCTAACGGGAAAACTGTTTCCACCGAAGTTTATTTTGACCCTCTTGCAAAATCAGGCTTTATGATTTTTTCTCCGCAGATTTTTGTAGGGGAACATTATCTTACTGCTATGCAGGCCCAGGTAATTCCGCGTGACGATTCAATTGATTTTGATTTTGAAGTAAATGACTTTTCGCACATAGACGATTACAATCAGGGAATTATAAAGTTTGACGGCAGTTATCTTACAAAATCAAAATATGTGCAATCCAGCATTTCTCTCGAAAGCATTTATCTTGAAACAATTCTGTCTCTTACTGCAGAAGTGCTTGCTCAAAACCAGGCAGAAGCGGTTCAGAAAATTATACCGACACTTTCGGACTATATGTTTACCGGCGATGCCTATGTTTCTACGGACTTTAGTTCTGTTTCGTACAACCTGCCGTACCTGGTTCTTGCCAATACAAAAAAAGACAATCAGTTTCTGTTGCTTAGTGTAAACGGTAACGAGCAGTCAATCCAGCTCAACCGCTTTAATCTTATCTACGGAAATTTTGCTTTGGATGCAACTGCTTCGCTAGATTCCATGCCGGGCACTCAGGATAAATTCTACACCCTGGATATGATTACCTCTTCAATTCCGTATCATTTTTCGGGAACCATTATGCCCGAAATTATTACTGTAACCGGAGACTACGGAACCGATGCCCAGCTGCGTCTTGGTAAAAATAAGGCCATGGAAGGCTTTGCATCCTTTACAAACCTGCCGTTCCTTATAAACAATGCAACTTATATTCTTTCGCTGGATACGGACTTTGACTACAATGCAGAAACAGGACCTCAGATTACAATTGGGCATCTTCAGGTAGAAAAGGACAATCCCGATACCTCTGTAAATCCACGCCTTGAGCTTTCGGGCAGCGGAACAAAATATGGTGCTCAGATTAATAATATTGCTTACACCGACTTGTATTCTTCTTTGCGCGGTGCCTCCGACATCACCGTAAACCTCACCGACAATATTTTAAGCTCTGCGGGTATTCAGATGAATCTGCGCGACGACATTACCGAAGAATCACTTGTTATTGATGCAAACGTTTCTAACCCTGACAACGTAGCGCTTACAGCCCAGAACGTATTCAATTCGCTTTATGTAAACGCAATGATAGAGGCTTCTCATTTTAGCTTGAACCGTTTTATGTCTGTAAGAAACGACAACAACGAAGTAACTGCAAGCCTGTATCTTTCGGGAACCCTCGAGCATCCTTATGCTACAGCCTCCATAGAAAAAATGTCCTTTCTGCTTAACAACGATATTGTTTCTTCAAGCGGTTCGTTTATTCTAGAAGAACGTGACATTACCATAAATGATTTTATACTCAACGGCGGTCAGTGGAAGGTTAGTGATGTAAGCGGAAATCTTTCTCTTTCTCAATACAGCGGACAGATGAATGCACTGTTCTCTACAGTTGGTGAAAAAAATATACAGATGCCGCTTGTACTTTCCATCGAAGATTCTTATGTACCACAGGGCTCTTCTATTCCAGAAAGTCTTACCGCAAAGCTTTCGTGCCCGGAACTGCATGGAACGCTTTTTAAAAAGCCTGTTGCTTTTGACCTTTTTGTAAACTATTCAAAGGATTTTATTTCGTTCTATTCTTCTGACAATCTTGGCCTGTACGGTAACTTTAGCAAAGCAGACGGACTTTATGCATCTCTTAGTATGGGAGACATTCTTTCTACCGAGATTACCGGAAGCCTTGAAAAAGCATCTCCGTTTATAAAAATGTCAAACATTTATGTAAACCTTAAGTCGCTTTTAAAAAACATAACGCTAGATGATATTATTTCAATTGACCAGGGAATCTTAAAGGGTAGTGTAACCCTGCGCGGACCATTTGATACTCCGGATTTTAAAGGTGCGCTTTCTATTTCTACTCCGGTATTCCAGCTGCCAATGGTATTTGACCAGAGACTGTCTACAGATAAGATTTTAATTACTGCAACCAATAACGAATTCTCTGTTGCAGAAGCTACGTATAATCTTAAGAATACGCCAAAGTTTAAGATGAGCTCGCACGTTTACATGAACAAGTGGTCTATGGATCATTTTGATGCAAAAATTACTTCGCTCGAAAAACAGCTTGTTCCAATACGCCTTAAAACTCCTCTTGTAAAAATCGAAGGCGATACTGAATGTAACTTTACGCTTACTGTCGAAAACAATAATCTGGATGTGACCGGTTCTCTGTTTGTAGAAAACCTTGATATAGAATCTAACCTTACAGAGCTTACAAATCTAAGTTCAGAAAACAATTCAAATCAGGTTCAAAGCGATTTTACTCTAAGCACAGACATAAAGCTTACAGTTGGAACTCATGCTTCGTTAAACTTTAACCCTCTGCTGCGCTGTGTATTTGTTCCTCATACCGCCCTTAGCTGCAAAATTGATACTGCCGCAAATGTTTACCAGGTAGACGGTTCGCTTCAGTTAAAGTCAGGAGACGTTGCTTATTTGAACCGAAACTTCTACATTAAGGAAGGAAGCATTAAGTTTAATCCGCTGGATATTGCCAATCCTCAGGTTACCATTAAGGCCGAAACCCGCGAAAAAGATACCGACGGAAACACAATACGCATTATTCTGTCTGCCGAAAACCAGTATCTTCTGGATTTTAATCCTGTTTTCTCTTCTGTTCCTGCTAAATCCGAAAACGAAATCCGACTGCTTTTGGGCCAGATTGTGCTTGCAGATTCGGATTCTGTAGGAAAACTCATGGTTTCTGCCGGTGAATACTATCTTCAGTCTACTTTAGTGCGTAATATTGAAAACAAGTTGCGAGATTTGCTGAATTTTGATATATTTTCAGTACGTACTAATATATTACAGAATACAATTAGTCTGGGTAATCAAAGAAATAAGACAAAAGATCTTACAATCGGTAACTTCTTTGATAACTCAACTGTTTATATAGGTAAGTACCTTGGAAGCGCATTGTACGCAGATGCAATGCTCAATATGTCGGCTTCTAACTATCATGATGTCGACTATCTGTCTGCCAACAGCATTCTTTTCCAGCCGGAATTTGGTCTGGAGCTTGAATTGCCTGTAATAAACATAAGGTGGGATATGGCCTGGAGATTTACTCCGGGAGCACAGCTCCAATCCTTTGTTCCTGCAACGACAGTTTCGCTTTCCTGGAAATTTACTTTTTAAAAAAGTGTGTTTTGCACTTAATTGGAGTTTTTTATGCGCCGTCATTTTTATAGCGTTGTTTTTGTTTTATTTTTTATTACAGGAATGTTTTCTTCCCTTTTTGCACAGGAAGATGACAGCAACTGGTACTGGGGACATCCTGTTACAAAAATTGAGTTTGATGGACTTAAGAACGTAAAAAAATCTGACCTTACCGGTGTTACCAGTTCCTTTTTGGGACAGCCTTTTTCCGAAGATCTGCTTGGCGAAATATTTGACCGCCTCTTTTCTCTTGATTTATTCGAAGATATTGAACCATACGCAAAGCACGATAAAAATCCCGACAACGTACTTCTTGTTTTTAAAGTAACTGAATATCCTCAGATTTCTAAAATTGATTTTAAGGGAAATCAAAAAATAAGAAACGGCGAGCTTAGGGATGTTGTAAAAAGCAAGAACTTTGATATTTATGTAGAAAATCAGATTTTAAGCGATGAGCGACTTATCCGCGAACACTATATCGAAAAAGGTTATGTAGATTCTCTTGTAACACACACAACAAACCGCACCGCAGAAGGAATTGAAATTACCTTTATAATAGAAGAAGGCCGCAATACTGTCATAAGCGAAATTCACATGATGGGAAATACCATTGTTTCGGAACGTTCGCTCAAAAATAAGATTGCACTCAAAGAAGTTGGCTTTTTAAAAGATGGTGCTTACCAGAGTTCTGTACTCGAACAGGATAAAAAGACAATCTTAAGCTATTACAATGAACGCGGTTATATAGATGCCAATATCCTTGACGTAAAGATTGAAAGCTCCGTAAACGAAGAAAAGCAGCGCAACGACCTTATAATTACCTTTGTAATTCAGGAAGGCGCACAGTATACTTTTTCGGGTCTTACAATTACCGGAAACGAAATCTTTTCTACCGAATTGCTTGCTTCTAATATGAAGCTCAAGGAAGGCGCCATCTTTAATATGATTAAATTTGAAGAAGGACTTTCTGCAATTGCCAACGTTTATTACGAATCAGGCTATATGTCCAACGGCTTTTATCCAGTTCCAGAACGAGATACAGACCGCAAAGAAATTTCTTATAGTCTTGTAATTGAAGAGCGCGCCCGCAGTCACATAGAAAATGTAATTGTTAAGGGAAATAATAAGACCAAGGATTATGTAATTACCCGTGAAATTCCAATTGAATCGGGCGATGTTTTCTCCCGCGAAAAGGTTATTTCTGCAATGCGTAATCTTTACAACCTGCAGTATTTTTCAAATATCATGCCAGATGTTCTGCAGGGTTCGGAAGAAAATCTTGTAGACCTTGTATTCTCTGTAGAAGAAACAAGTACAATTGCACTCAATCTTGGTATGGCCTTTAGCGGCATTACCGAGCCAAATGATATTCCGGTTTCTGTTTATGCAACTGTTTCAAATTCAAATCTCTTTGGAGAAGGAAAAGGTATTTCTGCTTCCTTAAACATTGCTAAAAAAACACAGAGCCTTGATTTTTCTTATTCTCAAAGCTGGATTGGCGATTTACCAATTTCCTTTAGCGAATCTCTTTCTTTGTCTCATACAAACAGCGATGCTCCTGTAATGATGTTCCAGCCAAACGGCGTATTTGATCTTTACAGCTACTATGTAAACTACGAAGGATTTTCTGCAACACTTGGTTCTTCTCTTGGCCGCCGCTGGTATCCTCGTTTTGCAATTCTTTCGCTTACAGGTGGTCTTAGCGACACCATTACAAAATATAAGTTTAACGAAAATGCATTTGTTCCGGTTGATTCAAATCTTTCTATGTTTGCTAACCGTGTTGGATTTACCAATGCGCTGTGGTCAAGCTTCTCTATGGATAACCGCGATATAAGCTATGATCCAAGCAAGGGCTGGTTTGCAAGTCAGAAGTTAACCTTTAACGGACTCATTCCTGTTCTTGAAAAAGAGTTCTTCCTTAGTTCAGAAACAAAGCTCGAAGGTTACCTTACACTGTTTGATTTTGCAATCAACGAAACTACTTCGTTTAAGGGAATTCTTGCAGCCTATACAGGTTTAACACTTTTGTTCCCAATTAATAATTCTGTAATAAGCGATTCAAACAAGCCTTATGTAGACGGAATGATTACTGGACGCGGTTGGGTTGAACTTTATCGTTCTGCAGATGCAAAGGGTAGAGCTTTGTGGAATACTCAGCTTGAATTCCGTATTCCTATTGTTCCTGGTGTAGTTGGAATAGACTTCTTCCACGATGCAGTAGTTGTTAAACCGGAAGTAGGACAGATATTCAACAGCGTTAAGATGGAAGACTTTTACTTTAGTATGGGCCCTGGAATCCGCTTCCTCTTGCAGCAGTTCCCTCTGCATCTTTTGTTCACCTGGAGATATCAGGTTGTTGACGGAAAAGTACGCTGGGGTGGAAAGTATGGTTATACACCGTACCAGTTCCAGCTTTCATTTAATATTGTAAACAGATAACTAATAGATGAGGTATAAAATGAAAAAGACTAACAGGTTTTTAATTGCACTTGCAGCAGTTTTTATGTTTGCAACCTTCAGTGCCGCAGCTCAGCAGATTACCAAGTTTGGAGTTGTAGATACTTCTAAAGTATACAGTGTCTATTTTAAAAACTCGGCCCCAATCCGCAACTACGAAAAAAAGAAGGCAGAGTTTCAGGAAGAAATTAACAAGCGCACCGAAGAGCTCAAGAGCCTTCAGCAGAAAAAGCTTGAATACGAAAAGAACGGCAACGAAAGTCAGGCCCTTCGTGTAGAAGCAGAAATTACCAAAAAGACAGATTATCTTACAGAATATACAAATGCTAAGAACGTAGAGCTCGATTCCATGCTCAAGTCTCTGGAATCTTCTGATGAATTTTACAAAAAGCTTTACAGTACACTTGGACAGATTGCAGAAAGCGGCGGCTACAGTATGATTCTTAGTCTCCAGGCTTCTAATTCAATATTGTGGTACAGTAATTCCGTAGACATTACGGAGCAGGTAATTCAGAAGCTTGGCTTATAAAAGGATTGGACCTAGGTAGATGATGGACGACCAGGCTAACCTTACGCCAATGATGCTGCAATATCGGTCGATAAAGCAGAATTACAAAAACGAAGTTGTATTTTTCCGTCTGGGTGACTTTTACGAAATGTTTGATGACGACGCCGTAGAAGTTTCCATACTTCTTAATTTAACCCTTACACACAGAGCCGGACAAAAGATGTGCGGTATTCCTTATCATGCAGCAAAGGTTTATATTGCACGTCTTTTACGCCTTGGTAAAAAAATTGTAATATGCGAACAGGTAGGTGAGATTCCACGCGGTGGCAAGGGTATTACAGAACGCAAGGTCGTAGAAATCATCACACCGGGAACTGCAGTAGAAGCAGAATACCTTGAAGGCAACAATGCAAATTATCTTGCAGCACTTAGTATTGTAAAGGGACGTGCAGGCTTTGCTTTTATTGATGTTACAACTGCTTCGTTTAAGGTAACCTCCTGGCCTGCTGCAAGAATGCACGATTATTTTGCAAAGGAATTAAACCGTGCGTCTCCAAGAGAATTCCTTTTACCTCTTTCTCTCCAGAACAATAACGAAATTCAGTCTGTGCTTTCTTCTTACAACCATATTTCGGTTTCGTATTATCCGGACTGGGATTTTAATATAGAGCTTTCTTATAAAAGGCTGCTTGCGCAGTTTGGAACCCTTTCTTTAAAACCGTTTGGTCTTGAAGAAAATGATGCCGAAATTGCACCTGCGGGCTTTCTTTTAGACTATCTGGATAAAACTACAAATACAAAGCTTCCTCATGTAAACGAACTTATTAAATACAGTGATTCAGACTTTTTGATTATTGACGATTCTTCGCGCCGTAATCTTGAAATTACCGAAAACATGCGCGACGGTACAATAAATTATTCTCTGCTTGAATGTGTTGCTTTTACAAAAACTGCAATGGGTTCACGCCTTTTAAAAAGCTGGCTCATGTTCCCGCTTACAAACTACAATGCAATTTACGAGCGCCAGAACCGCATAACTGTTTTTTACGATGATAAGGATATGCTTGCAAGGGTACAGACAGACCTGTCACAGATTCTTGATGTAGAGCGTCTTGCCGGCCGTATTGCAATGGAAAGGGCACATCCAAAGGATTTACAGGCCCTGCGTGCAAGTCTTGAGTCCTGGGTAAGGGTAAAGGAATATATGAACGGCTATGATTTTTCGTTTATAGAATCCGAAACCTCCCTGCAGATTATTCAGCTTATAGCAGATTCTATTTTGGAAGATCCGTCTACTTCTTTAACCGACGGCGGAATTATAAAACCGCTCTGGTCAGAAGAGCTGGATCACTGGCGCGGTATTCACGATAACTTTAACAAAGTACTCGCTGAATATGAAGCCGAAGAAAAAGAAAAGACCGGCATAACAAGCCTTAAGATTAAATATAATAATGCTGCAGGTTATTTTATAGAAGTAAGTAAGGGTAAGCTTTCTTCGGTGCCTCCACATTTTATAATGCGCCGCGCCCTTGTAAATGGAGACAGATATACTACCGAAAAGCTTCAGTCACTTGAGCTGCAGTTAAATGAATCTTCTACAAAAATACTGGAACTGGAACGCGACCTATTCTTAGAAGTACGTAACTCCCTCCAGCAACATATAAAGTATCTTTTGCAGCTTTCCGACGAAATTGCACTTACCGATGTATCTGCATCTCTTGCTCAGGCTGCAATTCAAAACCGCTGGGTTCGTCCCGAGATTCTTACCTCGACACTGTTTGAAATTACAGATGGCCGCCATCCGGTTGTAGAAGCACATCTTCCTACCGGAGAATTTGTTCCTAACGATACAAAAATAAGTGCAGAAGAAAATGCCGGGGAGCCTTCGTTTAATCTTATTACCGGTCCAAACATGGCTGGTAAAAGTACCTACCTTAGGCAGAATGCACTTATAGCGCTGCTTGCACAGACTGGCTCTTATGTACCGGCTGTGAGCGCCAGGCTTGGCATTGTAGACCGTATTTTCTGCAGGGTAGGAGCCAGCGATAATCTTGCAAAGGGCGAGTCTACCTTCCTGGTAGAAATGATGGAAACTGCAAATATTTTGCGTGCAGCTACAAGCCGGTCGCTTGTAATTATGGACGAAGTAGGGCGCGGAACCTCCACCGAAGACGGTCTTGCTATTGCGCGTGCTGTAAGTGAATATTTACTCGATACAATAAAATGTAAAACTCTTTTTGCAACCCATTACCACGAGCTTACAAGAATGGAGCATCCTCTGCTCAAAAAACTGTGCCTGCAAATCAACGAACAGAACGGCTCCGTAGTATTTATGCGCAAGGTTATAGACGGAGTTACCGAAAACTCCTATGGTATTCACGTTGCAAAGCTTGCGGGACTTCCTGCATCTGTAATTGAACGTGCAAATGTAATTCTTGCTCATATTCAGGCTCTGGCTGCAGGTAAGCCTGTAATAGAAGCAGACATTCCGTCTCCTGTTGCAGCTCCAAGTACACCGGGGTTGTTCAGTGATGAAGAAATAATCATCTCCGAAATTCTTTCCTGCGACACCGACAACATGACACCAATGGATGCCCTGAAAATGCTCGCAAAGTGGAAAAAAGATCTCTCCGGGGAATAAAAAACACTTTTTTTTTAAAAAAATCCCAAATTCACTTCCTAATTTCCTCAAATTTTTTGTTAACTATAGTATATGAAAAGAATTTTTTATCTTGCAAAACAGTTTGTTAAACTCTTTCTGCGCTGCGTCTTTGGCTACATTGCCGGTGGGCAGACCTGCCTTATCTGCGGTAGAAAAACCTTTATTTACCCGGTATGCAGACAGTGTCGTCATACAAGGTACCTGGACAGAATCACCCGCTGTACATCCCTTTATGATAACCGCTGCACAATCTGTGGAAAAACCTTGCTTTCTACTGCAAAAACCTGCTTTGGATGCAGGGAAAAACCTATTCTCAAAAGCACAGACTCCATGCTTCCGCTTTATTCGTACAGACTGTGGAATAAGGAACTTATGTTTTTGTGGAAAAGTAAGGAAGAAAGGGTAATTTCAAATATGTTTGCGTGGATATTAAATTCTGTTCTAAAAAAAATGGATGCACAGTTCATTGTTCCGGTTCCACCGCGTAAGGGCAAGATAAACCAGAAGGGCTGGGACCAGATAGATGAACTGTGCAGCCTTTTACAGTACAGATACGGTTATAAGGTTCTGCATCTTTTGCAAAGAAAGACTGTAATTCAACAGAAAAAGCTGGACCGCGAAGGGCGTTTACAACAGATTGGTCTTGCTTATTCGGTTGTTTCACCGTCTATGACTGCAAAAGCCTTAAAACCGTATGGCGGAGCAATGCCGGAATCTGTAGTGCTGCTGGACGATGTATGCACAACAGGCTCTACCATCGAAAGCTGCGCCCGCATTCTAAAGGAGGTAGGCATAAAACACGTAAATGCAGTGTCACTTTTTGTTGTGGATTGATATAAGGCCACGTCATTGCGAGGAGCGTTAGCGACGTGGCAATCCACGATTTATATTGCAAATTTACGTTTTTGGGAGTATTATAGATAGAAAGACAATTATTTCTTTGGGGGAAATATGGCTACAGAAGATACACAGTTCCAGTTGGTAACTTTTCAGCTCGGTGATGAATTGTATGGTGTAAACATCATGGATGTAAAGGAAATTGTCCGTTTGCAGAACGTGCGTGTAATACCAAACGCTCCTTATTATGTAGAAGGAATTATCAATCTTCGTGGTGAAATTATTCCGATTATTGACTTACATAAAAGATTTAGAATCAAAGCTATTGAAAAAGAAGAGATGGACTTTGAAGGCGGATTCATAATCCTTAAAATTGACAATAATAAGATTGGAATTATCATTGATAAGGTTGCCCGCGTTGTAGTCGTAAAGGCAGAGGATGTAAAAGAGCCTCCTCAGATGCTCACTGGTATTGGTTCTGAATATATCGAAGGTGTAATCCGCGAAGAAAACGGTTACCTCATCATGCTTAATATTCGGAAGTTGTTCGACGCAAAAGAATTACAGAAAATAATCGATTTAAATTAATGATACAAACATACAGTTCAACAATTCGTAGAAAAGAAATGGATGCGGTTTTAACCTGCATGGTAGATGAAAAAATCGGGCCCGGCGAGTTAAACGCAAGACTTATCCAGCAGGTTAAAGAATTTTTTAAATGTGACGGCGCAGTGGCTTTACGTAGTCCTGCGGTTGCCCTTAAATATATTCTTCTTTGTCTGGATCTGGAAAAACAGTCTAAAATAATGATTTCCGCACTTGCTCCTGCCTGGCAGTACCAGGTTATTGAGTCTATGGGCTATGAGCCTTTAGTTCTTGATGTTCAGGAGGTTGATGCGCTTGTAGGAATAGAACAGATTCAGGCCGGCATTCAAAAAGGTGGACGTCTTCTGCTTCTTCATGAAACAGAAGGAATCCTTCCTGACTTTGATGCAATATTAAGTCTTGGCATTCCTGTAATCGAAGATATTTCTCAAAGTGCAGGAGCCTCTGTTGCCCTTAAGGACGAAAACGGAGCTCCAACCGAAGAGCGCAAAAAGGCAGGACTGTACGGGCTGTATACAATTCTTGGACTCGAAGAACGCGATGTAATTACAGCAGGTGGTGGGGCAGTTCTCATGGCACCAGGTCGCCGCGAATGGATTGTTCTTAAAAAGTATACCGACGAAGCACCTCTTACAGATCTGCTGCCGGATATCAACAGTGCACTTGCCTGGGTTCAGCTCAAGGAATTTAACCGCAACGAAACAACACGCCGCGAGATTTTTAATATGTACCAGCATTCCTGCATGATTGGTCGTCACAAGACCTTTGCACGCGATATGGAAGGCGGTTCTACAATGTGCTCGTTCCCGCTCATTCTTAACAGCTCGTTTAAGGATGTAAAAAGCTATACTGCCAAAAAGGATATAGAAATAAGCCTTGCCTTTGAAGGTTCTGTAATTGCCCTGAAGGATGAGCTTTCGCAAAGCTGTATTCACGCAAAGTCGCTTTTGCTGCGTACTGCACATTTTCCTTTGTATCCGCGTCTTACTCATGTTCAGACAGCAAAAATCGTAAAGGTTTTGGGTACTCTGCCATAAAAAGAAAAATGGAGTCAAATGAAAAAAGTTTTAATCATTATAAACACAGTCAAAAAAGAATCTCTTGCACTTTCTGAGCAGATTTCCGCTTTCTTAAAATCAAAGGGTGTGGAATGCGATTCTTTAGACTTTGACGGTTTTAATGAAAACACTCCATTCGGCGACTATGAATTTGTAATAACTCTTGGCGGTGACGGTACCGTTTTATTTGCCGCACGTAACTGTGTAGAATATGATGTTCCTGTTTTTC
>JAEEGJ010020681.1_pt1 | contig 14274 bp, 10 predicted proteins | sample 8958761 | NCBI WGS metagenome assembly JAEEGJ01 (sample SAMN16246546, study PRJNA631951) | gut metagenome | biome: gut microbiome; feature: rumen; material: RS-attached | host: Bos | place: Iran: Karaj | collected 2018-10 | reverse complement strand
ATATGCCCTGGCGATATGGTCTTCGGTGATCTGGATGGTGTTCTCATCGTGCCTGCCGAAGCCGTGACCGAAGCTTTTGAAGGAGCTATTGAGAAAGCACGTGGCGAACAACTGGTAGCGCAGGCCATTCGTGCCGGAATGAGCACAGTCGAAGCTTTTGCAAAATTCGGCATCATGTAAAACATTACCTCCTCATCCCCGCGTTTCAGTCGCAGCCATCCATGGCTGCTATATCCCTCCCTCATCCCCCTAATATATGTTAGATCAATTCAAACTGGACGGCAAAGTGGCCGTCATCACGGGCGGCGGCACAGGCCTTGGCCTGGGCATCGCGCGCATCTTCGTCTGCGCTGGAGCCAAGGTTGTCATCGTAGGCCGTCGTGAAGAGAAACTCCGCGAGGCCCAGCAGCAGTTGGGCGATAATTGTACCTATCATGCCTTCGACGTCACCGATAAGGCAGGTATGCCTACCCTCGTGGCTGACATCGAGGAAAATGTCGGACCTATTGACATCCTCGTGAATGGTGCGGGCATCCATCTGAAAAAACCTGCTCTCGAAGTAACCGACGAGGAGTACCTCGGCGTCATCGACACGCATGTACTGAGCGTCTTTGCGCTGAGTCGCGAAGTGCTGCGCCGCATGGTTCCCCGCCAGCGCGGCTGCATCATCCTCATTTCCTCGATGTCTGCCTTTATGGGCATGGAGAAGATTGTGGCCTACACGACAGCCAAAAGCGCGGTACTGGGCATTCAGCGTGCTCTTATCGCCGACTACAGCCGCGATGGCATCCGCGTGAACACCATTGCCCCTGGCTGGATTGACACGCCGATGCTCCATAAGGCCATCGACACCGACGAGCCCCGCCGCAACAAGATTCTGAACCGCATTCCCACCCACACCTTCGGCGACCCCGACGACATCGGCAATGCCGCCCTATATCTCTGCTCGGAGGCCGGCAAGTACGTCAATGGTGTTACGCTGCCTGTCGATGCCGGAGCCATCGAAGGCTTCTGACCTTTTTAGCCATGAACGATTGCATCCTACTTCATCCCACCGACAATGTAGCAGTAGCGCTTCACGACCTTCAAGCCGGCCAGCAGATAACGCTGCCAGATGGCCGAACGTTGACACTGCACAACGCCATCGCCTTTGGGCACAAGGTGGCAGTCCGTTCCATCGCCCAAGGCGAGAAGGTGCTGAAATACGGCCTTCCCATCGGCAGCGCCACTCGTGCCATCGCCGCGGGGGAGCACGTCCATGTCCAGAACCTTAAATCCGATTATGTTTGGAGAAATGACAGGATATCTTCGTAACGATGGCCGCAAAGGCATACGCAACGTCATCGTGGTGACCTACCTTGTTGAATGCGCCCACCACGTAGCCGAACAGATTGCCCAGCAAACAGATTCCAGGGAAATGCCTGTTCATCTGATTGGTTTTGGGGGCTGTGCGCCCAATGCCTACGCGCAACTTGTAATGGAGCAGCTATGCACGCACCCCAATGTGGGAGGCGTGGTCATCGTCTCATTAGGTTGCGAGAACTTCCTGCGCGACCAATTGCTTGATAGGGTGAAGCAGAGCGGACGCCCAGGTGCGCTTGTCGTCATTCAGGAGGAGGGCGGCACAATTTCCTCGATCCGCAAAGGTGTTGAAGCTGTGAAAGCCATGACACCTGCAGTTCAGGCTTTTCCTAAAGTTGAACTGCATTGGGAGGACCTTTGCATTGGCACGGTGTGCGGCGGCTCAGATGCCTGCAGCGGCATCACGGCCAATCCTGCCGTGGGATGCACCTTCGACCACCTGGTCGATGCAGGTGGTACCTGCATCTTCGAGGAACCTGGCGAATTGATAGGCTGCGAGACTATGCTTCGCGAACGCGGTGCAACTAAAGAAGTGGGACGGCAACTCTATGACTGCATCCACAAGGCAGACGTCTATTACAAGAAGATGGGTCACGACAGCTTTTCGCAAGGCAATGCGGAAGGAGGCCTGACCACCATCGAAGAGAAATCTTTAGGTTCGTATTCGAAGAGCGGCAGTCGTACCATTAAAGGACTGATTCGTCCAGGCGAAATCCCTGCAGTCAATGGCCTCTACATGATGGACGTAGTCCCCGACGGCGAGGCACGCTGGGGCTTCCCCAACGTGAGCGACACGGCCGAAATCGTTGAGATGATGGCTTCGGGCTGCCACCTGGTGCTCTACACCACAGGACGCGGCTCAGTAGCTGGTTCGGCCATCGCTCCAGTCATCAAGGTTTGTTCCAATCCCATCACCTACCAACATCTGAGCGAGGATATGGACATCAATGCAGGTCGCATCATTTCTGAAGGAGCCACCCTCGAAGAAATCTCAAACGAACTGCTTCATCTCATCGGCCAAGTTGCAGATGGACAAATGACCAAATCAGAAGCCCAAGGCCACCGTGAGTTCTTCTTGGGATATAAGGAGTTTTGCAGGAAATAAGGGTTTCGTAATTCGATATTCCGGAATGCCGTTATTTCGATATAACGGTATAACGGAATACCGATATCACGAAATACCGTTATTACGGCAAACAGCGAGCCGCTGAAGGAAATTCTTCAGCGGCTCGCCTTATGATGGAATCTATATCCTGCAGCTTAGAACCAGCGGGTATAGGCGAAGTCCATGCGGTGAGGCAGGTTGGCGTTCTTCGGGAAGAGACGGAAACCAATCTTGTAGGCACCAGAATACTTCACAGGGAAGTCGATCTTGAAGGTTACAAGCGTACCCTCACGCTTTACAGCCTCCATCTCGAAGCTCTTAGTGTTGCGAGCAGCACCATCGCCCGAAGTGGCGATCACGAGGTCAAGGCCGAGGTCAGCAGCAATCTCCTTGCCATCGACAACGACAGTGGCAGAGTAAGATTTGCCAATTGTCAAACCAAGAGCCAGATCCTCCTGAGGCACAACAATCTCCTTCACCTCAATGCTGTCCCAATTCTCAGCCACGTGCTCCTTCCAGGCAGCAATCTCCTTGGCGAGCTTGTAATCGTTGGCAGCAAGCTGGCGAGCACGAGCGCCCTCCTTGGTGTAGAAGCGATCGTAGTAGTCGTCGAGCTGGCGACGCATGGTGAAGTGTGGCGTAATCTTGAAGAGGCAGTCCTTGATGGCCTTTACCCAGTCAGGCGAATAGCCCTTACGGTTCTTGGCGAAGTAGAGGGGCACGATCTCTGTCTCGAGCATCGTATAGATGGTCTCAGCGTCGAGCTGATCCTGAAGCGACTGGTTCTGGAACGTGCGCTTGTCGGTAAGAGCCCAGCCTGCGCCCTCCTTGTAACCCTCGTACCACCAGCCGTCGAGAACGGAGAGGTTCAAGGTACCGTTCATGATAGCCTTCTCGCCCGACGTACCGGATGCCTCCAGAGGACGGGTTGGGGTGTTCATCCAGATATCACAGCCAGAAACGAGGCGCTTGGCAACATCCATGTCATAGTTCTCGACAAAGACAACCTTGCCCACGAACTGAGGCATACGCGAAATCTCGACGATGCGACGAATCAGACCCTGGCCACCACCGTCGGCAGGATGAGCCTTGCCGGCAAAGATGAACTGAACGGGACGCTCGGGATTGTTAACAATCTTGGCCAGACGGTCGAGGTCAGTGAAGAGCAGGTGTGCACGCTTGTAGGTAGCAAAACGACGGGCAAAGCCGATGGTGAGAGCCTCGGGATTGAGGGCATTGACAGCCTGGATAATCTTGGCAGGGTTCTCCTGCTTCTTGCGAAGGTTGTTGGCAACCTCCTCCTTGATGAAGTTGAAGAGCTTGGTCTTGAGGCCCTTGCGAATCTTCCAGATCTCCTCGTCATCAGCCTCGTAGATTTTCTTCCACATCTCGTCCTTTGTCTGCGTCTCGTAGTAACCGGCACCGAACAGCTTCTCATAGAATTCCTTCCACTCGCTGGCAGCCCATGAGGGGAGGTGTACGCCATTGGTCACATAGCCGACATGGAGCTCCTCGGGAGCATAGCCCTTCCAAACAGGAGCAAACATAGAGCGGCTCACCTTGCCGTGGAGTTCGGATACGCCGTTGGCCTCCTGACAGGTGTTGAGTGCAAATACCGACATGGAGAACTTGCCCTCGCCTGGAGTCTCACGACCCATGTTCATGAAGTCAGCCCAGTCGATACCGAGTTTTCCTGCGAAGTGCGACATGTACTTGTAGAAAAGACCCTCCTCGAAGTAGTCGTGGCCTGCAGGCACTGGAGTGTGGCAGGTGTAAAGCTGTGAGCTGCGTACCACCTCGAGTGCTTCGTTGAATTTAAGGCCTTCGTTCTGGATGAGGTCAGCCATACGCTGTGCGCCGATGAGGGCAGCATGACCCTCGTTGCAGTGATAGACATCCTTCTTGATGCCAAGCTTGTTGAGCAACATCATGCCGCCGATGCCAAGCAGATACTCCTGCTTGATGCGGTTCTCCCAGTCGCCGCCATAGAGCTGGTGGGTGATGCTGCGATCCCACTCGGAGTTGCGGTCGATGTCGGTGTCGAGCAGATAGAGCTTCACGCGACCGACATTCACCTGCCATACGTTGGCATAAACAACGATGTCGTCGTGGAATGGCACTTCGAGAACGAGCTGAGTGCCATCCTCATTCTTCACAGGCTCAATGGGGAGCTGAGCGAAGTTCTGGGGCTCGTAATTGGCCTCCTGGCTGCCATCGGCAGAGAGTGTCTGGGTGAAATAGCCGAAACGATAGAGGAAACCTACGGCACAGAAATCAATGTTGGAATCAGAAGCCTCCTTCACATAGTCGCCTGCGAGGATGCCCAGACCACCGGAATAGATCTTGAGACATGCAGTCAGGCCATACTCCATACAGAAATAGGCCACAGAAGGACGCTTGGTGTTGACAGGCTGAGCCATGTAGTCGTTGAAATGAGCAACGACAGAATCAACCTTCTTCATGAGCTTCTTGTCGGCCACAATCTCATTGAGACGATCGAGCGACATGGTCTCGAGCATAGCGAGCGGGTTGTGACCCGTTGAACGCCAAAGTTCTAGATCGAGCTCACGCCAGAGCTTGTGAGCTTCCGAGTTCCATGACCACCAAAGGTTACGAGCTACCGTATGAATGCCTTCGAGCTCTGCGGGAAGGCTTGACTTGACAGTAATATCGCGCCAAACTGGAGCGTTGGTATTGCTTACTTGTACTTTCATAACAGGTTAAGTTAATTGTTAAAAATGAAGATGAATATAAATGTTTACCTTAATTAATTATTTATAGTCCTTTGCGGAGAGAAGCCTCCTTCAACGCCTTGTCAAAGGCCTGATTGTAGAACTTGATGAAGTTGTGCCAGCCAGCACGTGCAGCCACACGACGAGCCTCCTGACGGATGACCTTGACCTCGGCATGAGGCACTTCGGCAAATCGAAGGACGAGATTGGCAATGCTGGTTACAACCTGATCGTAGTTGGAATCGTTGCGCGGAACCACAGCTACTGCATCGAGGATGTCATCGTCCTTGCCGATGCCGCGACACCACAGGCCAAAGCCTGAAAGGCTGGTAGTGATGGTCGGGACGCCGAAAGCACAAGACTCCATGGGCGTATATCCCCAAGGCTCGTAGTAACTGGGATAAATCGTGAGATCGAGACCTGCCAAAAGCAGGTAATAGCTGCGGTTGAGCAATCCATCGTCACCATTGAGGTAGGATGGAATATAGATGACCTTGACCTTGTCGTTCTTCTGGTTCTGGAATCCCAGCTGGTGGATGCGGTTGAGGATTGCATCCTCATAGTAATTATGTACCGCGTGCGTAAAGACAGGATCACTGAGACCGGTGAGGAATTCAGAACCGCTCTGATAACGGTCGAGAACATCGGCGCGCACCTCGCTCACCCAACCGGGAACCATAATGAAGGCCACAATTTCGCGTTGCGGATTGCTGGCGCGCAGGCGTGTCATCGAATCGAGGAAGACGTCGAGTCCCTTGTTCTTGAACTCGCAGCGACCAGCTGTACCCACAAAGATGGCATCTTCGGCCGGGACATGCCCCGTAAGACATTCGACAAGACGACTGAATGCCTGTCGGCTCATCTTCCGTTCGCGACTGAACGCCGTACCCTTGGGAACAAAGTCACCCTCGAAGCCATTGGGCGTAACAAGCGGGGTACGTTCAAGGAGTTGGGTACATTCGGCAGCCGTAATGTCGCTCACCGTAGTAAAACAATCGGCCTCCTGAGCAGCATGCTTCTCAACAGAATGCTTCGACGTCATGTTGAGCTCATCTGCCATCTGATCGCCGAAGTAACCCTGCAGGTAGTCGTAGAGTGGCTTGTTGTTGCCGCAGATGCTGCGACCTACGCAAGTGGCATGTGTCGTGAACACCGTAGCTATGGCAGGAACCTGATGCTTGAGGTAGAGAACACCCATACCCGTGGTCCACTCGTTAAAATGGGCCACAGCATTGCTACGCAGTGGACAAAGATGCTTGAAGAGGCTTTCGATAACCAATGCAGCAGAATGAGCGAAGGTACAACCCTCGTCATAATCGCCGTAACCAACCATGGAATTGACGCCATACCACTCCCACATCTGGCCATAGAAGGCATTCTTTGCTGCATATAATGGACGGAAATCGACCAGGACAACCTGTGGATCGCCAGGAACCTTCCAACGGCCAACACGTACCTTAAGATTTTCGGCTTTTGCCTTATGAGCCCATTCGTCGAGCTCGGGACTAGCTGCTGAGGGATCGAAGAACGGGGACTCCTGCTGTTCCCATAAATCTGGTCCGATAAAGAAAAGATTGTCACCAAGCTGTTTCTTTAGGGTTGCTGCCTTGGTGGAAAGAACGGCATAGATGCCGCCCACCTTGTTGCAGACTTCCCAGCTAACCTCAAACAAATAGTCGGGTTTGATAGAATCTTTCATTATATACCTAAAAACACAATTTTTCGGGCGCAAAGGTAAGCAAAACTTTTTAAATAATGCGTTTTTTAGACAAAATAAATCTTAAAAGAATGACAAATGAACATTTTTTAATATTTTGGCGTTACAAATTTACATATTTTGGCTAAAATTGGCGTTTTTATATTACGATTTTTACAATTGATAAAAAATTACTTATGCTAAACCATGCAATAATCCCCTGCCTTTCGCCGTGAAAAGCAGGGGAACGAAGGATCAAACCAAGAAAAATGCTTTAAAATAAAAAAGAGACTGGACTCATCACAACGGATGAAATCCAATCCCTTTTCCTTAGGCCTTTGGTCAGGCCATTGCAAGAATGTTACTGATTACTCAGCGGCATTCTCCTTGAGGTGCTGAACGTAGATGGCATGCTCCATCTTCTTGCGACGAACCTGCGATGGCTCATTGAACTGCTGACGGCGACGAAGCTCCTTGATGACTCCGGTCTTCTCGTACTTGCGCTTGAACTTCTTCAGGCACTTCTCGATGTTCTCACCTTCTTTAACTGGTACAATAATCATATTAGTACGGGTTGTTAAATAATCCGAATCGCCCGGCCCCCTTTTTTACATCTCCATTTCTAATGGCCTTGGGTTCATCGGCTGCCTACCACTTTGATAAGCGGGTGCGAAGATAGACAAATTCCGCTAATTACACAAATAATTTGTCGAAAAAATGCAAAAACAAGCTGTTTTTCTTTGTTTTTTCAAAAAAGTAACGTATTTTTGCACCGTCTAAATGTCAATTGGTTATGGAAACAACGACGATAAAAGTCAAGAGATTGCGTGAGCTCATGCAGAAGCAGGGCATCGACCTGTATGTGATGGAGAACAACGACCCGCACGAAAGCGAATATCTCCCCGACCACTGGAAGGAGATCGAGTGGCTCAGTGGCTTCCGTGGGGAAGTCGCCACAGTTCTGATAACCCAGGAGGATGCGCTGCTCTGGACCGACAGCCGGTTCTTCATCTCAGGCGAACAGCAGCTTGCGGGCACTCCATTCAAATTAATGAAGATGAAGGTGGCCGGTGTGCCTACGGCGGCCGAATGGATCGACAAATACAAGGCTCAGCACGACACCAACTGCACAGGTGGCGATTGCCGCATTCTCTTCGGCTGCGAAGTGGATGTGAACATCAACCTGATCAGCATGCTCTGGACTGACCGTCCGGCTTTGCCGATGGGAAAAATCGAGCTATATCCCGAGGAATTGAGCGGTGAGAAGACACGCGACCGCATCAACCGTGTGCTCGATGCCGTTGAAGAGCAGGGAGGCAAAGGCCTCTGGCTTTCTGCACTCGACCAGATTGCGTGGATCCTTAATCTCCGCGGCTCAGACATTGCCTGTACACCCGTCTTCATCAGCTATCTCTTCCTGAACCGAATGGGCTCGATTCTCTATGTACACGAGGAAAAGGTTACCGATGAGGTACGAAAGTACCTGGCAAACCTGCATATCGACATGCTGCCCTACGAAGAGGCAGCACAGAGCGACTATCGCGAAATGGTCAGTCCCAATCCCATTCCTCTCATGAAGGGCATCAAGAACCCGGTCGAGATTGAAGGATTCAAATCAGCCCTGCTCAAGGACGGCATTGCCCTGACGCGTTTCTACCATTGGTTGGAAGATACTCTAACGAACTGTAAGGCTTTTTGCAACCTGTGCGACGACACCTCCTGCCCCAAAAGGGCACTCTCCGAGATGGACATTGTGCAGAAGCTGATCGACTTCCGACGCGAACAACCTCTCTACCGCGAGGAATCCTTCCCGGCTATTGTTGCCTGGAACGAACACGGTGCCATGCCGCATTACGAGCCTTCGAAGGAACACGACACTCCCATCACCGGCGATGGCCTGCTCCTCATCGATACAGGTGGCCAATATCTGGATGGCACCACCGACATCACCCGCACCATCGGCATCGGCAAGGTGAGCCCAGAAATGAAACGCGACTTTACCCTGGTGCTCAAAGGACACATCCGGTTGGCTCGGGCTGTCTTTCCACGCGGCACCCGTGGCGACCAGTTGGATGCACTGGCTCGCATCGACCTGTGGCGCGACGGCAAGACATATCGACATGGCACATCCCACGGTGTAGGCCACTATCTGGGGGTTCACGAAGGTCCTGAGTCTATACGCATGGAACACAATCCGCAGATACTTTGCGACGGAATGCTCTTCTCAAACGAACCCGCCATCTACCTATGTGGCAAATACGGCATCCGGCATGAGAACCTGGTGCTCGTCCGTCCATTCGATGTCAATTCCGACGCTCCTGACGCGACAACATGCGACCAGTCCGAGCAGGGAGAATTCCAATGTCTCGACACCTTGACGCTCTGCTATATCGACACCACCTGCATTGTCAAGTCCCTGCTTGACAAGGACGAGCTGGCGTGGCTCAACGAGTATAACAAGCACGTCTTCGACACCATCGCCCCACACCTCGACGAAGCAGACCGCAGTTGGCTCGCCGAGAAGTGCAAGGCCCTATAGAATCATCAGCTCTCGCACTTGTGTGAGCTAAGTCGCCCTTTAATATATGGGCCACCTATTAAATAAAGTTGAGTATTATATTATATAATGTGTACTCTCTCTTTCTGAATAGTTGTATCAACATCGTTTTTTACGTTTAAGGTATTGACTTTATCTTATGGCTATTGATAACCGGAGACTCCTAAGAGCCGCTTTCCTGTTATTTGTCCTCGCGCAAACGGCGTTGACAAATGCGGAACGGCGGTTCTGCTATTACGATCACATCACCTTCTACGATGTCTATGCCTACACAGTCAGCGACAGCCTGGCTCCTGTTCCCGAAGGAATCTACCGCCTGAACAATTCCCGTTTTACGACCGTGCTTCCTGCCACAGACCTTGACCAGATGGGCGATACGCTTCGTCTCGAAGTAACCATCAGCGCACTCTGCGACAACTATGACCGCATCGGATCGGTCGACCTGGTGCTGATGTCCCGCGATTCGCTAACCTACAACGATTGCGTGCATCTCAATGCCAACGGCAGCACCTACTCCGGACGGCTCGGCGACACCGACCCAAGCATCCAACGCATCGAAATCGGACGCTTCATCACTCCGTTTATGGACAAGAACAAGGGAGTCGATGTCCCCTATTCGTGGGACATATCGTTTCTTTCGCCCCTCTTTCACGACAAACAGCTGCGCGACACCATGAACCTTTGGCTGGAATTCCACCTCGAAGGCGTGCCTTACGCTGCCAATACGCAGATTGCAGGCTGTTCGGGACGCAACGACGTGTTTGCAGGGACACTCGAAATCGTAACATCCGATTCCCGATCTGACTTCCTCCCCCAACACCAGCTCACCCTTCCTCTCGCCTATGAACGTTACCTGAACTCCTACAGCAAGGGACACAGCGATGAGGAAGGCACCACGGTGGCACACTATCAAGTGCACCTTGACGAACCGATGAACGATGCAATGTTCCTGATGATCAACTCCAATCACGGTGCCAACTCGGGTGGAGAGGAATACAACCGGCGCCTGCACTATGTCTGGGTCAACGAATGGATGGCACTGGTCTATCGCCCGGGACGCTCCTCCTGCGAGCCGTTCCGCATGTACAACACGCAATCAAACGGCATCTACGGCAACAGTGCCATGACCGAAGAAGCCTGGCAATCGTTCAGCAACTGGTGTCCAGGCGATGTGATCGACAACCGGATCATCCACCTGGGTGCCCTTCCAGCAGGCGACTACGACTTTCGTCTTTTGGTGCCTGACGCGGTGTTCAATGACAACCAGGGCTATTTCCCGTTCTCCCTCACTTTCTTTGGTGTCCGTGAAGGTGGCATCGATGGACTTGACGTCCTCTCGAACGGCAGCGAGCCTTCGACCCAGATCAGCTGGGATGGAGACAACCTGCACATCAAAGGCGGATTGGAACATGTGGCAGAATGGACACTGCTGAATGCCGCCGGCCAACGAATTGCCGTTCAACCCGGCGAGGTGAGTGAAATCAAAATGTTCCACCATCCGACTTCGGTCTACATCCTTCTTTTGCTGATGGACGATGGCACCACCGAGGCTCACAAATTCTTCAAGCAATGACGACTAACAACGGACACAAGACCCTGAAACGCCTTGCAATGCTTGCACTTTGGACTGTTTTCTGCCTGAACGCCTCTGCTCAGCTCACCTTAGGCTATTGCGACGAAGAAGGCTACACAGGAAGCATCGCCAACAGCAACACCAATGCAACCATCTCATGCGCCATGGGCCTCACCCCTGCCCTGCAGGCTGATTTCACCTTCTGCTCAATCAGTTATCTGCGCATCTTGCTCACTGCTCCCCAGAACCTCACGTCACTAAAGGTGTGGATTCGTCAGGAACTGGCCGACGCAGACAACCTTTCGAGCATTGACATCAATCCAGAAACCCTCGCCGAGGGATGGAACGATATCCAGTTGCTCACACCCATCGAGCTCACAGGCGAAATGACATACTATTGCGGATACAGCTACACACAGAGTGCCAGAACCCATATTCCAACCAGTGGTACCAAGAACACACCCGAATCGTTCTACGTCTCGTCAGGAAGCAACTGGCGCGATATGAGCGAACAACTTGCACCGATATGCATCCGTGCAGGCCTCAGCAGCAACTACCAGTGGGCCGCAGAGCTGACGAACCTGTGCCTGGAGCATCGATGGTACGACATCAACGGCGACGACGACACCATCACCATCCGCGGAATCGTTCGCAATCTCGGCAGCGAGCCCCTGCGTCGGTTCAATATTACCGTACAGGAAGCTGACTCCGTCACGCTCGAAACCACATACGACTGCGAAGACATCTTCTTTGGCTACTCAATTCCGTTCGTCGTCAGCTTCTTGCGCAACAAAGACTTCCATCAAACCAATCCCGATATCCCCATACACCTCGCCATCAGCCAGCCCAATGGGCAGGACAACCAGTGCAACCATCTCACCTCCAGGACTATCTATTACGAACTTGGACAGAGCAATCCCGACCCATCGATAGCGCCCACCAACCTGCTGATTGAGGAATTCACCAGCGAAGCCAACGGGTATGCCCCTGCAGGTCAAACTCATCTGCGGAACAGCATTGACCGAGCGCTACGCCTTCTCGGCGACAAAGTAGCCGACATAATTCTGCTCAGTCGACACGAAGGTTATGGTCCTGCCGACGCTTGGCGCACGGCAGGTTCGGATTTTCATGCCAACTTCTTCGGACCCGACGAGCTCACGTATGCCCCCGCTGCCCTTGTTTGCCGCAATGGGCAACCTTTCAGCACAACGCTCGATGAGGACAGCATTGCTCAGATGATATCCGAACGACACGACAGACAATATGGAAATATCCAGGTCGAAGATATCTTGTTCGATGCCGATACGCATACCATGACGGCCTCTGTCAAGACGCATCTCTACGGCATCTCAATCTATCGGAATCCGACCCTTGTTGTCTGCATCAAACAAGACAAGGTGCCATCCATCGCACAAAAGAACTATTATCCAGAACGATACGACGACGATTGGCAGTTCGATGTAGTGCGAAGTTTCGCAAACCTGCCCCAGGAAGGTCGGCTTCTTGGGGATCTTAATCTCGAAGCAGCAGCCACCGGACAAGTCCAACTATCGGAATACATCGACCAGCAATTCCTTGTCAGCAACATCCTCCCCTCCGACATTACAACAAGTGCAGGACTTACGCTCGTCGCATACATTTTCGACAAGGGCTACACGAACAAAATTATCGCGGCTTTTCAGCAGAAAATTACAAGAACTTGATATTCACGAATGACAAATCGCCTCGTATCGGGGCGATTTTTTAGGATTATTTCAAAAAAATGCGCAAACGTTTGCACAATCTGCAGAAATCCCCTATCTTTGCATCGTGTTTTTCATGGTATTAGATTTAAGGTAATGTGAATTCGAGCCGTCGGGATGACGGTTCGGATTTTTTTATTGGCCCACCTCCCAATTGTTAATTATTAATTGTTAATTGTCTTATCATTTCCACGGCCTTGTCCATAATCCGATACAGCTCCTCGACCGTTTCGGCTCGAAGCATGGCAATACGTGTATCCCTGAAATTCGGGATTCCCTTGAAAATGGGAGTTGCTGCCAGATGCCGGCGTATGTGCAGGATGCCGCGATACTCGTCGATTCGTGCCACACTCTCTTCGACCTGATGCTTCAAGGCCATCACACATTCGTCGAGCGGAATAGGAGGCAACTCTTCCCCCGTCTCGATGAGGTGCTTGATTTCGCGGAAGATCCAAGGGCGCCCGAAGGTGGCACGCCCCACCAGAATGCCATCGACACCCGTCTCCTCGAAACGCTGCTTGGCTATCTGAGCCGACGTGACATCGCCATTGCCGATGATTGGGATATGGATACGAGGATTCTGCTTTACTTCTCGTATCAGCGTCCAATCCGCCTCTCCGGTGTACATCTGCGAACGGGTACGCCCATGTATCGCCAAAGCCTGTATGCCCTGGTCCTGCAGCTGTTCAGCCAAGGTAGTGATGATCTTATGCTCGCAGTCCCATCCCAGGCGTGTCTTGACAGTGACCGGCAGCTTGACAGCATCGACAACAGCCCTCGTTATATCGAGCATCAAGGGCACATCACGCAACATACCTGCTCCGGCACCCTTGCCCGCCACACGCTTGACAGGGCACCCGAAATTGATGTCAATGATATCTGGGCGAGCCTGCTCCACTATACGGGCAGCCTCGACCATCGACGGGACATCGCGTCCATAGATCTGGATTACGACAGGGCGTTCCTCATCCAGCACCTTCAGTTTCTGCATCGTCTTGTCAATGCTCCGTATCAATGCGTCAGCCGAAACAAATTCCGAATAGACCATATCGGCACCGAAGTGCCGGCACTGGAGGCGAAAACCCACATCCGTGACATCCTCCATTGGTGCCAGCATCACGGCCCTATCGGGCAATACGACATTACCAATCTTCATTATTTATAATAATTGTTAAGAATTGCTATTTTGATAGCGCAAAGATAGCTATTTTTATGCAATAATACACATTTTAGGGCACAGAAATTGGTTTTTTCATCGAAAAATAATTATATTTGCACCGATAACTATGAATAAACGCCCTCCATATTGGGCTTATAGTGCCAACAAAACAACCAAAAATCAATATTATTAACAACAACAACTATTTTCTATGTGGTTAACATCTTCGTCAATCGGTCGTAAGGTGGTAATGAGCGTCACTGGTGCATGCCTCGTGCTCTTCCTCACCTTCCACATGCTGATGAACCTTGTTTACGTGTATGATGTTGTGGTAGGCACACCTGCCGA
>JAEEGJ010020680.1_pt1 | contig 14274 bp, 6 predicted proteins | sample 8958761 | NCBI WGS metagenome assembly JAEEGJ01 (sample SAMN16246546, study PRJNA631951) | gut metagenome | biome: gut microbiome; feature: rumen; material: RS-attached | host: Bos | place: Iran: Karaj | collected 2018-10 | reverse complement strand
ACTTCCACTTGATCGACCGGTTCCAACGTCCCTGTCGCAGAAATTGTAGTCTTGATGGTGTCTGTGACGACCTTGGTGCTGATGAGTTCGCCAACTTGGTTAGCGTCGGTATCGTTAAAGAAATACGACTTGATGCCGAAGGCGATTGCTGCCAAAATGGCGATGACGAAGATGAATTTCACAAATTTTTTCATAAGCATAGGAAAAATAGAAACATTGTTTTTTTATTACAGCAATTTTGATGATTTTGGGGCTTGTTAGGTTGCAAATTTTCTAGCTTAACAGTCATGACTCGCGTACGCAAAAAAGACGATAGTGCAGAAGTTCGTAAGGTAACTTGGGTGGGGCTCGGCTGGAACGCCGCTCTCTCTGTTGCCAAGTTTGTCGTGGGTGTTGTGGGGAATTCCCAGGCACTTGTTGCAGACGCTATTCATAGTGCGTCTGATTTCGTGACCGATGTCGCAGTGATTGTCGGCAGCCATTTTTGGAACTCTCCGCCGGACGCAGAACACCCTTACGGGCATAGGCGATTCGAAACGCTCATTACGATTGGCATTGGGCTTGCCGTTGCTGCTGTGGGCTTGGGCATCGGGTATAAGGCGGTGCTTGCGCTTTTGGCGGGCGAGGCAACGCATCCGGAAATGTCCGTTGCTGTGATGGCTCTTGCCTCTATTGTCGTGAAAGAAATTTTATTCCGCTATACGCGAAACGCAGGGCGGAAAATTCGTAGCCAAGTGCTAGAGGCGAACGCTTGGCATCACCGCAGCGATGCGTTTAGTTCAATCCCTGTGCTTGTGGCGGTCGTGTTTGCCATTTTGCTTCCGCAACTGTGGTTTGCCGACTCCGTCGGAGCGTTGGTTGTCGCGTTTTTTATAATGCATTCCGCGTATGAAATTGCGGCTCCCGGGCTTCACCAACTAGTGGATCGCGGTGCCAACCCCGATGTTCTCGGAAAGTTACGCAACTTGGCGCTGTCGCACCCGAAAGTTATTAGTTTGCATGGATTTCGCTCCCGTTACGTCGGTAGTGACCTGCATGTGGATGTCCACATCGTCGTCGATGACCAAATGACATTGAAAGATGCTCACGATGTCGCCGAAGAAGTCGAGCAGTTGCTGATTGACTCCGGCGAAAACGTCGTCGATGCGATGGTGCATATCGATCCATACAATGCCAAACGTGCCGCCCAAAACGAAATCAAGACCATCGAGAAGTAATTTTTTAACGTTCATCTTCGCCTGTCCCTCGACACTGTTACACCGACGTCTTCAAATTGTCATCCCAGCCTTGTGCCGGGATCAGCTTTTCCTTTCACACCAGTAAATATTCCAATGTGGTCTATTTCAGAAAAAAATATAAGAGTTTTTTCGGCGAATCAGTTTATATTACTTTAGTAGAACAAGAGGTAGGATTTATGGTGTTAGACGAATTTTACAAGCTGAATAATGGTCAGCGAATTCCAAAAATCGCATTGGGGACTTGGCAGACTCCAAATGATGTGGCGGCAACGGCGGTAGCGACTGCTATTGAAGCTGGATATCGTCACATTGATACTGCGATTGCGTACGAAAACGAGTCTGGCGTGGGCGAGGGGCTAAAGGCCGGCTTGAAATCAACTGGGCTTCATCGCGAAAGCATTTTCATCGCGTCGAAAATCCCTGCCGAAGTGAAAAGTTACGATGAAGCTCTTCGCTCGATTGACGAATCCTTGAAACGTTTAGATTGCAGCTATATTGATATGATGCTCATCCATGCGCCGCGTCCATGGGCCGAGATGGGGGCGAGTTCTGGAAACCGCTATTTCAAGGAAAACATCGAAGTTTGGAAAGCTCTCGAAAGTGCTTACGATGCCGGTAAAATTCGTGCAATTGGCGTCTCGAATTTTGAATTTGACGATCTCAACAACATTTTGGTGGGAGGCCATGTGATGCCCGTCGTGAATCAGATTCGTGTTCACATTGGGCATGTGCCTACGGATATGATTGATTTATGCGAACAGAACGGAATTCTGGTAGAAGCGTATTCGCCCAATGCGACGGGCCGCTTGATGCATGTGCCCGAAATTTGCACAATGGCTGCAAAGTACGATGTAACAGTGCCGCAACTCGCAAGCCGCTTTGTATTGCAGCTGGGATTGTTGCCGATTCCAAAATCTACGCACGAAGACCGCATCCGTCAAAATGCTCAACTCGATTTCGAAATCAATTCAGCGGATATGGCTGCTCTGCTGGAGCTGAAAGGTGGTATATACGGATTCTCCTGATGGATAATTTCCAATGCGATAAAAAAGGTGGCTGTTTCGCCACCTTTTTTATATGCCTCCCCCCGGCACAAGGCCGAGGTGGCAATTACTACGGATCTATTATGGATCCTATCGGCTTTCGCCTCCAGGATGACAGTATATGACTATTGACCAATGACTACTTCACATTTACTTGTCTATAGCCAAGTCCAACGCGAACAACGTATGAACCCGGTGTCGAAACCTTGACACGTGTTTCCGCATTGCTCAGTTCCCCGACAGAAAGAACTTGTCCTTTCATGTCCATGACGGCGTATTGTTTCGCAAGGCTTGGCAAATCCTCATCCAAGACAATATCGAATTCAAACGGCGATATCATCTTGACTCGGAATGAAGGCTTTGCATAATCTATACTGCTGGAACTAGACGATGCGATTTTACCACTGGAACTCGATTTGGAATTCTTGCTGCTGGAGCTGCCTTTAGTGATTTGAACCCAAGGAGATGGAAGATGGGTTTTCGCGTTATAGCCAAGAGCGATATTCCATTGTTTGGTAATGTCATTTGATGGACGAGCAGTATCTGCATATGCCGACGCATAGTCAGACTGGTCGCTGACAAGCCCTGTGCCATTGACGCTTCTGAAGTTGATGTAATCCCCTACCTGCGGGAATGTTGATTTTTGGCTGTATGTGAAAGTATGCACTGAATCAAGATTCTTGCTGTTGCTGGTTCCAGAACTAACGGCAATGCTGTCTTCAAAATGAGGGTTCTTGCCAGAATTGATGTAGAAGGAGAATATGTTATCACCATGATTCATATCGGTCTTTGCAATAGGTTCAGAAAACGTAACCGTCAATTGCGTGTATTTGCTATCAGAATTATCGGTAAAGGCACTTGCAGATAGAATAATTGGAGCGATGCGATCATAAATGAGAGCCGAATAATTCTTTGTAATAGTGGATCCGCGAGCTGAGTAATTAGCCCAAGATTTAATCCATCCCGAGCCCCGAGTTTTCACGTTCTTCGAGAGTTTCTTGCCACCAAGTTTGATTACAGGATCGCAAAACTCTGTGGTGGCATTGCACTTTGCACCAGCCTTGATATCTTCAGCTGTAAAGACTACGGAATCTTTTTCGTTTTCCCAAAAGACTACGATTTTGTGCGGAAGAGAGTCTTTATGGAATTCACGGTGATAGTAGATAACCAGAGAGTCGCCTATACCATCGAGGTATTCTTTATCAGCACTGTAGTAAGGCGTTGGGACGTTAATGTTATTAGTGGCCTTTACGCCGTGAACGTCAAAGATGTCTGCAAATTGCGGAGTCGGAACTGGCGGTTCCAAGAACTGCATATTTGTGTATGTTGCCTGCATAAAATTTGAATACGGCACCACAACATGAAGTGTTGCTGTTCCGCTACCGTCAGCATTTTTTTCATAGCCTTTTTGAGACTGGACAGTAATCGTAGCACGACCATTCACAACTTGGCTTCCAGCGACAATGTTGATACCCGAAGATGTTTTGGAACCCTTCGTAAGCGGAAAATTGCAGAGTTCACCACAAGGAGCGTTTTCAGCATCGAGAGCGACAAGGTAGAAGGGATAAGAGGAACCCTTCATACGGCTTCCTTTCACGTTGTCAGGATCTTGCGTTACGATGTTAAATGTGGAATCAGAATCCACAAATACAAGTCTCGGCAAGAAGAATTTGAGCGTAGCCTTACGGGAATTGCCCGATACACCGACGATAACGGAATCGACTGCCACACTCATATCGGCGGACGGGATTGTCACATAAATAGTATCGATACCAGTTTCACCAATGACAGAACCCATTAACGGATCCAAGATTTTAAGTTTTCCGTTATTCATCTTATAGAACTGAACGTTTTTGTTGTCGTTTTTCACCTGCAAGGTATATGGAATATTTGGAGAAGCATATATTTCGAGAGGGTCGGTGCAACCCGCTTGAACACACGGATCAAAAATAGTACCCACATAAAGCTTCAACATCTGGCTAGGATCTGGGTAGCCCTGATTATCCGGGAGAGAAGCCCTAGCTAGAGTTTTATATTCATGCAGGCTATTCTTCTTGCCATCGGCATAAATAGCAACGGCATCGCGGTTCGCTACACCGATAGAACCCTTGACGTTGATTTCAATATACTTGGAGTCAGAGCCTATCTTGGCTACAAGGTAGTACTTACCTGGCAGCAAATATTCGCTCAGCTTTTCTTCATTGATAATGGGCTCACCAGGAACAGTAACGTTGATGGCGCAAACATCATCTTTAGAGCAACCAAACTTTGGATGGCTATTAAAAAAGTCATTATTAAGAGAGCCTTCACTGGTAACCACAATCTTACCGGCATCTTGACCGGTCTTATCCTTCGTTACCATGAAATTAATTTTTTCCTTAATATCCTTTCCGCATTTTTCAGTATCGCCACCGCCTAAAGCCGCGGCGCACGAACCATTGCCGGACTTCTTGTAGCAGAGCTTATAGATATTGTCCCCATATTCCATGTACCTAACAATATCCTGCTTATCTTCATATATAATACCGGTTATCTGTTCAAGGAACATGTTCGTCTTGATACGGACGTTACTCATCGTCGTACGGCGGTCGCAGAAGAAGATGTCGATATCGAAAGACCTACCCCAAATAGTATCAAGTCCATAACCGTTTTTCTTTAAGAAGTAGTCTACATCTACATAACCCGGAGCGGCTAGGTGAATACCGCCAATGTCAACAGCGAGCTTGTTGTCGATAAAGACCCAAATATCGTCGTCGCCACGGAAATTGAACTTCAAGTTCGGTTTGTAGCGGAATTTCGCATGAGATTCGAAGCAAAAATGCTGGTTACGGCCTCCATTGACACTCTTTGAATCTTCAGTCGATTCCCAACGACCCGTTGCAGTACCCTTCGTTTCACTATCTTCTGCATAGAACGGCCAATCTGTAGGGGCTTCATTGGGGCAACTCCAACCAAAGACGCAAGCTTCCTGAGTCGCGGTGCCGAGTTTCAAATCCCGATTTATAGCCGTCGTCGTACCATCACCATCGGCAAAGAGGTGATTGTTAACACCACAATCAAAGCCTTTAGACCAACCTGGGCCATTGCAGTAAATGTCAATCTTCGGAATCTGTTCTGTTGGGTCATTAGCACGGAGGAACGGTCCGTAGAACACTGGACCTTGAGCCCAATGCTTGGTACGAGCCTTCGGTGCTGGAGTCTGGACAGAACCATCCGGCAAAAGGGTTGCGATAATCTTTGCGTCATCAGTAGCTTCTACAGGATAGAAACCTCCTTGAACAGGAGTTTTGAGTTCAGGATTCGTATAATAGTCTGAGTCAAATTCCCACTTTCCATCGGGAGAACGATCGAATTTCATATCATAGCAAGACATTTCGTTCACGCCTTTTGTATAGGTGAACATCATATCGAAGGTTGCTTGATCCAAGAAACACTTTTTACCAGCAGCGGTAAGTTTCATTTTCTTCTTGCCATTTTCAATAGCAAGAGTCGATTCTACAAGCCCTTGATGGACTCCGATACAATTTTCAATAGCAGGTAAAGCACTCTGATCCTTCTGGCAGCCTTCCTGGAATCCGTCGCCCTCTTTATAGCAGGAGAACAACGGATGCAAATCAGCATCGGTATCGTAAATCACAGCAGCAAGCATATACGAGCAGGTACCAACGGCTTCAGTCGGCATCGTTGCAGACCAGCCATAAACGGCATCGTTGCCAAGCGCATCCGCTTGATTTTCATCCGCCAAAAAATACACTGCGTCATGATAGTTCGGATCGGACTCAAAAAACGAGAACAAATCAGCCAATGCAATAGGTTCGGCAGGATACCATTCATTCAAAGCCTTTTCGCCGCCCATCCCGATTGCAGCTTTCTTTTCTATATCATCGTCTCTATAAAGAATGACGCTCGATGGCAGAGCTTTATCAATTTTCCCATCGAGTATATAGCGTCTGTAATACCATCCGCAATGTTCATTATCGACATACATTTCTACTTCGTTTTTGCCATCTTCTAGGAGCATCGGCGTAGAGCTTCTCCAAGTCTTGTTATCTGGAAGGAATATATAGAAGTCCTTGACGACCGGCTTAGACGTAGTTACATAAACCTGGCCTTCTTTCGTGATATCCGGGTGTTCCTGGATCCAGATTTCGCCTTCGGTTCCGACATCAGAACATCTAAAGCCCTCAACACTAGCGTTATTCGGTTTTACATTGACGCCATTTCTTGTAACGCAAAAGCCATCATTGCAATCATTTTTGTTAACACCATTGATGTAGAAAACATCATCGTCGTTAGTTTTTGTGACACCGAGATCAAGCGTTGTCCAGCCATTATCCGCTAACTTAGGTGCTGGAAAGGGAACACCTTGTCCAGCAATCATCAAGTACGCGCTAGTCCAGCCATCTGGGAGCTTAAAATGGACTTTTGGCGAACAATAGCTATTGCTCATTGTTGATGTTTTCAAGTTTGCCCATGCATTTGTGACGCTTAAAGCAATTGCCGTTGCGAATAAAATTTTCAAACTTTTCATTTTGTATTCCTCCTTACAAGAACCAATAGGTTATATTCAACTGTCCTTGCCATGTTTTTGGAGAATCCTTGCTGTCACTGATTCGTGTCAAGCCTATCACAAATCGCAAGTCAATGTCGAGAATTGATTTTTCCAAGTTGCGAGAAATACCTATTCCCGTTGCGATGTCAAATTCAAAAGCATTCAACTCGCCGTCACTTTCGTAAGTTTCACTGCCGTATATATCCGTTATAACCGATTTGTTCTTTGAATAAACGTTGAAAGAGAACATCGGGCCGACTTCAAAATAAAGTGCGCTTGGAATAGAAACGCGTGCAAGCAAAGGAATATCAATGTTCAGCTGTTTGATTGTGTATTCTATTTGCAAATCCGATTTTTCAGCAGCACGATTACTGTTTTCCCAAGACATGATAAAGGACGTATTCGCATTACCTGTTCCTTGCCTGTAAGCAATGCCTATGTCGTTGCGTATGCTAAAATAGGAATTCTGCACAAATAAGCTTCCAAAGCCAACTTTAAAACCAATTCCCCAGAAATTATCGAGAAGCTTGTCGGCATCTTGGACGGATAAACTATAGCTTGGGTTTTGCGGAATGCTGTTCAAGCCGAACTTTGTGCTGTGAAAATCATTATAGAAAACACCTGCCACAAGACCTCCCCAAAACTTTTTGGGGCCGGTTTCGTCTGCTTCTTTTTTGAAATCTTGTTCAACGTCTGTAACATTTACTTTTTGCGTTGTTTCATTTTTTGACGCTTCTTCTACTTTTTGCGCAGTCGCATCTTTTGGAGTTTCGGCAGCTGTCTTTTCTTCAATGCTATAAGTTTTCTTGGTGACTTGATGCCATTTAAAATCAACCGGAATTTCTTTACGCTCATTGTCGTATTCAATTTCAATTCTCGCACACAAAGGAATCTCACTTGCAAAAGGAGTTGTCCCGACTTGGACTCCATCGACGAAAACAGGAACGGCTTGAGGAACGTTATTTTTCGTCACCTCCAGTTCTAGACCGCTAAGTCCCCGGATTAAAGAATCCGACATCGTTTTATTTTCTTGCTTTTGGATAATGGTGTTGAATTCGACTGGATCGAAACAAGCATGTTCTATGCGAACGGCATGTGGCCCCGGAATCAATTCGTTCTGGCCCAAAAAAGCGTTTTTCCCATCAATGGAAATTGTCAAGGGGTATTTCCTAAATTCGTCGGGGAATTGTGGAATTATGTACAAAGAGCCTAAATTGGAAGATAGTGTTAAATTTATGGTTTGGTCGTTTTCAACAACGTTTATCAGCGTGTCCAAATCCTCGAATTGATCTTTTGAAATAACGAGCCTGTGTTCGCCAGCTTCAATCTGGATTTTGCAAGGCGTGCTTGTGCATTGCGGAGTCGCTTTTCCGTCAATGGAAGGAATCGCTCCTTCAGGAATTGTAGCGATGTTTAAAATGATTTTTTTAGCGCTTTGAAACGAAAAAGAGTTGTTTGTGTTGACATAGTCAAATCCGTCCCAAGAATTTTCGCGTACTTTTTTGAAGAAGGTCGGGGATTGTTCTTTGATAATCTTTTCAATATCATCAACCGTTTCCCCTTTACCCACAAAACTGGCGACGAGCTTGCTGCTTGCGGTTTCGTAGAGTTCGGCACTGATTGCCAAGGATTTTCCAAATTGTGAAATTCGAGCTTGAGCTACGTAATCTGCGGCAATATTTTTGCCCGTTTCCGCAAGGCAACTTCCTTCACAGTCTTCAATCTTTTTTCCGGGCGGCAACATGATGTTGATGTTTTCACGAGTCATGATGGTCCAGTTTTGTTCTGCCGGAAGAATGTTTACCGCTTGCCCTCTCAGAATATCTGTCAAGTAGAGACGCTCTTGCGTTGTCAGTAAATCTTTTGGGGCGAGCGTTTCTAAAACAGCCATGTATTTGGCCGATAGAAAACAGGGACAGAGTAGTAGGAATGCTAATGCGGTTGCGTAAAATCTATTCACTATAACCATCCTATTTGTGCATTGATTTTGATAAATATAGTAAACAAAAAAAATCACCTCGGCACAAGGCCGAGGTGATAATTACTACAGACAAATAACTAATAACCAATGATCAATGACTATTGACCTATGACTACTTCACATTTACTTGTCTGTAGTTGTAGCCAACATTGACGATATACGAGCCTGATGTCGGGACTTTCACGCGAGTATCCGCGCCGCTCAATTCTCCTGTGAAAAGCACTTGTCCTTTCATGTCCATGACGGCATATTGCTTGGCGAGACTTGGTGTGTCATCGTCAAAGACGATATCGAATTCGAACGGGGCGACCATTTCAACGTGGAACGACGGCTTTGCGTAATACTTTGTGCTGGAGCTGGATGACTTGGACTTTGTATCTTTATTGCTGGAACTCGATTTAGAATCTTTGCTAGCACTCGATTTGGAATTCTTGCTAGCGCTTGATTTAGAGTCTTTGCTTGTGCTGGAGCTGGATTTTGATTTGGAGTCGCTCACGCTAGAACTCGACTTGGCGTTCTTGGAGTCGGAACTCTTTGTGCTCGTGCTTGATGTCGCATTTGCTGAGCTAGAGCTACTTGTGGGCGAATCGGAGATTTCTTCGTCTTGATACATGTAAATGTTTGTGCTGATTCTCATGTTGCTCATTGTGGTGCGGCGATCGCAGAAGAAAACATCGATATCGTAAATCGCATCCACTTTAGCGTCTTTCATGAAAAAGTCCAAATCGACATAACCCGGAGTAGAGAGATGTGTTCCTCCGAGATCGACTGCGAGTTTGTTGTTGATGAATACCCAAATGTCGTCATCGCCACGGATGCTGAATTTCAGCCCTCTCTTGAATGCAAACTTTGCATGGGATTCAAAACAGAAGTGTTGGTTGCGGCCTCCATTGCCTTTGCTGTTTTCTTCGGAGGACGTCCAGCGGTGAGAATATGATGAATTTCCGGTTGATGCGGTTTCTGAACCTTGTACGAACATGGGCCAACCTTCAGGTGCGTAACCATCAATATCGCAGCTCCACCCGAAGACGCAAGCATCAATTAGTCCTGTTCCAAGTTTCAATGTTTCATTTATACGCTCAGTTGTTTCTTCACCTTCGGCAAAGGACCCTTCGCAATCATAGCCTTTGGACCAACCAGGACCTTTACAGAAAAGGTCGATGATAGGAACTTGTTCCGATGGATCTAATTCGCGAAGTAAAGGTCCCCAGAATACAGGGCCTTCAGCATTTCGCTTTGTACGTGCCGCAGGAACTGGCTTTTGTTTCGGGTCGGCGGCAAGAACTTTGGCATCTGTTTTACCTTCTGCAGGGTAGAAACCACCCTGAACAGGAATGTCAAGGCCTGGGCTGGTGTATTTATCGGAATCGAATTCCCATTTGCCGTCGGTTGTGCGGTAGAAGGGCATGTAAAAGTATGTTTTTTCGTTGACGCCTTCGGTGTAATTGAATAATTGGTTGAAATATTTATTGTCGATAAAGCATTTTTTTCCTGATGCAGTAAGGACGGGCTTTTTCGACATTGGTAATGTCGATTCGACAATGCCTTGTGTGACGCCAATGCATGCGTTAATTGCCGTTATTGCTGTTGCACTATCGACCCCTTGCGCGGCTGTTCCGCTTGTGGCTTGGCATCCTTCGCCTTGGAGTATATAACTGCCTGAATAGCAAGAGAACGAGGGGTGCAGCTGTGCATCGGTATCGTAAATCGTAGCGGCTAACTCAAGGCCGCAATAGCCGTCGACTTCTGGGTATGCGGCAAACCAACCTTTGGTATCTCCAGGAAGTTCATTTGCAATATTTTCATCTACAACAAAGTAGAGAGCGTCTTTGAAATTGGGCTCTGCTTCAAAAATGGAAAACATTGCGCTTAAAGCAATCGGGGTCGCTTCGCTTGAGTTTTCGCTCTCAGCTCCTTCCATGCCTATGGCATGTTTGTATGGTGTTTCGTCATCAGCCTTATGGATTAGCACAGAACTTGGCAGTTCTTCATCGATGTAACGCCTGAAATACCAGCCACAATGATCCATATCTACGTACAATTTGTAATCCACGCCATTTTCGTTAATCATCGGCACGGAACTCATCCACGTTTTATTTTGCGGCAAAAGTACATAGAAGTCTTTTACAACCGGCTTTTCTTGTTTTACATAAACTTGACCGGCTTTCTTCGGATCGGGATGTTCCATAATCCAAATATCGCCGCCATCCGTTTGGACGTCCTTACAAGTAAAGCCTTCGTTACGGGCCATTGGCGGGTTGATGTTTGCCCCTTTTTTGGTAAAGCACATGCTTTCATTACAATCAGGCTTGTTAACACCGTTGATGTAGAAAGAGGCGTCGTCGTTGGTCTTTGTCGTTCCCAAATCAATGGTGCTCCATCCGTCAGCATCCGCTTTGGGGAATGGTACGCCACTGCCCGCTAGCATTAGGTATGCTGTGGTCCAATTATCTGGGAGTTTAAAGTGGACTTTAGGCGAACAAACGTCATTGCTTGTTTCTGATTTTCTCAAGTCTGCCCATGCATTTGTGACGCTTAATGCAATTGCCGTTGCGAATAAAATCTTCAAACTTTTCATTTTGTATTCCTCCTTACAAGAACCAATAGGTTATATTCAACTGTCCTTGCCATGTTTTGGGAGAATCCTTGCTGTCGCTGATTCGAGTCATGCCGATTACAAGTCGCAAGTCGATATCGAGAATGGATTTGCCGATGTGACGCATAACGCCAAGGCCTGTCGCGATGTCGAATTCGAATGCTTTCAGCCCGCCTTTTTCTTCGTAGGTTTTGGTGCCATGGTAATCCTTGATGGTGACTTTGTTCTTTGCGTAAACGTTGAACGAGAACATGGGGCCTGCTTCAAAGTAAATTGCGTTCGGAATGGAGACGCGTGCGAGCAAAGGAATGTCGATGTTCAACTGCGTTGCGGAGTATTCCAATTTCAAATCGTTCTTTTCGTCGTCGTAATCTTCGTCATCCCAAGACACGATTACGGATGAATTGGCTTTTCCAGTTCCTTGCCTGAGGGCGATGTTCAAGTCGCCACGCAGATTGAAAAAGTCGTTGAACAAAAACATGAAGCCGAAACCTGCCCTAAAGCCGACTCCCCAGAAATTGTCTAAAAGCTTGTCTGCACCTTCGACGGTAACGCTGTAATCATCGCCTTGCGGAATGCGATCGAGGCCAAACTTGGTGTCGAGGAAGTCGTTGTAGGTGACGCCTGCTGTGATGCCGACCCAAACGCGTTTGGGCTTGTTTTGTTCAGTCTTGGTTTCTGCAACTTTTTCTTCTTTGTTTTCTTCCTTGACTTCTGACGTTGCTTTGGTTGTGTCTTTGGCTGCAGTTGCTGCGGCTTCAGGCTTTGGCTGCGTCGAGTCTGCGGTGACAACGTTTGATGTGGCAGCCGGAACTTGTGCTGCGGTATCGCTTACGGTGGCGACGGTCGAGTCTTGAGTAGCAGCACCAACCACTACGGAATCTGATGTTGCTGGGAAAGCGTTTGCTTGTTCTTGCGGAGGTACAACGACGCCTAAAGCTGCGGCACCATCGTTGGTTGCTGAACTTGCGTTATTTGCGTTTAGCTCAATAAGCTTTTGGAAAAAAGCTGGTGATTGTTCCTTGATGATTCTTTCAACGTCTTCGACGGTAGCTCCTTTGCCTGTGAAGCTTGCGACAAGCGTGTTGCTCGATGATTCGTACATCTCGGCGTTTATCACCAGGGAACTACCGAACTTGGAAATTTGTGTTTGGACTTTGAAATCGGCGTTATACGATTCGACCATGCTTTCGCGGCTCAACACAGTCCAGTCTTGGCTGGCGGGGAGCACGCGTGTCGCTTCTTCTCGAAGAACTGCTGTCAGATATTGAATCTCTGGCGAAGACAGTAAGTCGCTCGAAGCTTGGGTTTCCGACACTGCAACGCTTTTAGCGCAAAGCAAGCACGGAAATAGCAATAGAAATGCTAGGGAGTAAGAGAAAATTTTCTTCAATGTAACCAACCTGTTATAGTTTTATTATGGTAAATATAACTTTATGTTGTGTTGCGGATAAGCTCATTGGGATGAATCATCTTGTTACCAAAGGTCAATTACTGAAAATCTGCAAAATTTACGTGAATTTCGCTCGAAATTGCGTTTTAGTCACGTAAAATTGTTACGTTGTATGTTGTAATTTTTGATTTTTCGAACTTTTTTATGATTTTTTCTGAAAAAAAAAGGCGCTTCTTAAGCGAAAAATGGAGCGAAATAGGAAAGAACGTCCTATTTTTTGCAAAAATTTGTTATTTTGTTCTAAAAATTACGCGACAAAAGGCGTTTTTTTGAGTTTTTTCACGTAAAAAAGTGCGTTTTTCAACTTTTTTCAAAAAATACCTCGGCGTTATGTTGTTTGTTGCCGGAGGAGTAAGAGGTGGATTTTGCCCGCGCCGTATTCCAAAATTTATCTCGGGATCAGTCATACTGTAAAAAACAGGCCCCGGCACTAAGGCCGGGGTGACAATGGAGATTCCGGCTCGGAGGCCGGAATGACGGACCGGTGATACTGTCTTTAGTCGTTAATCATTCTTTCGTAGAATTTGCGGTATTTGTCCTTGTCTTCGGTCTTGCGGACGGCAATTGCATCTTGCGGGTGGCGGTTGAGCATGCCCGTAATCATCTGCGGGATGATGTAGCCCCATTCGTACTTTTCCTTGAGCGGGAGGAAGAGTTCCTGGATGGCGTCGAGCACCGGGCGCAAATCGTATTTCGGATTCTTGAGGAAGCTGAGCAAGAGTTCGGTCGTGCAGTTGCCAGCACCGCGGCCCATGCCGGAGACGGAACCGTCGAGGTAATCGACACGGTCGATGATAGCCTGGATTGTGTTGCTGAAGGCGAGCTGCTGGTTGTTGTGTCCGTGGAAACCGAACTTCTTGTTCTTCACGATGCTTCTGTAACGCGTGATTTCCTTGTCGATGTCTTCTTGGTAGAAGGCGCCAAAGCTATCGACGAGGTAAAGGATGTCGGCATGGCATTCTTCGTTCACTTGGTGGAGCGCTTCGTCGAGTTCCGGGCCGCGGTCACGGCTTACAGCCATGATGTTGAGCGTTGTTTCGTAACCCATATCGTGGAAGGCGTTCACCATGCTGATGCCCTTGTCGATATTCTTGACGTAGCTTGCCACGCGGAACATCTGGTATGGGCTTTCAGAGGCGGGCTTCACGGCGTCCATGTTCACGCGGCCCACGTCGGCCATCACGGCCATCTTCATCTTGGATTCAATGCCGTCTTTGACTTTCCAGAGCAGGTCGTCATCGCAGAATTTCCACGGGCCGTATTCCTTCGGGTCGAAAAGGTCTGGAGAGTTCTTGTAGCCCATTTCCATGTAGTCGATGCCGGCTGCGGAAAGGAGTGTATAGAGACGACGGACGAATTCCAAGGAGAAATCGTGCTTGTTGACGAGGCCGCCGTCGCGGATGGTGCAGTC
>JAEEGJ010020679.1_pt1 | contig 14276 bp, 15 predicted proteins | sample 8958761 | NCBI WGS metagenome assembly JAEEGJ01 (sample SAMN16246546, study PRJNA631951) | gut metagenome | biome: gut microbiome; feature: rumen; material: RS-attached | host: Bos | place: Iran: Karaj | collected 2018-10 | reverse complement strand
AGCTTGACGCAAAACCTGTTTCAATGAGATGCAAGATCTGCGGTGGAAACCTTGCAAATGATTATTTTGCGGGAGCATGCAGATGTGAAAACTGTGGGAATAAATGGAACCTGTCTGACCTTGTACCGAACTATAAGGATTATCAGAAGATCATCGAAAAGCTGAACAGGGCTGCGGAGATGCTGGATAATGCTGATGATCCCGCCAAGGCAGGCCAGGCTTTTCTCATGTATAAGAGTACCGCTGCAGCCTGCATGGACCATACAGATGCCGTGGGTGCAGATCTTATGAGACTCTGTAAGGAGGGGCAGGACAAGGCTGTGCTTGTTAAGCACTATACTACCGGCAAGTCCTATCTTGAGAAGGATAACTGCAGGAAGGCTCTTGCCGAACTTGAGAAGGTGAAGGGATTCCGTGATGCGGATATCCTGGCAGAGCAGTGCAGGGAGAAGGCAGCCATAGAGAAGAAGAAGCGTATCCCCTATGCCGTGATCATAGGCATTATAATCCCTGCCGTTGCCTGTATTCTCCTTAAGGAAAAGGCAGGACTTCCCATAGCTGCCTGCATCCCCATATTCCTCATATTATCGGCAGGGTTTGGCTTTGTGGTATATCTGGAAAATGCATGGTCCGTGATAGTGGAGATCCTCGCGTTCCTCTCAGCCGTGCCCCTGATACTTTTCGTCATACTTGCATATGGATTCCATATGAGCGTTGCCATGTCCGCATGGATAGCAATCGGAGTTCCGGTGGGACTGCTGGTGCTGTTCGCGGTTCTTGCCGAGAGAAAGTAGATATGATATCCGTAAAGCCTGCCGATTGAGGCAGGCTTTTATGATGAACATCAGGATGAGCGCCTGAATAACGTATTTACGGTTTTGTTATTGTTATCAGGGGTAAAAAATGTTAGGATATACGCGGTCTGGTCTGAAAAAACGCGGAGGCAGGAGTATCCTGTCCGTACAGACTTCAGGTGCGCTGAATGGCAGAACCCGCGGGGAGGCATGAAGTAGCATGCCGGGATCAGGTCACGGAGGAAAGAAATGAGTAATTCCACGGCTGCCCCGGAGCCCATCATAGAGCTTCGGAATGTCACAAAGAGGTTCGAAGATAACGGATTTATCGCGGTCAATGATTTTAACCTGACCATCGAAAGAGGCGAATTCGTTACATTCCTCGGCCCCTCAGGTTGCGGTAAGACCACAACTCTCAGGATGATCGCAGGTTTTGACAGACCTTCAAGCGGTCAGATCCTTCTCGGAGGCAAGGATATATCAAAGCTTCCGCCCAACAAGCGCCCCGTTAATACGGTGTTCCAGCGCTATGCTCTTTTTACCCACATGAACATATATGACAATATCGCCTTCGGGCTCAAGCTCAAGAAGATGGCCCGTGAGGAGATAGACAAGAAGGTCAGACACGTTCTTGAGATGGTGGATCTCGAGGGCTTCGAAGAGCGCAGCGTCGCTACACTTTCAGGCGGTCAGCAGCAGCGTATCGCCATAGCAAGAGCTCTTGTCAACGAGCCGGAGATCCTGCTTTTGGACGAGCCTCTTGGAGCACTGGATCTTAAGATGAGAAAAGAGATGCAGATAGAGCTCAAGGCAATGCATGACCAGCTTGGCATTACCTTTATATACGTAACCCATGATCAGGAAGAAGCCCTGACCATGTCTGATAAGATCGTCGTCATGAACGGCGGTGAGATACAGCAGATAGGAAAGCCCGAGGATATCTACAACGAGCCGAAGAATGCCTTTGTTGCGGACTTCATCGGAGAGAGCAATATCTTCAAGGGCATCATGACCGGCAGGATGAAGGTCAGATTCTGCGGCGGCGAATTCGAATGCATGGATGATGTGCCCGAAGGAACACAGATCGATGCGGTTGTACGTCCCGAGGATGTGATCATCACCGAGCCTTCAAAGGGAACCGTTACCGGAAAGGTCACCGGTGTCGTTTTCAAGGGTATCCATTATGAGATCACGGTGGAGAGCGGCAAGTATGAGATGGTGATACAGTCCACCAGGACTCCCAAGGTTGGTGATGAGGTGGGAATGTGCCTTGATCCCGATGGCATCCACATCATGATTGCAGAGGACCATACCACCAGATTCGATGCGGATGTGAACGAAGATTACAGTCTTGAATATAACGGAAAAGCAATAGACGCGGATATCACCAAGGTGGTGAAGGGTTCCGTTCTTAAGGACGGAGTTCTTAAGGATTCTTCGGGTGAGACCATTAGACCCGAAAACCTTAAGATCCATGTCTCCATTGAACCTACGGATATAGAGATGACCGATGATACCGAGAAGGGACTTACAAGCGGCGAGATCATCAACCTTATCTACAAGGGCGACCATTACAGCTATGTTGTCAGAACTGCCAACGGTCACGATCTTATAGTCGATGATGAGTATCTCTGGAACCTGGGTGATATGGTAGGTCTTGTGATGCCCGCGGAGAAGATGAAATTCACACTTGCGAAGTAAACAGGAGAGAAGCAGATGAAAGGTATGTTTCAGAGGAAATACTTAGGTATTCCCTATGCGCTGTATCTCCTGGTGTTCGTGGTACTTCCGCTCATCGTTATCGTGACCTACGCGTTCACTGATGCGGAAGGAAATCCGGGAGTCGGCAATTTTCTTAACTTTTTCAGGGATCCCAATACACTCGGAACCCTTGTTTATTCACTGGTCATTGCATCCGTCACCACAATGGTATGCCTTCTTATCGCATATCCTACAGCGTACTTTCTTGCAATGAGCAGCATCAGGTCCAAGGGTGCGATCATCATGCTGATGATAATGCCCATGTGGATCAATTTTACCCTGCGTATTACTGCGCTTAAAGAGCTGCTTACGATGATCGAAGGAAACCTTGCGCTCCATCCCTTCATGAATTCCGTGATAGGTATGACCTATGATTTCCTTCCCTTTATGATCCTGCCCATCTATAACCAGATATCCAGGATAGACAAGAGCCTTCTGGAGGCAGCATCGGACCTTGGTGCAGACAGCAGGCAGGCTTTCTTAAGGGTGCTCCTTCCCCTTTCCATGCCGGGCGTGATAAGCGGTATCTCAATGGTATTCCTTCCCGCAATGACGAACTATGTTGTGCTGGACATGCTGTACAACAGCACCTATATCATGGGAAGTCTCATCGGAAGCTACTTCTCCGCATATGACTGGCACGGCGGATCTACCATATCCCTCATACTGCTTGCAATGATATGCATCTTTACCCTGCTTGCAGGCGGCGATGAGAATGAAGGCACAGTGAGAGGAGGGTCTGTATTATGAAAAAGAATTCCATTGCCGCTCCCCTCGTGATACTCATAGTGCTGCTTCTTATCTATGCACCGATCCTGATCCTTGCATTCTACAGCTTCACTGATGCTTCATCCATAGGAGAGAGCGTACACTTTTCCATCGATAACTATATAACTCTTTTTACGACGGAAGAGCTTGCCGAGATGATCAGGGGAACCCTCTTCCTGGCACTTGGTGTTGCGATACTTTCCACCATACTGGGAACCCTCGGTGCCATGGGGTCGTTCTATTCAAAGCCCGGCACACTTGCAGCATACCGTGTCATAAACCAGATCCCCGTCATCAATGCAGATGTCGTCACGGGATTTTCCGTGTGTATCCTTCTTGTTGTTGTATTCGGTATCAGCAAGGATACATTCTTCCCTCTTGTTGCGGGACAGACTGTTATATGCGCCCCCTTTGTATATCTGTCCGTATATCCCAAGCTTGGGCAGATGGATCCTTCCATTTACGAGGCAGCGCTGGATCTTGGTGCATCACCTGCCGTTGCGGTAAGAAAGGTGGTCATTCCCCAGATACTTCCGGGTATCATCTCGGGATTTGTCATGGCGGTGACACTTTCTCTGGATGATTATTTTGTTGCAACATATACCAAGCCCGCATCATTCGATACCATATCCACATATGTGGTTAATGCCACCAGAGGTTCACAGACCCAGATCAAAACGGCGCTCTGGGCTCTTTCCACGGTGATATTCCTTATCGTTCTTGCCATCTGCATAGGAATGAACAGGAAGAACTCTGCAAGCGAGAGCCGTAAGACAAGAAAGATGAGGAGGGAGGTCGCATGATGAAAAAGATATCCCTTCGCGTACTTTCATTTATTGGATCCGTTCTGCTGCTTGTATCGTCCGTAGGTGTGATCCCCGTAAAGGCTGCCGATGATGTGATCACCATCAGGGTGTGCAACTGGGAAGAGTATATAGATGAAGGCGGCTGGGGCGAAGATGAGGTCATTGACCTTGAATCCGGAGACATCTTCGGAGATGCCGCACTCTACGAGGAATTCGAGGACTGGTATTATGAGAATTACGGACAGAGAGTCAATGTAGAGTACAGCTGTTTCGGAACAAACGAAGAGCTCTACAACATGCTCACCCTCGGAGATGAGTTCGATCTTGTATGTCCCTCCGAATATATGATCATGAAGCTTCTCGCAGAGGACAGGCTTGTTCCCTTCACGGAAGATTTTTTTGATGAAGATAATGAGCTGAACTACTATTACAGGAATGTATCACCCTTTATCCGTGAGGTCTTCGAGACCAATGAGATTAACGGAGAATACTGGGACGGATATGCTGCCTGCTATATGTGGGGAGTTGTGGGCTTCCTGTATAATCCCGAGGTTCTTTCCGAGGATGATGTCTCCACATGGAAGCTCCTTGTCAATGAGGACTACAAGTGCCAGATAACCATCAAGGATAATGTGCGCGACTCATACTTCGCCACTCTCGGTGCCATCAAGGGTGACATGTTCCTCAGTGAGGAATTCTTAAATGATCCAGACTATCATGAGAGACTTGAGAAGGAGATGAACGACACATCACCTGAGACCATAGCTCAGGCACTTGAATTCCTTCAGAAGGTTAAGGAGAATGCATATTCCTTCGAGACCGATTCCGGAAAAGCTGACATGGTCACAGGCAAGGTATATTCCAACCTTCAGTGGTCAGGAGATGCAGTATATGCAATGGACCAGGCTGACGAAGAGGATTTCGAACTGGACTTTGCCGTTCCCGAAGAGTGTACTAATCTCTGGTTCGACGGATGGGTGATGCTCAAGGACGGAATAGACGGAAATGCCGATAAGCAGCGTGCATGCCAGGCTTTTGTCAACTTCCTTTCAAGACCTGACAATGCTGTCAGAAATATGTACTACATCGGATATACTTCCTCGATCGCAGGCGGCACTGATGGTGACCAGATATTCGAGTACGTCGACTGGTGCTATTCTGCTGAAGAGGATGAGGAAGATACCATTGAGTACGATCTCGGATACTTCTTCGATGATACTCTTTACGGAGAGGATGCGGGTGAAGGAACAGGCGAATATGTCCTGACAGTTCCCGAGGAACAGATCAGGCGTCAGCTTTTTGCACAGTATCCTCCCAGAGAGGTTACGGACAGAAGTGCGATAATGAGGTATTTTGACGGAGATGCCAATGCACGCATCAATCAGATGTGGATCAATGTCAGATGCTACAATATCAAAAAAATAAACGCTGCCGGGTGGGCAGCAATCATAGTGGCCGTGGTGCTGATAATAGCCTCCACAGTCTGGATGAAGATAAAGAAAAGCAGGAACAGATCTATTCGTCGTCCTCTTCGGCCCCAATAACGCCGCTGACAACGGATGTGATGGCCGAGATCACAACTGCAACAACTATTACTACAAGTAATCCGCCTGCAAGTACTAAGAATGCTCCTGATTCCATAATGTAAGCTCCTTTTCGGCTCTGTTTCATAACAGATCCACAGATGAGGATATTTTAACACGGAAGGGCAAAAATCACAACGGGAGACGCATCGTGAAAATATGCACAGCGGATAAATGATTCGTAAATAATGGCTTTTCGGGCTCTCTTCCCTTTGGGAGGAGAGCCTTTTTCGTCATATATCACGAAAATGAAGAATTTTCCGGATGGATGTTGACCTTCTTTTCCGAAGGATGTAAAGTTGACATCACTTCTACGCGGGCAGTTATCCGGACTGCCCTTTTATCATGCGATCATGGCGGGCTGTCCCATGTAAGGGAGAAGTTATGACTGATAACGATCTTAAGGCCCGCAGCAATCTTGAGGCGCTCACCGATGAGTATATCACCGGGAAGGGCAGTGAACTCATCTCGCTCAGACGCGGGCTTATCACCAAAGAAAAATTCATGAAGGATGCCGGTGACCATATAAGGTCCAAATACGGCTCGGAAGGCAGTGATGAACTGCTGAAGGAATTCGAGGAGTATATCTTCGGATATTCGAAGCTGTCGCCCCTCATAGATGATCCGGAGGTGTCGGACATCAGGGTCACATCATACGACCGCATAAGGGTCAAGAGGCTGGGAAAGAGAATGGATGCCGGGATCTCTTTTGATTCGGAGAAGGAGTACAGGCAGTTCATAGATTACGTCGCAGCCAAGAATCAGGTAAGTGTATCGAATCTGTCAGCGATCCAGAGATTTACCGACAGCGGTTCACACCCGGGATTTATCCTGAGGTTCACGGTATCAATGCCGCTGGTCAATACCTATGAGGAGCCCTACCTGTGTATCCGGAAGGTGCCCAAGACATTTCCGCTTCTGGCGGATCTTGTGAAAAAGGGAATGCTTGATGAAAAGTGCGCAAGGATACTCACTCTCAGGTTCAGGATGGGATCGACGCTTATATGCGGAGGCAATTCCTCGGGAAAGACCACGCTGCTCAATGCTCTGAAGGAAACCATTCCGGACGATACTGCCGTGATGGTGGTGCAGCAGGCGGATGAGCTTACCACAATGTACCACCCTGACATGATGTTCCTCCACTCGGTACCGCCAAGCGCGGAGAGTAAGGCCTCCTATGATCTGGAGCATATAAGCATAGCGGGACTGACCATGGACGTGGACTTTTTCATCGTAGGAGAGATAAAGGGGGCTGAAGCTTTGTACATACTGAACGCCGCATGTACGGGACAGATATGTGCGGGAACGATACATTCCACTTCAGCCATGAGGGCGCCCGACAAGCTGGTGGATTATGCCATGTACGGAAGCAGGTATTCGAGGAATGAGCTGATGAGGATGATGGACTGCTTTAAGACGCTGGTCTTTATGAAGGATTACAGGGTGGCCAATGTCTATGCCTGCACCGGATGGAATGAAGAAAGGAGGGAACTGGAATATGAACGTTTGGTGTAGCGCAGCCGCATTTCTGCTGCTGACAGCCGGATTCTTCGGGATCTTCTGCAGGGTGAGAGAAGGGGATGAGCTGAGAAAGGCTGCCAGGAGAGTGTCAGTGGGGATTGAAGAAAAGGGAAGGAGGAATGCGATTGAAAAAAGAGAAGCACTCAGGATGAGGGCGGAATCCGAGAGTATTATCGCAAGGATAGACAGGGCTCTTGTCTACAGCGGGATCAAAAGGAGATTCCCCATGCTCTATGCGGAGCTGTTCATTGCGGGGCTCAGCATCTGCTCTGCCGCGATACTTATGATCATCGGGGCGGGAGCGGGACTTGCTGCAGGCGCGATAGGTGTCCTTATCTTTCTTGCATCCGTATATGTATGTATCAGATGCATGGAGATATCCGCTCTTAAAAGAACAGGTGAGGACATGCCAAGGCTCTTGGACCTTCTGGGATCCTTTGCGGCATCGGGGGCAGTCTGCTCCAATATCTTCGGACAGATCAGCATTTATATGAACGAGCCCTTAAGGTCCGCATTCGAGGATTTTGAAGCTGAGGGGAGGATGAGCGGGGATATCCGGATGGCCCTTCTTTCGCTGGCGGACCGTATAGAGCATCCGCAGTTCAAGCAGCTTATACGGAATATGGAGATAACATCAAGGCACAGTGAGGATATAGAGGGGCTTGTGAATGACACAAGGAGAAGCCTCAGGGACTATATCAGGGAATCCTCGGACAGAAAGACCATGCTCAGGGAATCTGCCATCAATATGGGGCTTTTGATGCTCATGAGCTATGTGGTGCTGGTCATAACGGCGGGGCTTTCAGATACGGATGCCATGACAGTACTTACCGGGACCATACCCGGCAAAGTGACCATAGGTGTGATGTCCGCGGTCCTTCTGATGTATTTCGGACAGGCGGCGTCACTGTATAAGTGAGGTGTGTATGAATACAGAAGAATACTACAGGTGCCTGGCGACGGGTGCGAGTCTTGTATGCGGAGTGCTTGCGGGAAGCATGACATATATGGTGCTTGCCCCCGGAAAGGCTGTGATGAAACGCAGTGCGGAATTTGCAGGCATGATACGTAAGAAGCAAAAGAGCAGCACTCTTTACATCAGGATGGATGAGTGGCTGAGAAAAAACGGCGCCGCATATCACATCGGAAAGTCCATGGAACCCGGACGGTTTGTAACTGTCTGTACGGTGATGGGCATGGCGGGATTTCTGGCAGGACTGAGTATATCGGGAGCAGCCGCGGTTATCATGGCTCTGGTGCTGGCGGCTCTTCTTCCCATATGCGTGCCGGTGCTCAACAGATCCGATAACATGGCGATGCTGCCTGATATAAGACTTATCTACCATTCCATCGGAGTGCAGATAAAAAGCGGTGTGTATGTTACCGATGCACTTGCAGAGTGTTCGTCATCCGTAAGGAGCAGGAGACTTCGTGATGCACTGTCAGCATTCTATGCCGACGTGATAATGAAATCGGATATATATGCATCCCTTGAAAAATTCAGGGCGTCCTTTGACGACAGGTATATAGATTCACTGTGCATCACGGTGGTGCAGGCCATGGAATCGGGACAGGCGCTGGAGCTATTGTCGGATATCGCCGAACAGGTCAAGGACATGGAGGGCGAAGTGTTCGAATCGAGAAAGGCAAGGCTCGACAGGCTTCTTACCCTGAGTCAGCTGCTGCTATTAGGTTCAGTGCTTGCCACTGCGCTTTACACCTGTGTCATCTACATGATGAGCAGGGCAGTGGGTTTCAGGGGATTCTGAAGGTTGCTCCGGTTAGGAACAGCCTGGTGGATGGTTAACTGCGCGGTCCGTCTGAATGGATGCGCGTACGACCGTAACAGACCCAGAATACGAAAAGAATAACAAAAAGGAGGATAAGAACATGAAGGTTGTTGTGAGCAAAAAGTCATTTGGAGGACCTGATATGAGAACTAATAACGATACTGAAGAACTTAAGGAGGGAAATGAAGGTATGGGTAAAACAGGTATGGGAAATATATTCGAAAGAGTCGGAAGACTTGCCATGAACAGGGAGGAGGGGCTGGACGGGATACTCGTCACCATAGGACTGTGCATCATAGCTCTACTGCTCTGTGTGGTGATGAGGGACTCTCTTACGGAGTTCATACAGACCATAGTATCGGAGATGACAAACAGTGCCAAGAATATCCTGGCAACAGCGGGAACACTGGTCATTCCCGGAGTGACCCTATGAATAACCCTGCTCCTGCTGACGTGAATGTATCTGCGACTGTCGTAAACTGCATCAGCCGTGAAAGGGATGATCATGGTATCACTGGATGTAACACCGCAGATTGCCGGGCGGGCAGAGTATCGGAGGGAAGTGTCGGTGATGTGATGCCCATGTGCATATTCGTCATCTGCATCGCATTTGTCATGATCACATTCTCAGACTGTGTAAGGCTCATCGGGGTTAAGACTGCGGTGTCCCAGATATCCAGGCAGTACATCTTAAGAATGGAGACATACGGATATCTGACCTCCGGTGACCGCGACAGGATGGTGGATGCACTCACGGAAGCAGGGCTTAAGGATATTACACTTGGAGGTACGGATACTGCCGAGGTGGGATACGGTAATGAGATAGTGCTTGAGATAACGGGACATACGGAGGACGGTTATGAGATCAGGGAATTCAGGACATCCACGGCCAAGTACTGACAGGGTGAAAATGATGCTCCGGTCATGCATCGCTTCCCGAAGCCCCGGTCAGGCTGAATACGTTCTCGGTATGTATGCCCTGATCCTTGTGATGGTCCTGGCACTGGCAAGTCTTAACATAATGCAGTACAAGGCGGATTCCGATATTGCGGAGGATGCCCTGGCTGCATCATGCCTTGCCGCTCTTGATATAGATCCTTACAGATATGGGACCGACCACAGACTTGTCATAAACGATCCCTTATCTGCAAGGGGGATATTTGAGGAAGCGCTCAGGAAGAATATGAACCTGAATGCCTTCTATGAACCTGTTATCGCAGGAGACTATTACATAAGCGGAAGGGTTACGGTGGATGATTTCAGGATATATCTGACGGAAGGAGACCGGGTCAGGGAGTTCAGGGTCGGTGAATATGGGGTTACGGAGAGCACCGGCATATACGGCGAGATGAGGACACCTTCAGGAAGCGTGGTAAGATCTGCCGGAGCCTATGCCAGGATTTCGTTCGATACATCCGGAATGTTCGGTATTAAGGTTCGGGCATGCAAGGAGGCCTATGCCGAAATGCTGTCCGATCCGGACAGACTTTCACATGATTGAAGAAGAGGAGAATATGAAGAGAGATAAGAATAATATACAAAAGTCGAATGTGCAAAGGGCTGGCGTTCGCAAGACGGGATACGGTCTTTTTGCAGCCTCCCTCGTAATGGCAGCAGGCGTCTTTGCGGTAATGACTTATATGCAGCGCATGGCTCTTGCCGATTTCGAAAAAAGAGATATCTATGTAGCTGCAGCGGAGATTCCAAGAGGTACCGTGATAGATATGGATAATGCAGGCGATTATATGATCATAAAAAGCGTGGATGCCGGATGCATCCCTGCAGATGCTCTGTGTGACCCGGGTGATATAGCAGGGCTGTCTCCGCTGATAGATATAAGTGAGGGTACGCTTCTTACAGGATCAATGTTTGCTTCGGTAGAATCCGTCACCCTTGGAATGAAGTCACCGGTGCTTGCGGGCTTTAAGGCAGATGACCTGTCCAAGGCAGTGAGCGGAGTGCTCAGGGCTGGGGACCGCATAGATATCTATACAACCGATCCGGAAAGCGGGGAGGGGAAGCTTCTGTGCAGTGATGTGTATGTTGAGAGAGGATACGATGCCTCGGGTAATGTCATCTGTGATGCTACCGCTGCAGTTATGTTCAATATCTATCTTGAATCCTCACAGGCAGAGGGCTTTTATGAGGGTCTTAAGACAGGAAGCCTGTATGTGGTCAGAAGATGCTGAGCATAAGCTGGGTACACCCGGGTCCGGCATCCGGAACACTCATATGCCTTGCAGGATTTATTATGTGTCTCCTTGCCGCATCACTGTGGGATATGAGATTGCATTCGGTGCCGGACCTTATATGGTGGATTGCAGCTCTTGATATAGTGCTACTCATTTGCATGCATTATGGCCCGGGTGATGTGCAGTCGGGATATTCAGTCATGACTGCATCCGGCCTTATGATCGAGGCACTATTTGTCATCTTCATACAGGAAAGGGTGATGAGCAGGTATTACGGCAGGGCGGACAGCCATGCCTTTTCCTGCTGCGCCCTGTTTTTTGCCGCATGCGGCAGCTGCCTTGAAGCACACATCATCCATATGAGCATGTCGCTGATACTGCTCACCCTGGTGCAAAGCTTTAGGAAGAATATATCAAAAGGTATAAAACTGAAAGTCAGTGTGCCGTTTATACCATATATCTCAGTTTCTTTTGTTGTAACGGTTCTACTGTATACAAATGGTCTGTATCCACGATAATGTGGTTACAGATCATTTTTTATGGTAAAATAACTCTGTATTTGTCTAAGTACCAAGATGGTTATATTCACAGTTATCGGTTGAAGCATGCACTGATCTGAATTCATGACGGTGCTGCAGTTCTTCGGGGAGGGCTGCCATATGACAATATCCTGTGTAATGATCGTTAAGAACGAAGAGAATATCCTGGCCAGATGCCTTGACAGTATCAGTGATCTCATGGATGAGATAGTGATCGTTGATACCGGGTCGATGGATGCGACCAAGGAGATAGCCGCAAGATACACGGACAAGATCTACGATTTTACGTGGACCGGTAATTTTTCCGATGCAAGGAACTTCGCTTTTTCCAAGGCAACCATGGATTATATCTATTCTGCAGATGCGGATGAGGTGCTGGATGAAGCGAATCATATAAAGTTCATGGCTCTGAAGACCATGCTGCCTGACGATGTGGAGATAGTGCAGATGCGCTACGGCAATCAGCTGCAGCATTCCACCGTCTATAATTTCGACGAAGAGCTCCGTCCGAAGAGGTTCAAGCGTCTGAGACAGTTCGTGTGGCAGGATCCGGTCCATGAGATGATAAGGCTCGATCCCGTTATATATGACAGTGATATAGTCATCACCCATATGCCGGAGGATAATCACGGACACAGGGATCTTGAGATATTCTCCAAGGCAACTGCCGGCGGAGGAAAGCTCAGCAAGAGACTTTATGATATGTATGTCAGAGAACTCTTTATGGTGGGAACCGAGGATGATTTCAGGAATTCCCTCCCTTACTTCGTGGCGTGTGCCGCAGATGTGGAGATGGACCCTGACTGTGTCAATAAGGCATGTCTTGTTATATCCCATATAGCAAGGATCCACGGCGATATAGTGATGTTCTTCAAGTACATAACCAAGCTGATGGCAAGTGATCCGTCATCCGAGGTCTGTATTGAACTCGGCTTGTTCTATGAGAGGATACAGGATTTTGAAGAGGCAGCCATATGGTTTTATAATGCCGCCTTTGAAACCGTTCCTTCGGTCGTGATCACATCCTCGGGCAGGGATGCTGCCGAGGGACTTGTAAGAGTTTATGATGCGATGGGCATGCCTGAGGTGGGCAGACAGTTCGCAGAAGATATAGCACAAAAGATATAGAGGCGTAAAAATGAACTGGGAATCAAATGTCAGAAAAGTAGTACCCTATGTTCCGGGAGAACAGCCTTCCGGAAAAGTGATCAAGCTCAATACCAATGAGAATCCCTATCCCCCCGCTCCCGGCGTGGAGAAGGTGCTTAAAAGCTACGATGTATCCCTTTTGAGAAAATATCCCGAGCCTGACTGCAGAAGTCTAGTAACGGTACTTGCGGACAGGTATAAAGTAAAGCCCTCGCAGGTTTTTGTCGGTGTTGGTTCCGATGATGTTCTTGCGATGGCTTTTCTTACTTTTTTCAACTCGGATAAGAAGATACTTTTTCCGGATGTAACGTATTCATTCTATGATGTATGGGCGTCGCTTTTCGGTATTCCCTTTGAGCAGATACCGCTGGACGATGACTTTAATATAGTTCCTTCGGATTATGAGAAGGAAAACGGCGGAGTGGTCATTGCCAATCCCAATGCTCCCACCGGTGTGTTCATGGGACTTGACGGTATCAGGAAGATCCTTGATGCAAACCGTGATGTGGTATGCATCGTGGATGAAGCATATGTGGATTTCGGAGCGGAGAGTGCTCTTTCTCTTCTTGATCAATATGATAATCTTCTGGTCATCCAGACCTTCAGCAAGTCCAGATCCATGGCGGGGATGCGCATAGGCTTTGCCATCGGAAGCGAGACCATGATAAAGTACCTGAATGATGTGAAGTATTCCTTCAATTCCTATACCATGAATTCCATCACCCTTGCAGCAGGGATCGAGGCTGTTAAGGATGAAGAGTATTTCAAAGCTTCCTGTGAAAAGATAATCCGCACCAGGGAAAAGCTTAAGGCTGATCTTAAGGCTCTCGGATTTGAATTCGGTGATTCCATGACCAATTTCATCTTCGCAAAGCATGCTTTCGTTTCTGCTGAGCATATCTTCACGGAACTGAAGAAGAGGGATATCTACGTCAGATACTGGAATAAACCCCGCATAAGTGAGCATCTCAGGATCACTGTTGGAACTGATGAGGAATGTGACATTCTTGTCAGAAATCTGAAGGAGATCATAGATCAGGCATAAAATAAGGTTTTAAGGAGATTTTTTAATGGGTTCTTTGGCAAGAAGCATAGCGCAGGCATTTGTAAAAAACACAATGACTCAGTATTTCGGGTGTTTTATCATATCCATGATCCCTCTCATCGAACTCAGGGGTGCTATTCCCATAGCATACTGGTTCCGCGGGATGAATCCCGAGGGATTCAACATCGTTATCGGTTATGTGATCATAGCTATAGGCAATATGCTTCCCGTACCGATTATCTTCTTTTTTGCAAGAAAGGTGCTGGAGTGGGGAAAGGATAAACCTGTCATCGGTAAGTTCTTCACCTTCTGTCTTGAAAAGGGACAT
>JAEEGJ010020677.1_pt1 | contig 14276 bp, 9 predicted proteins | sample 8958761 | NCBI WGS metagenome assembly JAEEGJ01 (sample SAMN16246546, study PRJNA631951) | gut metagenome | biome: gut microbiome; feature: rumen; material: RS-attached | host: Bos | place: Iran: Karaj | collected 2018-10 | reverse complement strand
ACGTCCATATCAGCCAATAGCTTCCACTTAGCATCAATGTCAAAAACGCTGGCAATTGCACGATAAGCAACAAAATGATCAACAGTAGAGATCAGAAGGTAGCCTTCCTCGTCCTGCTTAGGAACAATGTTGGAGATTATCGGGTTCTTCATTGCTGCAGGATTCAACGCTTCTTCTACGCTATACGAACCTTCATTATAGGCAGCACCTAATTCCTGAGAAGCATCGAAGAGAGCATTAATTTCGTCGTCAGTGAAGAACATGTCACCAGTCTCAACCCACTCACCTGATTCAGGATCCTTCTCTACCAAAGGCAGGTCGCCGGCAGAGATATTATCCACCATGCTGGCAGCCTTGGCCAACTGAATGTAAGCCTGCTTGCCTTCATAAATTCTCTGGAAGAGGTCTGAGAACTTAGCAACAAGTTCTGCCTTGGCAGCAACAGTTCCTGCGCCGTCCACTTGAGCAACAAGAGCTTCAAGTTCTTCCTTCATCGCTGCGGGGAAGTTAGGACCGGCGGCAGCAATTTCATCATCAGGAATGTAATCAAGAATTGTCTGAGCACGGGCTGTCATGTTCTCAAGTACAATATCAAAGGCTTTGTTACATTCGGTTTCATCGTCACCGCAATAAACCACCTTCAAGGCACCCCATCCAGTCCAGTCGTTGCTGTACGTGGTACCTGGGTTCTTCATTCCGATGGTGAGCTTACCGTCCTCGCCAACGTTTGCAATAGTATAAGCCTCATAGCGGTTTACTTTTGCAGCGATAGCCATACCGGTTGGACCTTGAACAACATAACCAATAAGACCATCTTCTCCACTAGTAGAGAAGCCGTCTTCATAGATAGGAAGGTCATAAGCACTTGCAATAGTGAGATTACAATTTTCGCCATCAACAGCTTCATCTACGGGAACCATACCTTCAATAGCTGCAGGGAAGTAGTTGAATACTTCGTTAGCATAGATACCTGCAGCATAGTTGGTGCTGTAGCGGTTGTTGCTTGGACGGAAGCATCCGTTTATACCTACCAGATAGTAACCAGGCTTCATACCCTCAACAGTCTGATACATATTACCTGTTCTGTTCCAGCCCTCAACACCATAGAAGGGCTTGCCGTTATCGTCCTTAACCTGAGCATATGCAGAACTCCAGGCATTGGTCCAGCCTTCTGTCTCCTTGCTGAAGTCGCTATTGGGAATCAGACCGCTGATATCTGTTCCAGGGATATAACCACTTTCGATAGCATCCTGCAACCACTTGGTAACACGATCTGTCTCAGCCTTGATTTCATCAGCTGTTGCTGTGTGCTCCTCAATAATGTAAAGATAAGTTCCAAGAGGATTCTCTTCGGTTGGCTCATCATTTTCATTGAGGTAAGCCTCCAGACCATCCCGAAGCTCTCCGGCAAATGTCTTGTTCTCGTCCAGATATGCCTTAACGTCTGTACACTTGTCGATGTAAGTCTGGTAAACGGCAGCATTCTTATTAACAGCATCCTCTGCAGCAGAAATAGCATCCAAAGCATCTGCCAGTTCGGTGACAGTTGTAACATTACCTATAGCTTCAACCGTTTCCTTAAACTCGTCAATCAAAGCCTGAGTAGCAATTACATCTACAAAAGCATTTTCTGCTTCACTCTGAATAGCAGCTGCTACTACAGCGATGTCTGCTTCGGTAAGCATAGAGTAATACTTACCAGCAGCATAGATAACGACACCGTGATTGTCGAATGGATAAGGATGCTCATCCTCTTCGAGGGTCTGATACCATGTTGGGTTGCGGAACTGCTTTCCGTTCAACTTATAGCAGAGAGCACCATTGGCAACTTCCTCAAGATTAATAGGATTAACCTTGCGGTTTTCTGCCATAGCTCTGTAATGTTGCTGTTTGCTAGGATCAACGTCCTCAATATCAGCTTCATAGCAGTTGGTAACCTTTGCACTACCGCGAGTGAAGGAGTCACAATCGTAAATACCTGATTCATTTATTGTAAATACGCCCCAGCAGTCCTTGACCTCAGAGTCAGAACCAGAGTAACCGCAGATGGCGGCAGACTCTCGACCGGCAAGGATTGTACCTGTAAACCAGCAGTTGCTGATATGCAGGGTCATAGAGCCGCCCACGTCAACACCGAGGATACCGCATATGTTCTGCGCATTACCTGTAACATTACCCTCGTTACCAACTCTATCGATGTAAATGTTACCGCTGCCACTAGTACCGCCGATAATGCCGACAAATGCATTTCCCGAGATAGAGCAGCTTTTGTCCAAATAGAAGTCATGGATTCTTGCACCGTCACCAATAAGGCTAATCAGACCAAAATAATCTCCACCACTGATATCAACACTGCTGAAAGTATGGCCCTGTCCATCGAATTCACCAACGAACAGCCCTACAGGAGTGAAACGGTCGTTGTAGTCTGCCATATCAATATCATCCATTAACCTTGCATTGGCATTCGAATGTAAATTAGCATATTGGCACCACCATACAAACTCTGCACCATCGTGGATTTCGTAGAAACCATCAACAACATTCAAATAGTCTTCCTGCATCTGTCCACAGACAACACACCAACCGTCCTGGAATGTGTGAGGTGGAATAGTTGGTTCGCCTGAGGCGTCATTGGTATAACCTGCACTTTCCAATGGTGTTCCATCGCATCGGAAGCTTGAAGCGGCAGAATAGATGAGGCCACCTGCCTTCTTGATAGGCATGGGTTGTGGGTCTGTGCCAATCACCTGATAGAAACGATCAAGACCGCTCTGCTTGCTGTTCAGTAAGAATGCCAATTCACCGTTTGCTACACTTTCAGGATTCTCAATCTTGGTGTATTTGTCATGGTCAGTAACAGCGTTACCTTCGATGGGATTCAGAACATATACATTTTCGGCAACTACATTGCCAGGGTTACGGGCGATATTCTGGGAGTTCTCCGTATCGTCGTCGTAAGTCTGGTTACCGGCGCCGATGATCTCGCCAAGGACTGCACAATTGGTGATGTATGTCTTTGTTGCTGTCCAGCCACTGACACCACCGACGCGTGCACAATGTGCCCCACCTTCAGAACCTGGTAGTGTAAAGGTACCGGCATAGATACAATTCTCTACGTGCTTTTCTTTTTCACCCATCCAACCAAAAAGTCCACCTGCCGTGTTGTCACCTACAACAGTGGAAGTAATGTTAACGTCGGAATAAACATTGCGGACCAAAGTCATACGGGCATTACCGGAGATAGAGCCGGAACGTGCTGCATTTGTCTGAATATTACCGTGCAGGATAAGATTCTCAACTTTACCGGCCATCTCGGGGAAGAGAGCGGCTTTCTCGCCCATCTCTGTCATCTCAATAGTCATGGTGTGACCATCACCGTTGAAGTTTCCGTCGATCCAGTCACTGGGGTTGAAGATATAATGGCCTTCCTCGGCAATATACTCAATGTCGTTAACCATCTTCATATTCAGTCTGAAACCCTGAGCAATACGGTTCCAACCTTCTACCTTATCTATATCTTCTTTGGACTTCAACAGGACAGATCTGTCAGTCTGATCAAACTTCTCTGGGTCTTCGAACTCAAACATGTGGAAATCAAAGCAACCACACTCGGTGCAGACACCATACTTGTCGAACTGATGCTTTGCTGCCTGGTCGCTCCCTTCGTTACTGAAGGTAAGAACCAAAGCCGCATCGGTCTGTCCGTTGCAGCCTGTAGAAGCAGAAGCATAAACCCTGCCTGTGCCGAATGCGGCGGGAACAGGGAATGGGTCTGTACCAATCCGCTGAACCCAGGCAATACGGCTCTGGTCGTTGTTCAGCTGATAACAGATCCTACCGTCAGCGAGGTCGGCATAAGGTACAACCGTTGTAGCAATGTTATCGCTCCACTGGTTTGTTACATAGTTGTTGTAGCAAGCACCTTTAGGGCGATTAGCGTATGGATCCGCATTGTAGTTTTCTACATCAATTGATGCCAGACTACCCTCGTTACGTGAGATGTTACTGCTATGGCCATTTGAGGCATCGGAGTAAGCGAAAGTACAGTCATCGCTAAGTACCAGACAGTTTACAATGTTGGTACGCTTCTCTGCCCAACCTACAACACCACCGCAATTGGTGGTGGTTTCACCAGTAATGGCAATTTTAGCCAAACAGTTTTCAACGGTAAAACCGCCCAGACCAACAGCAACAATTCCACCGTGAGTAGCATCGCCAGCGAAGGAACTCTTAATGGTGATGTCTGCATAGCAACCACGGATTATACCATAGTTTCGTGCAACGATACCGGCAGCAAATTTGCTTGCGGTGGTAATCGTGCCCTGCACCTTCAGATTCTGGATGACTGCACCAAAGCCAGCGTACTGGAAAAGTGCGGCATTATAATCCTCTGGGTACATGTTGATTTTGATGGTATGTCCCTTACCATCAAAGGTTCCTTGGTACATTTGTTTTTCTGTACCAATCATAGTTCCGTCGATACCCCTGTCGATGTCGGCTGTTAACTCGGCACAGGCAAAGACTTCACCACCATTCACAAGAACGGCAAACTCTTCTAAGTCGTCTGCCGTGCCAATCTGGTACACATCCCCAACCTTGTTGAGCGCATACGCAGACATGCTGAAGACCATCATTATGGTCGTCAAACACATGTAAAGTAGCTTTTTTCTCATAGAACGATTTTTTAAAGTTAATAAGTAAATTGTAACTGTATTTCGGTTATATAGGTTCACAAAGATAAGAATTATTCACATTGCACCCAATTTTTTTAACAGAAAAATAAACAAATCGGATAAATGATGTATAGTTTTTATAGTAAAAAGGTTAAAAAAGAAGAGGGTGTGATAAAAGAACCACACCCTCGATACATTATTATAATAAATTAGGGATTAGACCAGATGACGAATAATCTCCTCGCGGTCACCAGGCAGATAGTCGATAACGGGAATCTCTATCATGGTGTAAGCACCGGGCTGCTGCTTAAGTGTTGCACGGGCTGCATTTACCAATACCTGTGCAGTAAGGGCGGGATTGTTAATCTTCATATTGAACTCGAAGAGTTGATTGTGCGTCTGACCGCTTACACCCTTGCGAACCAAATTTACTCCGTGACCTACATCGTTCAGTTCATCAACACTATCCACTTGGAAAACATGTGTCTCGTCACTGGCAAAATAGGGGTCGGCCTTGATGGCGGCTGTTACTGCCTCTAAACTGGCACCCTCCTCCAACTCAACATATACCATACGACGGTGAATACCTTCACCTACGGGGATAGTCATGCTGAGGGCATCTTTCACGCCTTCCTTGCTGCGGACGCACACGCTGTGTCCCATACTGCGACCGGGTCCGAAGTTGGTGTACGTGATTCCCTTGGGAGCCAGACTCTGCATAAGGGTGCGAACTATACTGTCTGAACCGGGATCCCATCCTGCACTGATGATGCTTACGGCACCCGTCTTCTTGGCGGCAGCATCAAGACTGCGACGAAGGTCGCAAATAAGTCCATGAATATCAAAACTGTCAACGGTATTGATGCCCAAAGCCAAGCATTTGAGGGCATATTCTTCTACACTACGAGTAGGGGTAGCCAAGATGGCAACATCTACCTTTCCCAGCTCCTCGATATTCTTAACTACATTATAATCAGCCAGTTCGGCAGGCTTGTTCTCTGCGCCGGCACGACGCACCACACCTGCAATTTCCATATCAGGAGCTGCCTGTAAAGCCTGAATGGTATAGCGGCCAATGTTGCCGTAACCAACTACTGCTACGCGAATCTTTTCCATAATTTGAATGCTTTTTGTTGCCTTTGTTGTTGTTTTGCGCGACAAAATTACATCTTTTTTATAAAACAACCAACAATTTGTACAAAAATCTTATTCAACCCCTCTTTTGTAGTACTCCCCCCAAAAGGGGAGCGGAGAGGGGACTTTACCCGACTTGGCTTCCGCCCTTCACTTCATCGAGTGTTGTGGTTACGCTAAGATCACCGTTATAGTTGACTGCACTGAGAATCATACCTTGACTTTCCTCGCCCATCATTTGACGTGGAGCCAGGTTGGCGATGAACAGTACACGCTTGCCTACAAGTTGCTCAGGCTCGTACCACTGGGCAATTCCGCTTAGGATGGTACGGTCCTTGCCAGAACCGTCGTCAAGGGTGAACTTCAGCAGTTTCTTGCTCTTCTTTATCTTCTCGCAGGTCTTCACCAGACCTACGCGAATGTCCAGTTTCTCAAAGTCCTCAAAGGGGATAATGTCCTTAACGGGTGCAGCCTTGTAGTTAGCTGCCTCGTTGGCCTTGATGGTATCTTCCAGCTTCTTGACCTGAGCAGCTACAACATCATCCTCTATCTTGGTAAAGAGCAACTCGGGTTTAGGCAACTGCTTGCCGGCAGGAAGCAAATCCAGGCTTCCCAACTGCTCCCAAGAAAAGCTGTCCATGCTTATCATCTTCCTTAGTCTTTCGCTGCTGAAGGGCAGGAAGGGTTCAAAGGCAATGGCCAAATTGGCCGTCAGTTGCAAGGAGATATTGATAATGGTCTTTACACGTTCGGGATCGGTCTTGATAACCTTCCAAGGTTCACAGTCGGCAATGTATTTGTTGCCGATGCGGGCCAGATTCATAGCCTCCTTCTGTGCCTCCCGGAACTTAAAGCCTTCCAGTAAAGCCTCCAGACGTTCCTTTACACCCTGGAACTCTGCCAAGGTCTCACGGTCGTAATCGTTCATCTCGCCACAGACAGGCACCACGCCTTCGTAGTACTTCTGAGTAAGTTGCAAGGCTCGGTTCACAAAGTTACCATACACAGCCACTAACTCGTTGTTACAACGTGCCTGGAAATCGGCCCAGGTAAAATCGTTGTCCTTGGTCTCGGGCGCATTGGCAGTAAGGACATAGCGGAGTTCATCCTGACGGTTGGGCAATTCCTCCAAATATTCGTTCAACCATACGGCATAGTTCTTTGAGGTACTGATTTTATTACCCTCCAGATTCAGGAACTCATTGCTGGGAACATTGTCGGGCAGAATATAATCGCCATGTGCCTTCAACATAGCAGGGAACACGATGCAATGGAACACAATATTGTCTTTTCCGATGAAATGAATCAGACGGGTCTCGGGGTCTTTCCACCATGTTTCCCAAGAACCCAACTCTGGATGAGCGTCGCACAACTCTTTTGTGTTACTGATATAACCGATGGGAGCATCGAACCACACGTAGAGTACTTTGCCTTCTGCCCCCTCAATGGGAACGGGGATTCCCCAGTCAAGGTCACGAGTCACGGCACGGGGGCGCAAGCCACCGTCCAACCAGCTCTTACACTGTCCGTACACATTGGAACGCCATTCTTTGTGGTCCTCCAGAATCCACTTCTCCAACCATGGCTGATCTTTATCCAACGGCAGATACCAATGCTTGGTAGCCTTCTTTACCAAAGGATTGCCAGTTTCGGCATTATAGGGATTGATAAGCTCTTCGGGCGAAAGTGTAGCACCGCATTTCTCACACTGGTCACCGTATGCTTCGGGTGCATGACAACGGGGACATTCACCTTTTATATTACGGTCGGTCAGGAAATGACCTGTCTGCTCGTCGTAGAACTGCTCGCTAACTTGCTCTATAAACTTTCCGTCATCGTAAAGCTTGCGGAAGAAATCACTGGCCAACTTGTGATGTGTCTTGCTGGTGGTTCGACTGTACACATCAAACGATATGCCAAACTTTTCGAAACTGTCCTTTATCAGATAATGATAACGATCTACTACCTCTTGGACGGTGATTCCCTCCTTACGTGCACGAATAGTCACGGGTACACCGTGCTCGTCTGAGCCGCCGATGAACAAGACATCACGACCCTTCAGACGCAGATAACGAACATAAATATCGGCAGGGACATACACACCTGCAAGATGACCGATATGAACGGGTCCGTTTGCATAAGGCAAAGCGGATGTTACCAGAGTTCTCTTGAATTTTTTTTCCATAATATTATATCTATTTTCTTTTATTTTCCCAATTTCTTGTTTTCCCTAAGATATTGATGTTGTAAGCTGCTCCCAATTGTAACTGGTGGAAGGGGTAGTCGCGCATACCGTACTGATAAGATGCCAGGACCTCCCAGTTTTTAATCCGATAGGCAGCACGAGTTTTCAGCACTACGGGACGGTCGTGGGCCAGTTCTTTATTTCTTGTGGTGGAATGCTCCCAACCGCTGTAGCCGCGCAGCGTCTGCTCCAACATAAGGCGTTTATATGTCCATTTCAGCATCAGGCCAAACATAATGGCATCATTCTGGCGGGCGTTATTGGTTTGCCAACACAGGAATCCGCTACTTATGGCTACACGTAAATCGTGTTGCTTCAAGGCTCCTAAAGCAAAAGACTTGGCTACGGTAGCATCGAAGAAATAACCAGGACTGTCATAATTGCGAGCATACTGGTAGTCGTTTCCTGACGCCGTTCTCAGTGCCGCACGTAAGGCTATATCGGGCACATAGCGTTTCTGACGGATAAGATGAATGTCCGTAGAAATATAAACATCACCGCTGATGCAACCCTTACGCGCCTTGGGATCGGTAAGCGCCTTCTCTGCAAGTCGGGAAACAACCAAGCTCTCGTCGGAGTTATTGTACCATTCCACCAAAGGCATCCATGCCGTAAGGTTAACCCTATCCGTAAAGAGTGGAATATTTACTTTAAGGGTCAGGTCCGTCGTGTGGTCGCCTCTGGTTCCGAAGAAATGATTACCGTCCAGTTCTATGCGAAGGTCGTGCTGTACCGTTCCATCTAACATATCGGGAACAGGAAAGGCGTTCGGACCGAAATAATAAGGAGAAATCATTGTCGTCTCGCCCTTGTCAGGTGGGTCCAGGCTGGTTTGGGAAAGAACGGGGGTTCCTGCCAGGCACAAAAGCAATATGAACAATATCTTCCTCATCATAACCTATAAAACAGCCGTAAAGGCAAATCCTATTGTATTATGCTGTAACTCGTAAGTCGGTACTACCATCATGTTGGCTGTATTCTTTTTCTTTTTCTTGGGCCAGAACAACTTCTTCTCTAAGGGATAAAGCCAATAGGCTACATTGGCAGAGAGGATGCCGATACCAGCACCCGCCAGTACATCGTTACACCAATGACGGTTGTTGTATATACGCAGCGCACCAGTGGCTATTGCTACAGCATATGCGGCCGAACCTATTCCCCAACCATACTCCTTACGCACCAACTCTGCACCTGTAAATGCCGTTGCCGTATGGCCCGAAGGAAATGAGTTCCGTTCATTTTCCGCACCTGGACGTGGTTCGCGGACGGTATATTTAAGGCCATTTACTAAAGCTACTTCTACAGCGTATGCCGTAGCGGAAATCATGACCCTGTCCACAAAGTTGTGCTTGTGTTTTACACCCAGGCATCCCAAAAAGAGATTTGCAGCGACGGGTGCATATTGAATGTAATCGTCCACACTGGTATGATGCCCTTCGTCCCAGTTACCCAGCTTATCGTGGAAGGCAATACCCACAGCACCGGCTGTTATCAGTGCTCCCGGTACTATCAGTTGCTTGGCTTTGAACTTATGCTCCGTGCCACACGCATCAGTAATGCTGTCTTGCAGGACAACATCCTGAGCCGTCATGCTTACTGAGAGCAGCAGACAAAACAATATGGGGAATAACCTTCTCATATTCTCAGCGGTTAAAGATTAGCGTAATTCTCAATGCGTTATATTTTTCTCTCCTCCTTTGGGGGAGCCGGAGGGGGCTTTTATTTCTTTTAACTTATCGTAACTCCGCTGGAGGATTGCCTTTGTGCGGCTCACTCTCAAATCAGCTTCTTCGCCATCAGAATACACTACACATTCTGATTGCAAATCCATCATGGTAACACCTGTACTGTCGGCAAATAGCATACCAGAAGGATAGGTGGCATAAATAAAGGGGTACTGATAGTTCTTACTTAACACATTGCGGCTCCATGGGTATTCCTTGCTGCTTATCTGCATCTGAGCCAGCAGTGTGGCAGCTATATCGCTTTGACTAATAAAGGTATCCACAGTTTTGGCTACCTTAACGGCGCCACCCACCATCAGAAGAGGCATCCTGAAGAACATGGGGTGTTGGTAATCCAACTGATACATACTCCCGTGGTCGGCAAAGATGATAACCACGAGATTATCCCAGACAGGCGTTTTACTTATTTTGTCCAGAAAGGTGCCCAGACAGTGGTCGGTATAGGCAAACGCATTATACACCTCGTTGTCCAATTTATGGTAGGGTACGTTCCAAGGCTCATGACTCGAGATAGACTGATAGCCGAAATACCAGGCTGCAGCATCTGTCCGTGCAGTCAGCATACTGTACAGACGCTGAAACGAAATGCTGTCATTGGCTCCCCAAGCATCGCGTTCCTCCTCGGGCACATCCATGTTACTGATATCCCAAATATTCTGGAAACCCGATGCCAGCAAGTATTTGCGCTTGTTCATATTCTCAGAGTGTCCGCCATACAGATAGTCGGTCTGGTAACCTAAGTCGGAAAGCGAGCTGGCAATACTGGGGAAATTTCCCAGGCAGTCGTCCTCCATCATCAGGCTATAAGTGGGATAAGAAAGATAGCCCGATAGGACGCTCGTCGTTCCTCTGTCGGTACGGAAACTATTGGCCCATGCATTTGTAAAGTTTACACCTTGCTCCATCCATCGGCACAACTCAGGTGTTACACCTTTTGCACCACCTAATGTTTCAACAAAAGAGGCACCGAAACTTTCCAGTTGAATAGTCAGGATGTTGGGACGAATATTAGTCAGTAGCGTATCTGTGATGTCATCCATCTGTTCCGGATAGAGGTCTTGCATCAGACGGTCGCATTCCTCGTTGCTCATGCTTCTCATCTGCTTGTCCGGGGCCTGTAGGTAAATCCAGAAGGAGTGTAGCATGTGACCAGCTGTATTCACGGCCGCGTGGTTCAGCACAATGGGTTTGAACTCAAACACACTGGCCTCTGTGATTCTGTGGCCTGTTATGCCGAATATGGTAAAGACAAGTAGCGCACCAGTTGCCAGAAAATTGGTTCGGTTCAGGCCCTGTCCGTCCTCTGTGATGCGTTTGGGTGTCATTAGGATGGCAATAACGATAGAGCCCACAATAGCAATAAAGGCCGAGGACAGACAAGTCACGATATATGTCATTGGAGCGCTGGCTCCTGCCGACCCCGGAGAGGACATATAATTGAAGATGCTGGCATCCAGTTTGAACTTCCAATGGTGATACATAACGATATCGCCTGCCGTCACCAGCACCACAAACAGGAATGCCATTACAAGGTAAGGCGACAGGATAGCCCTCAGGCGCAGGTTGGGGTAGTACATTGTTGCTGCCGTAGCCACCCAGACGGGCAATGCCAACAGACAGGCAACGCTAAGGTCAAGGGGCAGACCTGTCCACAGGACATCCCAAATGTTCTGCAACGAAAGGTGCTCTTCCGCATTGTAAAGCATAAAGATTACCTTTCCCAGCAGCGAAATCGCTGTGAGCAACATCACCATACGGAATATATATAATACCCTTTTCACCTTTACTTCCTTCCAAAATCTGCGGGAATCTCACCCCATTGAGCAGTTTCCCACTTCAGCACCTGAGCATGCTGCGGATTCTTCCAAAGCCAATCCTCGGCTCGTGCTATCAGCTGAAAGAGACCTTCCGTCTCTGGCGTATGCTCCAACTTGGTTTTGCACCTACGGTTCTTGACCCACAGGATGGCGTTATACGAGTCGCTGTAAACCTTCATGTCCCAACCCTTCTGCTTGATAAGCGCCAAGGCATGGACAATTGCCAGAAACTCACCTATGTTATTGGTGCCGTGCACAGGACCGTAGTGAAACAGCCGTTGTTCATTGCCCAGGTAGACCCCTTGGTATTCCATAGGGCCCGGGTTACCACTACAACCGGCATCCACCGCAATAGCGTTGAAATCAACAATACCTTTCAGCTTCTCGTAATCCATAATTCACAATTCATAGTTCCCCTCCCTCTCGGGGGAGGGGTCAGGGGAGAGGCTTTACTACATCCTCTCAGGCACCTCGATACCTAAGAGGCCCATGCCGTTCTTGACAACCTGACTTACGGCAGCAGAGAGAGCAATACGGAACAGACGCTTCTTTTCGTCCTCCTCGCGCAGCACACTGAAATCGTGATAGAACTGGTTGTATTCCTTTACCAGCTCGTAGCAGTAGTTGGCAATGCAACTGGGGTTGTAGTCGGCTCCTGCCTGCTTAACGGCAGCCTGGAATCCCTGCAGGTGCTGGATGAGGCTTATCTCCTTGTCGCTCAATTCGGTATCGTTGGCCAAAGCAGTCAGATCCACGTCGCCTGCCTTACGCAGAATGCTGCGGATTCTGGCGTAGGTGTACTGAATGAAAGGACCGGTATTACCGTTGAAGTCGATACTCTCTTCGGGATTGAAGAGCATATTCTTGCGGGCATCTACCTTCAGGATGAAGTATTTCAAGGCTCCCATTCCTACGATACGGGCAATCTCCTGTGCTTCCTCCTCTGTGATACCTTCCAGCTTATTCACCTTATCGGCACTCATCTGCCGTGCATCGCTAATCATGGTGGCTATCAGGTCATCGGCATCTACTACGGTACCCTCACGACTCTTCATCTTACCGTTTGGCAGCTCCACCATTCCATAGGAGAAGTGAACGAGGTCCTTGCCCCACTTGAATCCCAATTTATCCAGCAGGATGCTGAGCACCTGGAAGTGGTAGTTCTGCTCATTGCCCACCACATAGATCATCTTGTCGATGGGAAAGTCCTGGAAGCGGAGTTTGGCCGTACCGATATCCTGTGTCATGTAAACACTGGTACCATCGGAGCGTAGCAAGAGTTTTTCGTCGAGGCCCTCTTTTGTCAGGTCGGCCCATACGGAACCATCCTCCCGACGATAGAAGAAGCCCTTCTGCAAGCCTTCCTCCACCTTCTCCTTACCTTCCAAATAGGTTTCGCTCTCGTAGTATATCTTGTCGAAGCTTACGCCTAATGCCTTGTATGTCTCGTCGAAACCGGCATATACCCATTCGTTCATCTTCTTCCAGAGGGCACGAACCTCGGGGTCGTTCTGCTCCCACTTCACCAGCATCTCGTGTGCTTCCTTTATCAGCGGAGCCTCTTGCTTGGCCTGTTCCTCGTCCATGCCTTGGGCAACGAGTTCCTTCACTTCCTCGCGGTAATGCTTATCGAAGGCTACATAGTAGTCACCAATCAGATGGTCGCCCTTCTTGCCCGAAGACTCCGGCGTCTCACCATTGCCCCATTTCAGCCAGGCCAGCATGCTCTTGCAGATATGAATGCCGCGGTCGTTAACAATGTTGGTCTTCACCACCTTGTTGCCGTTGGCCTGCATCACATTAGCCAATGCCCAACCCAACAGGTTGTTACGCACATGCCCCAGATGGAGGGGCTTGTTGGTGTTAGGACTCGAATATTCAATCATTACCAACGGACTCTCCTCCGTAACAGGCGTAAAGCCGAAGGTGGGATTCTGCTGAATGCTCTCCAGCAGTTCAATCCATTGAGCAGGATTAATGGTCAGGTTCAGGAAGCCCTTGATTACATTGAATTTGCTGATTACCTCGGGCACCTTAGCTACCAGCTGTTCGCCTATCTCCTGTGCCGTAGCCTCAGGGGCCTTCTTGCTCATTTTCAGGAAGGGGAATACCACCAGTGTCAGTTGTCCCTCAAACTCAGCACGGGTCTCCTGCAGCTGCACCATCTTCTCAGGCACCTGCACGCCGTACAGCTCCTCGATTACGGCTTGAACGGCCTTCATTATTTTGCTTGCAATTTCCATATACTACATTATATATAACAATTTCGGGGGGCAAAGGTACGAATAAGTGAGCGGAATACAAAATAAAATGATTTTTATTTTATTCCCGAACGAAAGTACCTTCGAGACAATATAGGCACAAAAGTAGTGCAGAATGAGTGAAAAACCTAATGTTCAATGTTCAATCAAAAAAATCCGAAACGTCATTATGCGCCTCGGATTTTTAATGCTTATAATAAAAAAGCTTCTTTTTCTGTGTGCCGCCTGATTGGTCAATGCCTCAGTTTCGCGAACCTCTCACACTTCCTGGGCGTGCTGGCGTTGATTCTCAGTTCTACTAACGGGAAAAGGATGGTTTTGGGATGAATGACGGATTCTTTGCGGTCAGCCGTTTCCTCTTTGGATGCCCAGATATCCCCCATTAACTGTAATCTCGAAGG
>JAEEGJ010020673.1_pt1 | contig 14276 bp, 7 predicted proteins | sample 8958761 | NCBI WGS metagenome assembly JAEEGJ01 (sample SAMN16246546, study PRJNA631951) | gut metagenome | biome: gut microbiome; feature: rumen; material: RS-attached | host: Bos | place: Iran: Karaj | collected 2018-10 | reverse complement strand
CGGCCAGTGCGAATCTGCTGCTTACGTTTATGACATCATTAAAGATTCAAAACGTGTATGGCGCTACGAAGACTTCCTTAAAAATCAGATTGAAAAGATGGAAGGAAAGGGCTTTGTTGCTCAGACAAATAAAATCCAGGACCGCTACTCAATCCGCTGCGCTCCTCAGATTACAGGCGTTTACCGCGACACACTCCGTTTTGCCCGCGACCTTATTACAGAAGAATTGAACAGCGCAAACGACAATCCACTCGTAGACATTGAAGCAGAGCGCCTTTACAACACAGGTAACTTCTATGGTGGACACATCTGTGCAGCCTGCGATTACATGAGAACTGCTCTTGCAAATATTGCAGACCTTTCAGACAAACAGGCAGAAGTTATCATCGACGGAAAGTTCAACGGACTTACAGAAAACCTTATTCCATTTACACCGGCTGATCATCCACGCGCTGGTCTTCGCCTTGGCTTTAAGGCAGCTCAGATTACAATCTCTGCTATCCGCGGTGAAGTTGCAACTTACTGCTTCCCTGTTTCTTTGACATCTGCTCCAACAGAAGCCCTCAACCAGGATAAGGTTTCTATGGGAACAATTTCTGCACGCAAGTGGGCAGAGCAGATTGAACTGGTATTCCTTCAGTTTGCAACACATCTTCTTGCAGCAATGCAGGCAGTTGATCTTGCTGGTTATGATGACTTTGCTCCATTCACAAAGAAGGTTCACGACGAGGTTCGTAAGATGAGCGCCTTTGTTGAAGACGACCGCGAGCTGGACAAGGAAGCAACAGCAGTTGCAGAATGGCTCAAGACAACTGAGCTCTTTGCCTAAGCCGCTGCAGCAAAATAAAAAATAAAATCAGTTTTTCACGCCATATTTTTCGACAAACTTTTCTGCCGGAATCGGCTGTGAAAAACAGTAACCCTGGAGAAAGTCGCAGCCGACATCTTTCATCTCTGCGGCCATCTCCTGGTTTTCAATTCCTTCTGCGGTAACCGTAAAGCCCATCTGCTTTATAGTCTGCACCATAGTTGGAAGAATCTTATCTTTACTGTTGAAATAATCCCAGACAAATTCCATATCAAATTTAATATTGATAAAAGGACATCGCTTCATTCGGGCAACGTTTGAATAACCGCGTCCGTAATCGTCAAGAACAAAATGGAAGCCGGATCTTCTCATAAGCTCCATCTGACTGTAAAGCAGATCATAATCAATCATAGACTCTTCAGTTATTTCAAGATGGATTTTGTCAGAATCAACTTCATACTTCCTCAGGATTTCTGAGAACTGTGTGCATAAATCCGGATTCAATAATTGAATTGGAGAAAGATTTACATTAATCCAGGAAAGGCCCATAGCTTCAATATCATAATCCTTAATGAACTGACAGGTTTTCTCAAACATCTGCCGGCCAAGAGAATTAATGCGTCCGTTTTTTTCTGCAATAGGAATAAAATCAACCGGCGAAATAAGTTCACCCATTCCGTTTCGAATACGGGCCAGAGCTTCTGCCCCTTCCAGCTTAAGGGTTTTTGAATTGATAATAGGCTGCAGGAAAAGTTCAACCGTATTCTGCTCAACGGCAAGTTCAACAGAGCGTTTTACAGATTTTATTTCCTGGATTTTTTTAACCTGATCAATTGAAATAGTAAGGTCTGCATGTTCCTGCTGGCCAGCTTCAAGCATATTTGAAAGCAGGGTTGTAAGAACGAGGTCGCGGTTACAGAAGAAAACTTCAGGATTCAATTGAGCAAAGCCAATGCTAACGTACATATCCATGGCCTGTCCGGCCTGCCATGGCGAACTAAAGCGGGAAGAAATTTTTTCTTTTACTTCATCAATGACAGAAAGATCTTTTCCTATTACAACAAAGCGTCCGGCATGCAGATAAAAAATCAGGAGCTTAGGGAAGGTTTGCTTAAGGTAAGAGCCGATAAGTGAAAGTTCTATATCTGTCTGATTATTGCTGTAGATTTCACGAAGGTCGTAATAGTTATAAATGGTAAAGCCTAGAACCAGAGGATATTTTTCCGATTTCATTTCCGAGAAAAACAGTTGGAAAGCTTTGATGTTAAACACGCCGCTTTTTTCTTCTATGAATAAAGTTGGATTCTGGAAGGCAAGGAAAATTATGATAATTGAAATGAGGGTAAAGAAATTCATTATCAGGTAAGTTGGCAGGGCGATTCGGAAAACGTAGCCTGCGAGTAAAATAATATTATAGGCCAGGCAGGCGGTCAGCTCTGTGGTGGAAAGCCTTTTACGATTGCGAAGGATATAAATAAATGAAAGTAATAAATAATAAAAAGCGCAGACATAAATCAGAAAGTAAAGTGGTCCCTGACTATAAACGCCCTCGTCCGAAATGCGGAAAATAGTGTTACAGAATAAATTTAAAACTACAAAAACATTTATGATTTCGAATGGAAGAATGTTAATAAATTTTTTCTTGAAAGAAGAACGCAAATCTTTTTTGATGATGATTGTAGTAAACATAAAGAAGCAGATGATGCGCTGCAGGAAAAGAATAAAGTAGATGACGTTCTGGATACGCAGTACGCAGACAGGTACATTATTAAAATGCTCAAGGAAAACAGCACAGATAACATCAAAAATAATAGTTGCAAAATCAATTATAAAAATGAAGAAAAAAGCTTTGTTGAGTCTTACAGGAATTTTTGGCTGACAAAAATAAAATATCAGAAAAGTGAGAAGTATTACAGTTTCTGGTAATACCAGATTATAATTCCACATATGATAAACCCCCTCATAATGTGCTATTTATAATTATGAGGGGGTTATTAGGAATTGGCAAGATTTTTTTATAATTCTTCCTGAGTTACGCTTACATTTCCAATCCAGACATCGTTTGTGTCCAGGCCAAGATTAAATTCCAGGCGGGCAGTTATGTCTGTGTCATTTTCCATTGTAAAGAAATATGAAAAATGTTTTGTCTCTGTTGTTAGTTCAGGGTAATATTCTGGAGAATAAACAGCCCAGCTGTTGTCGGCATCTCCGCCAAGCTTAATTGCAATTTTGCGGGCAGCGCTTGCCTTTGCATCAAACTGGATTTTATAAGAATATCCCTTTGCAACAGGCAGGTGCTGAATAAGCTGAACTGAATAATTCTGGTTTCCAGGATTTGTGATTTTTACACGGCGGCCTTCGCCTTCATTTGAAGATACTGCTTTTCCGCCAAAATCCGAGAGGGCCAGGAAGTACCAGTCGTGAGTTCTTACATCCATATTTTCGTTAGAAGACATTCCTTCATTTTTTACTTCAGAAACAACATGATTTAGTTTTGAATCAAAAATAAAGTTGCGGCCGTCTGCAGTTTCAAAATCTTTGAAGTGAGTTTCGTCACGTTCTGGAATCGGGCGTTTTACATTTGTTGCATAAGGTTCATCTTTATCGTAAACGCGAACCCAGTCTACAAGCATCTGAGCCGGCAGATCATAATCTTCTGGTGCAACTCCACCATCATAATTTCCGCCAAGGGCAAAGTTCAAAAGAATGTAGAAAGGTTTGTCAAAAGGAGCCGGGTAAGCATAAGGTTCAGATTCTCCTGCGCCCAGAGACCACCACTGTGAAGTTTCGTAATACTTGTTACCGTCAACTAACCAGCGGAGAATGCCCGGTTCCCACTCGAGAGTGTAAACATGATAATCTGCGATTGTGCCGGCATCCGGGAATTTATACATTCCGCCTGTATATTTGTTTCCAGGCCAGGCCTGACCAAAGTGAACAGTTCCATAAACACGGTTAGGGAGACGGCCCTTTGCTTCGAGAATATCAATTTCACCAGATGAAGCCCAAACACCATAATCTGTAGTTGCTGGAAGCAGCCAGAAAGCAGGCCAGATTCCGTTACCCTTTGGCATTTGGATTCTGGCTTCAATGCGTCCATAAGTTTTTGTAAAGAGTTCTGTACCGTCATCTTTTACAGTGCGGAGGCGGGCAGAAGTATAAGCCATGCCTTCGAAATTTTCTTTGCGTGCTTCGAGAACAAGGTTTCCGTCTTTTACAAAAGCGTTTTCCTTGCGGTAGTACTGAAGCTCATTGTTACCCCAGCCAACAAGACCGTATTGGCTTCCGGTTCCAAGCTGGAAGTCCCACTTAGTGGTGTCTATTTCTTTACCGTTGAACTCATCGTTCCATACAAGATGCCAGCCTGCAGGTACAGAATCTTTTACATTGCTTCCCTGCTTGCTGCAGCTGTTTAAACTAACGATGGTTAGTAATGTAATTGCTGCTATAATTGCAGAGGTAGCGGCTACGGCAGCAGATAAAAAGAACTTTTTCATTTGACACTCCTATTTTAATATCCAGGTTTGAATAGCACGCGGAGGGCACTTAAGGTAAAGTGGAGCCGCAGCATCTTTTTTATCTTTTGAATCCGAGTTAGCAGCAGTTCTTGCTTTTTCCCAGTCGCGAAGATCAGCAGTCTGCGAACCATCAGCAGTTTCAATTTTAAATTCAAAAACAAGATCTGCTTCAGTTCTGTTGGTTACAACCAGGGCAATAGAGCCGTCCGGGTTTTTAAAGGCAATGGTTTCTGCTTCATCAGTAAGATGGCCGCTGACAGTAGCCGGAGTCATCCATGAAAAGAAGTCAGAAGAAATGCGCACTGCTTCAGGTTTAATAAAACGGCTGAAGTGGCCAATGTAATAATAAGAACTCTGGAAATGCAGAGAGCCCTCTCTTTCATCAGCAAGGATTGGAGCATCACAATAGTTTCCTACGTGGTTAGGACCGCCTTTCATATCAAGAACAATGTTCCAGTCAATCCACTTTGTAGCGCCGCTTCTTAAATCATTAATGATGTTGTGAGCGTAACGTTCACCTGTAAACCATGCACCGTTACGTGGCCCGCCTTCAATACAGCCCTCTGTAAAAATCAAATCAATGTCTGGATAACGGCTGGCAATTTCTTTGATGTTGTCGTACTGGTCTCCTGAGTACCAGTGGAAGGCAAGGCCCGCAACATACTTTTCAGCACCAGGTACCTTGAGAGATTCTTCAAGGCGTTCCAGGGCCAGGTCGCGGTTATGATCCCAGATGTAAATTTTTACATCGCCAAGGCCAGCCTTTTCCAGAGCAGGGCCCAGGAACTGAGCCGCAAACTCACCCTCCTGCTGAGCCGAGTATTCACAGGAATCCCAGGTCTGCACAGCAGCAGGTTCATTCTGTATTGTGACAAAGCTGATTTTAATTTCGCGCTCTGCCATCTTTTTAATAAAGGTCACAAAATACTGAGCCCATAATTCCCGATAGCAGTCGAGGAGGTGACCACCATGGTTCATATCACCGTTGTCTTTCATCCATAATGGAGGTGACCATGGGCTCAATAAAAATTGAACGTTACTTCCTTCGTTCCTTGCAGCATTTTGAGCATCCATAGCCAATGGAGAAATATATTTGTCGGTGCGATCCATAGAAAAAGACTTAAGTGTTTCATCTTTCTCTGGAAGGCAAGCCCAGTTATCAAGAGAAAAATCACAGGAGTTCATATGGAGTCTGGCAAATCTGTAAGCATTTCCTGTTTTAGGATTATAGTAGGCTTCAATAGCCTGCTTACGTACCTGAGACGGAAGTCGGGAAAGTACGAAGCCAGAAGACTCTGTTAAAGCGCCGCCAAAGCCATAAAACTTCTGGAAGCTTTCTTCTGGTTTAAGAGTAAGTGTGGTTGGAATCCAGCCGCCGCCCTCGTAAATTCTTTCTTCCGGCGAAAGCTCCCAAAGGCGCTCTGCCGTGTCTTTTGCAGTTTCGTAAAGTTTTTCGATTTTCATGATTGTAGTATAAACTTGGTGGTCTAGATTTGATAGTTTGATAATTTTCAAAATGGTGTAATATTTTCGGGTGTTTTATCGTCATATTGACATTATTTGCAATTCTGTCGAATATTGGTTATATTGGAAAAATCTTAAAATATATTGGACATAAAAGAAAGGAGTTTGCAGCATGAAGAGCAACAAAAGTTTATCGGAAATAGTTTTCAGCAAAAAACTGTTTATCATCTACCTGGCTACATATCTGGTTCCATTTTTCACAAGCTGGATTGCATTTGTTTATCTTAAGGTAATCAGATTTTCTGATACTCTTAAAGGTTTATCCTCTCCAATTGGAATTATCGGAATTATTCTTGTTTTGACATTTATATTTACCTGGTGGTTTACACAAAAGAAGAAATTTAATGATTTTGATCCTGACAATCCGGTTTCAGTAGCAAAAATAAATAAAAGTGCAAAACTTTTTCAGACTATAACACTTGCAACTGCTATACTTAATGGTGCGGTTTGTGCAGCAATTATACAGACATCTTTTCATGGACAGGGAATTAATGTTGATGTGCCACCACTTTACACTACATGTATTGGAAATGTGATTGTTATTTCTGCAACCTTTTACATTCGTTTTCTTCAGACTCTGGAAGAGTCTCTTTATTTAGTTCCTTACAGTAAAGAATTTAAGGGTCTTTCTTTGATTATGCGAAGCGGCCTGATAAGCGGCTTTACGGCAATAGGAACCCTTATGATTACCATAACCCCGGTTCTTGTTACTAATCTTCAGGATCTTCCTATATCAACTTTAATATGGAATTATGTTTTCCCGGAAGGAATTATCGGTGCATCTTTTATTGTAATTTGTAGTTTACTTCAGGCAAGGGGTATGAGTGGTCGTGTCCGTATGATTACAGACTTTACCCGCCAGGTTGCTGCAAATGACTATACTGGGGAAACTCTTCTTGTAGAAAGCCGAGATGAGTTTGGACTTTTAATAAATGATTTGAATTCCTTTAAGCATATAACAAAAGGTCTTCTTGAAGATATTGATGAATCTGTAACTGTGGCTGCAAATACAGCAGATAATGTAAGTTCAAGTATGTCTGAAACTTCTGCTGCTATAGAAGAGATTATGGCAAATATTAACAGTGTAAAATCCCGTATTGAAAATCAGGCTGGTGGTGTTGAAAAGAGTGATTTAACCATCAAAAATATGATTAACAAAATAAATGAGCTTGGCAGTGAGTCAGAAACCGGACGTAAGAGAATTAATGAATCTGCAAAGCTGGCACAGACAATTCTGGAAAAGTCTGCCGGTCTTGTTGAAGCTTCAAATATTATTCAGAGTATTGCAACTCAGACAAACCTTCTGGCCATGAATGCTGCAATTGAGGCGGCTCATGCCGGTGATGCAGGTAAAGGTTTTGGTGTAGTAGCTGGAGAAATTCGTAAACTTGCAGAACAGTCAAATGCTCAGGGTAAGACAATTTCTTCTCAGTTGAATGAGTTCCAGGAATTAATTGAAAATGTTTCTGAAAATACAAAATCTGTACAGAATCAGTTTGAAGTTATTTTCGATCTTACAAAAAGAGTTCAGCAGCAGGAAGAAGTTATTAAAAATGCAATGGACGAACAGGATGCCGGCAGTGCACAGGTACTACAGTCAATCAGTGAGATACAGACTTCCTCAGATATGGTAAAAGAAAATACTGGTATTCTGCTTTCTGGTGGTAAACAGATTGGAGAAGAAATGGCACACCTTGCAAATGTTACACGGGAAATTAATGATGCTATGAATGAGATGGCAGCTGGTTCTGGGCAGATAACTAAAGCTGTTGAATTGTGTTTTGATCTTACCAATGATAATCAGAAAAACTTTAATAATCTTAGAGACGAAGTAAGAAAGTTTAAAATTTAAATTAAGATTTAAAAAGAAGAGGCCTTGTCATTACAAATGGCAAGGCCTCTTTATTGTTATTGTAGCAAAGTAATCTACAAATTAACTTCTACTACAATTTCCTTTATCTTGCCGTTGCGGGCAAAAAGATTTGCAGTTTCTTCCGCAGTGAGAGAAGTACCGTTACGACGCTTTCCATTTATTGTTACTGCCGAACTATCGTTAGTTAGTTTATACACGATCGGAGTACCGCACCAGGTGAAGCTCAGACTTCCTGCTGCTTCTCCATCCTTAAAGAATTCAGACTTCTTAAGGATTACAGGTGAGAAGGCTGCACAACCGTTTACAATGTCCAGACCAAGTTCGCCCCAGCGTGTAAGAACTTCTTCTTTTACCTGACCAGTCATACCAGGTTGCTTTGCACCCTGCTGGAAAGGAGTGTGTGAATATGGATCTGCCGGGAAGGCACCATATACATCGGCATCCTTATTGAATCCAATACCTGCACGTACTTCGTAATAAGCATCTGTAAGCTCTTTTACAAGCTTGTCTGAAGCACCCTTGTTTACAGCGGCAAGAGTATTTTCCTGAGCTGCAAGAAGAAGCTTAGAAACCATGTGCCAGTAAATACTGCCAAGACCTTCGTATGCATAGAAGGTACCACTGCGGCCTGTAAAGCTCTGGTGGTTGAAGGTCTTTTCGTAAAGGGCTTCAAGGGCAGCAAGCTCTTTTGCCTTTGGTTTTTTGCTTGCCGGAAGACTTTCGCAGAATTCGCGCAAAAAGCGTACATTGCGGAATTCTCCGTTGAAGTGATAATGACCATTGCAATCAACATAAAGAATTGACCCTTCGGTTTTAGCAATAAGGGCACGAAGCTCTTCTACATCAACACTCTTAATTACATTCTTTTCTTCAAAGGCAGCAAGTTCCTTGTTAGGGTAGAGCATGTAAGAATTCTGACGTGGCTCGTACATGCGGCTCTTGCGAAGTGCCTTGAGAACTCCAAGTGCTTCTTCCGGTTCAAGAACTCCTGCGGAAAGAACTGCAACCTGACCTTCCAGCATTTCCTGAAGATATTCAATTTCCATTTTTGTATTTGAAATCTTCATAGTGTTATATGCGTGGTAAAGTCCGTCTTCGCGGTGGTTTAATTCAATTGTAACCTTAATGTGCTCAAGGATTGAATTGAGAATAGCAATAATGTCTGTTTTCTTAAGGGCCTTTTCTGTAGACCCGTAACCCTTTTTGTAAAGAGAGTTTCTTTCCTTTTCGAAAAGCTTTCCTTCTACATCAGTAAAGGTTTTGCGAAGACTTGCGTTTGTTGCAGTCTTTCGAGCAGGAGATTCAGCATAAAGTTTACCAAGCTCTTTAAGGCAGTCTGCAACTGCAGAAGGCAAAGAGAACTTTTCAGAATCTGAAGCTTCAAAAATATTGATGAGGAAAGAAACAAAGCGATGCAGGTAATAAAGAGTAACCATAGAAAGTCCGTAGCCTGCAAGTGCGTTGTTTGCATCGTTCCATTCAGGGCGCTGTGTGTTGAGCCAGATTCCACCACCTGGAACAAAGTTTGCCATTTTTGCAATTACAACCTGAAGAAGCTTTGTCGCAAGAGTTACCAGGGCAACGTCTCCCTCTCCAGCAAGGCCTGAAGCAGTTACAAGTTTTGCATCAGAACCGGCTTTAGCAGAAATATTCTTAAGCTTTGTGCTGAGCTCGCGGTCAAAGAAAATAGTGTTACGAGGATCGGCACTAATTTCTGCATAAGATTTAATTCTGTAAGGAACATTTGAGCTTGCATAAATTTTTTCACCAAGCTCTGCAACCAGCTGAGTCTTGTTGAGTTTAGCATAGACTTCAAGAAGCTTCTGAAGATAAATTACCTGATGGTCTCCCCAGTAACCAATCTGTGCCCAAGGATTATCAGGCTCTGGAATTTCCCAGTCTATTCCTTCGCGTGAAATACGGTAAGGGTTGAAGCCTTCGATTGTCATAGCGTTAAGGAATTTTGCTGTCATATTTTTGATGTACTGTGGATATGACCAGGCAAGAGCTTCCCAGTTCTGGAAGATGTCTCGCCAGTTTCCTTCATAATTCAGGATAGGATTACCCTTGTCGTCTCTCAGGTGAATATTAAAGCGATTCCATGGACGGCTTGGGTCACCGTGTCGTCTACTGAAGGTAAGAGGCATATATTCATAAAAGAGGCGCGAAAGCTGAGGATTCATTTTCTTCTGAACTGCAGCTTCAAGGTCGCCGTAATTTACAAAGCCGTCTTTGTCGGCATTATTACTGATGGCAGCTGCAGTTTTTTCTGCAAGGCTTACAAGAGCTTTATTACGCTGGCCAACAAATTTTGTAAAATCAGTCAGGCTGATTTTTCCGCCGTTTGCAAAGAAACCACCGCGCATAATATTGAACATAACGTTTTCTGAATGATGCACGCAAGTCATTGTTTCGGCAGTCTGCTGGAAACCGTCTGCTTCTGCGATGTAGGTTTCCATAAGCTTTTTACCGTCTTCTATATCAGCCTGAAGGGCCTTAGTAAGGGCAGTGCGATTTGAAAGTTCCTTTTTAAGAAGGGCAATTTTTGCGGCGTCCAGGCGGGTGTCGAATACCTGATACCACTGGATTGCTTCGCCTGCGGCTTTCAATGATAATTCTTTACAAATATAAGCTGCAGGTCTCTTTCCCTTTACAACGCTCATTGATGTAACGCTGCCATTTTCCGCAAATTCAAGAGGAGCTTCCGGATTAAGGAAAAGAGCGTCTTCTGTATTGAACCAGCTTACGTTTGCAAAAAGACCTTCGCTTGGTTCTGCTTTATCGGTAACAATAGAAGAAACTGCAAAAAGTGCAAGATTGCTTTTTGCGTCTAAATCAGTTTTTTTATAGGCATCAAGAAGAACGCTGTTGTTGTTCTGGAAATCTGCACTTACGCAGGCTGGAAGAATATTGCGGCAGCCGTCGAGAACGCGGACTTTTACAGTTTTATCAGAAAGATTTGTAATTACGCTCTTTTTTACAAGGCCGTATTTTGGAGAAGAGGTCCAGCCGTAGCGGAAAGAAAGCTTGAGTTCTTCATTAACTTCTTCAAACCATACTTCGGTTCCTGCTGCATTTTTGTAAATGTTGCGGCTGATATTTTTTTCTGCAAGACGTCGGAGGGCAGGGCTTGCGGAAAGGCTTGCAAAAGGTTCCCATAAAAGGGATTTGTCACCTTCGCCAAGGCGAATGGCTGTGTATGAACCGGTATAGCTTTTTGCATCACTTACCTTGTCTGCTGTGTAATAAGGAAAAAGGGCATGATCGCAATCTATGCGGCCTGCTGTAACTCCACCCTGTGACCAGCAGAAATTCCATATGTCAGAAGCACTGGTGATTGTCATAAAGAAATCATCCATGCAGTCATAATTTTCAATTTTGTAGAACTGGCCGCTTTCTCCAGGTAATGTTGTGAAAGAGCCCTTAACCTTTTTCATTGTGTAACCTCCAGAAAAATCCGCAGACTGAACTCACTAAGCTGGCCACAAGGTTCAGTCTGCAGGTTTATAAAAAAAACTTCTTACTAACCCTAAACTAAAGCAACATTTCCCATAAATCAATAAGAAAGTGTGTGAATTTCGGCCAAAAACCGAAAACTTTCCACCTTTCTGAAAATTTACAAACTTTTCATATGAGCATTGTAAGTCTATACTCCAAACTGTAAGCGAGGTACTGTCATGAAACAGAAAAACAATGAATTGCCAGTAATTCCAAAGAAAACTTTTATGGCCAGACTGCGTGAAGAAAAATATCTTCAGATAATGGCTCTTCTTGGAATCGTATGGATGCTGATTTTTAACTACATCCCTATGTACGGAATTCTTATTGCCTTTAAGAAAAACTTTTTTATTACAACTCCGTTGTTCAGCAAGAAGTTTTTTACAACTCCCTGGGCAGATCATGGTGGATTCCAGCATTTTCTGAACTTCTTCAAGGATGAGGAATTCTTCAATGTTATGGCTAATACATTGGGAATCAGTCTTTTGAAGCTTGTCTTCAACTTTACTCTCCCGATTGTTTTTGCTTTGCTTTTGAATGAAGTAAGAAACATCAGATTTAAGAAGGCCGTTCAGACTATTACATATATGCCACACTTCCTTTCCTGGGTTGTGCTCGGTGGTATTCTTACTACCTGGCTTGGTGAAGGCGGACTTTTCAACGATCTGCTTATTAAGATGGGCGTTTTGAAAGAAGGCATTTCTTTCCTTGCTTATCCAAAATATTTCTGGGCTATTACAGTTCTTTCTGATTTGTGGAAGGAACTTGGCTGGTCTGCAATTATTTACCTTGCTGCAATTTCAGGTATAGACCAGGAAATGTATGAGGCCGCTAAGGTAGACGGTGCAAGTCGCTGGAAGCAGATCTGGACAATTACACTTCCTTCAATTGCTCCTACAGTAACAATCATGTTCATTCTTGCTGTTGGTGGTCTTTTGAATACTAACTTTGATCAGATTCTTGTTTTGAATAATCCGTTGAACGCACCACGCAGTAATGTACTTGATATCTATGTTTACCAGACTGCTATGCGCGGTATGAGATATTCGTATGCTTCGGCAATCGGTTTGTTTAAGTCGGTGATTGCATTCATTCTTCTGTTTATTGCAAATCAGGTTACCAAGAAGCTGAACGACACATCGTTGTTCTAAGAGGCAGGAGGATTCAGGTTATGGCACATTCAAGATTAAATAGAGTAACAACTGGAGACATTATCATTGGAGCAATCATGGCTTTGCTCTGTTTTGTAGCCCTTTATCCGGTATGGTATACAATCATCATTTCTTTTAATGATGCAAACGATGCTCTTCGTGGCGGTATTTATTTACTGCCAAGAAAGTTCAGCCTTCAGAGCTATAAAACAGTTTTCCAGGATAAGACCATTATCCGAGCTTTTATGATTACAGTTTTGCGAACAGTAATTGGTACCGTTACAAGCGTTTTCTTTACTGCAATGGTTGGTTATGCTTTCTCTAAAAAGCACATTATGGGAAATAAGGTTTATACAATCATCGGAACAATCACAATGTTCTTTGGTGGCGGTTTGATTCCTTACTTCATTACGTTGAAGAACCTGGGACTTTATGACAACTTCCTGGTTTACATCATTCCTGGTTTGTTCAACTTTTATAACATGATAATCTTCATGTCTTTCTTCCGTGGTCTTCCAGCAGGTCTCGAAGAGTCTGCAAAACTTGACGGTGCAAACGACATGGTGATTTTTATAAAAATTATACTCCCTTTATCTATGCCGGTAATTGCAACAATTGCGTTGTTCAACGGAGTAGGTCACTGGAATGATTACTTTGCTGGTGTTATGTACATCAACAAGTCTGAATTACAGCCGATTCAAACCTACCTCTATCGTGTTGTAGCCAGTGCATCTGCTTCGAAAGCAGTTGTTGCAATGCCTGCCGGCATTTCTGCTCAGCAGGTAAGCTCACAGTCGGTAAGACTTGCAACCATGGTTGTTACAACCTTCCCGATTATGTGTGTATATCCATTCCTTCAGAAGTACTTCGTTAAAGGAATGCTCATAGGATCAATTAAGGGATAATAGATTGTCGGGTCAAGCCCGACAATGATACGACTCAGATAATATTTATAGGAGGAAATAAATATGAAAAAATTCAAGGTAGTAGCATTAGGTTTTGCTATGGTTGCTGCAATGTCTCTCGTAGGCTGTAGCAAGAAAGAAGCTGCTTCAACTACTGGTACAAAAGCATCTGCTGACGTTCCAGGTTGGAAAGCAAATGCTGATAAGCCAATCAAATTTGACTGGTACATTAACTTCAGCTGGTTTGCTCGCCATTGGGGTGACTCAAAAGTTTCTAAGTACATCACTCAGAAGACTGGTGTAGATGTAAACTTCATCGTTCCTGCAGGAAACGAAGCAGAAAAATTGAATGCTATGATCGCTGGTGACGCTCTTCCAGATCTCATTACTTTGGGATGGTGGGAAGGTCAGATTCCTATGATGATCGATGCTGATCTTATTTACTCACTCGACGAACTTGCAGACAAGTATGATCCATACTTCTGGAAGGTTACAGACCCTGTAAAGGTAGGCTGGTATCGTCAGGCTAATGGACATATCTACGGATATCCAAACTCATCTTATACTTCTACAGACTATGAAAAGTATCAGGGTAAACTTACTTCAAACGAAACATTCCTTGTTCGTAAAGATATGTATGAAGCTCTCGGAAGCCCAGACATGACAACTCCAGAGGGATTCCTCAACGCACTCCGCGCTGCAAAGGCTAAGTTCCCAACAGTAAACGGACAGTCACTCATCCCATTCGGAACAAACGAATTCGGTGATACAGGTTGTTCACAGCTCCAGGGTTACCTCTCACACTTCCTTGCAATTGCTCCAGAAAAAGATGGTAAATTCGTAAACGCAGACCTCGGTCTTACAGATGATCCAGAGTATATCCGCTGGATGAAGATGTTCCGCCAGGCTCACGAAGAAGGTCTCTTTGCTACAGACGTATTCGTAGACAAGAGAAGCCAGATTGAAGAGAAAGCAGCTCAGGGCCGCTACTTCTGTATG
>JAEEGJ010020672.1_pt1 | contig 14278 bp, 9 predicted proteins | sample 8958761 | NCBI WGS metagenome assembly JAEEGJ01 (sample SAMN16246546, study PRJNA631951) | gut metagenome | biome: gut microbiome; feature: rumen; material: RS-attached | host: Bos | place: Iran: Karaj | collected 2018-10 | reverse complement strand
TTCGTATAAGGGCCTTGAGTCCGATTCCGGGACGGCGGTTGAGGACGACGAGCCCTTCGCGGACGTAGATGCGGTTTTCACCGGTGAGCGGCACCACGTCAGCGACTGTCGCGATGGCGAGCGCCTCCATCCACTGGTGAAGCTCCACGCGTCCCGTCCTGTCGGGCAGCGGGTACCGCATGGCGATGACGCCGCAGGCGATTTTGTAGGCGAGGCCCGCGCCGCAGAGTTTGCTGCAGCAGGAGGGCATGGCCGGATCGAAGGTGGAGATGACGGTGCAGGCCTCCGGAAGGGGCGAACCCGGCGTGTGGTGGTCGGAGACGATTACGCGGTATCCGGCGTCGAGGAAGCGCTGGAGCGAAGAACCGGCGCCCATGCCGCAGTCTACCGTCACGAGCAGTCGGCGGGGGGCGTCGGGACGCGCCGCCTGCGCCGCGTTGAGGCAGCGCGTGACGGCCTCGTCCGTGAGCCCGTAGCCTTCGGCGCGTTCCGGGATGAACGGCAGAACGTCCGCGCCGACGAAACGCAGCAACGAGGTGAGAAGCGCCGTGGCGGTGATGCCGTCGCAGTCGAAGTCGCCGAAGACGACAATCTGTCCGCCGGCGTCGACGGTCTCGAGAATTGCGCGAGAGGCCTCGGCTACGCCGGGGACGTCGCCTGGCTTCGCAAGGTTTTGACGCGGCGCGTCGAGAAACGCCGCAAAGGAATCGGGATCATTGGCGTCGGCCAGGCCGCGCTGCAGGAGCAATCGCGCCATGGGGAGCGGAATTCCGGATGGCATGGCGGTGACGGCCGGAGCATCGACGCCAGTGGCAATGCTCCAGTCATAGAGCGGAAGTTGCGAGAGCTTGGATGTCATGTTTCACCTCGTGTTTTTTGTGATTCGGATGTTCGTTTCCGTTGTCCAAGATTGCAACTAGCATTTTACATGCCACTTATTGTTCATGACGCTTGCCAAAAGTGTCGCAATTTGCTTTAATATCAACAACACAAATTTTCGCATGCGCAACGCATGCGCGGAGGCTAGACATGACAATCAAGCAGATATCCCTCTTCATGGAGAACAAGCCCGGCCGTCTGGCGGCCGCGTGCAAGATCCTTCGCGACGCGAAGATCAACATCGTCACGCTGTCGCTCGCGGACACGCAGCAGTTCGGCATCGTGCGCCTCATCGTCGAGGACTGGGAACGCGCCAAGGACGCCCTTGAAAAGGCGCACTTCGCCGTCAACGTCCACGACGTCATCGCGGCCTCCGTCCGCGACGAACCCGGCGGCATGGCGGAAATCCTAGACGTCGTCGAAGCGGCCGGCGTCAACATCGAGTACATGTACGCCTTTGCCGCGCGCCACGGCGAGGAGGCTATACTCGTCTTCCGATTCGACGACCTCGCCAAGGCCGAAAAGGCACTCACAGCCGCCGGACGCGACGTGATCAGCCCGCTCGAACTCTTCTCCCACAAGTAGCGGAACGCCTTCGGTTCCCCCACCCCACCTATCTTGAGGCGCCACGCGTGCCTCGCCTTTCCGTTTTTTGATCTGCCATGGACTTCAAACCTCTCATCGACGCCATCAAGGCCGCCCGCGTCCCGGTTTTCTTCACCGGGGCCGGCGTCTCTACACTATGCGGCATACCCGACTTCCGCGGCCCCAAGGGCATCTACCGCGACCCCAACGCGGCGCGGATGTTCGACATCGACCTCTTCGACGAGGATCCTTCCTTCTTCTACCGCGAGGCAGACAGCCTTGTCTACGGCAATGACGAGACCAGGCCCGGCCCAGTCCACGAAGCGCTTGTGGCCCTGCAGAAGGCCGGACACTGCGCCGGCGTGATCACCCAGAACATCGACGGCCTACACGAGCGTGCCGGCTCGTCGCCAGTTTTCGCCGTCCACGGCACGGCGGCCCTGCACCACTGCCGCAAGTGCGGCGACGAGAAGACCTTCGAGGAGATCCGGGCCATTCGCGGCGGCGTTCCGGGGGCCGTGCCGCACTGCGCGAAGTGCGGCGGCGTCTACAAGCCGGACATCACCTTCTTCGGCGAAATGCTCCCCGAAGCGGCCTTCAACGGCGCCATCAACCTCGCCTCACGCGCCGACCTCATCGTCGCGCTCGGGTCGTCGCTGACAGTCCATCCGGCGGCCACCATCCCGCACTACACGATACGGAACGGCGGACGCATGGCGATTGTCAACCGCGGTGAAACCCCGTCAGACGGTCTGGCCTTCTTCCGCGCGGACGACCTGGCCGAATTCGCCGCGCAAGTTCTGGCCGCCCTTGCCTAGGCGGGTAGCATACCCGCAATGAATGACGCCACCACAAACTGGAACGACTGGCGCTGGCAGCTCGCCAACGCCATTATGGACATACGCGCGCTCAATCTGCCCGACGCCGAGGCCCGCGCCGCGGTGCAGGCGCGGTACCCGTTTTTCATCACCCCCTACTGGCTGCGCCTCATGGAACGGACAGGCCTCGTGGACGGTCCAATCGCCCGTCAGACGCTTCCCGACCCGCGCGAATTGGCGCCACCTGCCCCCGGCGAATGTGACGACCCATTCGAGGAGACATCCGCCCCGCCTCTCCCCGGACTCGTCCACCGTTTCCCGGACCGCGTCCTTGTCGTCGCCGCACATGCCTGCGCGATGCGCTGCCGCCACTGCACGCGCAAGAACCTGCTCGCATCGCATGCGGTGCCTGACACCAAAGGCTTTTTGCGCATCCTCGACTACGTCATCGCCCATCCCGTAGTCCGCGAGGTGCTCCTTTCCGGCGGCGACCCCTTCCTCCTCGACGACGATGCGTTGCTCGAGCGCGTCGAACTCTTCGCCGCGTTGCCGCAAATCGATGCCGTGCGCATCGGGACGCGCGTCCCATGCACGCTCCCTATGCGCGTCACGGAGACTCTCGCCTCACGCCTCGGCGCATCGCGCAAGGTCTGGGTGAACACGCAGTTCAACCATGTCTCCGAAATCACGGACGAAGCCGCCGAGGCATGTGCAAAACTTGTCGACGCCGGCATTCCCGTCTCCAACCAGGCGGTCTTGCTCAAAGGTGTCAACGACACGGCAGAAGACCTCGTCGCGCTCTTCTGCGGACTGCAGCGCATCCGCGTCCGCCCATACTACCTCTTCGTCTGCGATCCGGTGTCAGGCACCTCGCATTTCCGCGTTTCCGAAACGCGCGCCGCCGAACTGGAGGAGGAAGTCGCCGCCCGCGTGGGAGGCCTTGCCTTGCCGCGCTTTGTCCGCGATGTCCCCGGCGCACCCCGCAAGGTTCCGGTTTTTGGTACAATGAATATGGAGAATAACACCCGTCTTCACCGCGAAAATGGAACCCAAAGCTGACATAGCTGCCTTAATCGCCCCCGCAAAAGGCGCGGGCGCCGCTTTTGAACGACTTTGCAACATTGTGGCCCGCCTGCGCGCACCCGGCGGCTGTCCGTGGGACCGCGAGCAGACGCTTGAATCCCTCAAGCCCTGCCTCATAGAGGAGTGCTACGAGCTTCTCGACGTCATGGACGGCCCCGACAAGGACGGTCACCGCGAGGAATTGGGCGACGTCCTCCTGCAGGTCGTCTTCCAGGCCCTCATGCGCGAGGAACGCGACGAGTTCGCCATCTCCGACGTCCTCAACGGCATCTCCGACAAGCTTGTGCACCGCCACCCGCATGTCTTCGGCGAGGTCTCCGTTCGCGGCGCAGACGATGTCCTACGTAACTGGGAGCAGATCAAAAAACGCGAGAAAAAGGGGGCCGACGGAGCTCCGCGCTCCGCCATAGCAGGGGTCCCCGCCGCGCTGCCATCGCTGCTTCGCGCCCAGCGCGTGCAGGCCAAGGCCGCGCGCGTCGGCTTCGACTGGCCCGACAAGGACGGCCCACAGGCCAAAATCACCGAGGAACTCGCCGAACTCGACGAGGCCGTCAAGGGCGGGGACGCGGCTAAAGTAGAGGACGAAATGGGCGACGTTCTCTTTTCCATCGTCAATCTCTGCCGCTTCCTCAAGGTAGACGCCGAAACGACGCTCCGCAAGGCCGTCGACAAGTTCTCAACCCGCTTCCAGGCCGTTGAAAAGATGACCCAGGCCGACGGCGTCGACATGCGCGACCTCCCGCTTGAAGAACTCGACAAATACTGGGACAAGGCAAAGGCAGAAGGGTTGAAGGGTTGAAGGGTTGAAAGGTTGAAAGGTTGATTAGTTGAAACATTATCTATTATCTATTATCTGTTATCTATTATCTATTATCTGCGTTGCGCCCGCCTCGGGCGCAACGCTGGAAAACCTCTGCAACCGCATCGGCTTCGGCGTCGAAGAGGTCACGGACAATGGCTGCACGCTCACGAACGGCACCGACACGCTCCGTTTCTTCTCTGGAGGCCGCCGCTTTGAGCTGAATCGACGTTCCTTCTGGCTCAACGCCCCTGCAATCGCCGACTCCAAAGGCGGTTTCACCTTCGAATACGTGGACATGGCGAACCTCATCGCCCCGCTCTTCGCCACCCAGGTCTCGACGAACCGTCCGCTGCGCGTCCAGCTCGACGCCGGCCACGGCGGAGAGGACGCCGGCTGCATCTCGCCCCACGGCGGCCTCTACGAAAAGGACCTTGTGCTCGACATAGCGCTCCGCACCGGAGAAATCCTTGCCTCGCGTGGCGTCGAGGTCATATACACGCGGACGAACGACACATTCATCTCCCTCGCTGGACGCAGCGGAATCGCGGCAAAGCACAAGGCCGACGCCTTTGTCTCCATCCACGCCAACTACGCGGAGAACCAGACGGCGCGCGGCATCGAAACTTTCACCCTGCCCTTTGCGAAGATGCCATCAACAAGCGCCGAAAGCAGCATCCCAACCATCGCCCGCGTCGGCAACGCCAACGACAACGCCAACACCATTCTCGGTCATGAAATACAGAGACGGATGCCAGGCCGTCTCGGCGAAGCCGACCGAGGCCTTCGCCACGCACGCTATCAGGTGCTGCGCGACACGCCTTGTCCCGCCGTACTCGTCGAAATCGGCTTCATCTCCAATCCGACTGACAGCCGCAACCTCTCCAGCAACTGGTACCGCGACAAAATCGCCCTCGCCATAGCCGACGGCGTCTGCGCCTTCTCCGACCGACGAAAGTTGCCGATCTCTAAGGCATCGACAAAGGGAACGGGGAACGGGGACCAGGGAACGGGGAACGGTGACCAGGGAACGGGGAACGGGGAACAGGGGTCAGTAACGAACAAACCCCTTAACAGCTTAACCGCTCAACCGCTTAACTCCTCAACAAATCTCAGCGCCTCGGCTCTCTCAGCGCCTCTGCGTGAAACAACCAACGCCGCACCCAACCGTCAAACAGTCAAACCGTCAAACTGTCAAACCAACGAGGTAACGGGTAACGGGGAACGGGGAACGGTGACCAACCGTCCAACCTCCAAACCGTCAAACTGTCAAACCAACGCAACGGACAAACGAATAAACGAACAAACGAATAAACGAATAAACGAACAAACGAAGGGAGTGACGAATGCTGTCGTCGTTCCTTGACAGTTTCTTCTCCGTCGGGCAGAACGTCCTGATCCTCTTCATCATGATCGGGATGGGGGCGGCTTGCAAGTTCGCGCGCCTCATGAACGATGAAGGGGTAAAGGGAATCACAAACCTTGAACTCTCCGTTGTCACGCCCTGTCTGCTCATCATGTCGTTCCAGCGGGAATACGGCGCCGACCAGCTGAAGACAATAGGCCTCTCGGCGGCCATTGCGGTCGCCTTCCATGCGCTTAGCATTCTCCTCGCGCACCTTCTCATCCATGACCGCGACGCCTCCAGGCAGGCCGTTCTCCGATTCTCGACGGTCTTTACAAACGCCGGATTCATGTCGCTCCCGCTGCAATACGCGCTGCTTGGCGCGGACGGCGTCTTCTGCGGCGCGGTCGTCGTCGGCTTCTTCCAGGTTCTTGTCTGGACCTACGGCGTCTGGCTCATGGGCGGAACATCATCGGACTTCTCGCTTCACCACATTCTGCTTAATCCCGGTGTTTGCGGCATCGCAGGCGCGCTACTGCTCTTCGTTTGCCGCATAAGATTGCCGCATGTCGTTGCACAACCGCTCAACTACATGGCCGCGCTCAACACGCCCGTCGCGATGGTCATCATTGGCTATCACCTCGCCTCCTCGCGATTCGGCGCGGCGCTCCGCGACCCTAAGGCGATTCTCGCGATGGCGCTTCGGCTCGTCGTTTCCCCCGCCATCACACTTGCGGCGCTCTGGCTCCTCGGACTTCGGGACCATACCATTTTCGTGGCCACAGTTGTTGCGGCAAGCGCGCCTGTCGCGGCCATAACGACGATGTTCGCCGTCCGCTACGACCACAAGCCGCAACTCTCCGTGGAGCTCGTCTCAATCTCGACGCTTCTCTCAGTCGTCACCATGCCGTTCATCGTCGGCGTGGCCGACTGGCTCACGAAATAGAACCGCGAACAAAGCGATTAGCGAACGACTTCGTCAAAGACACGGACGAAATCGACCTCGAAGAAATCGGGAAGTACGGCGTCGAAGAGGGCGGGGGATGGCTTGCCCCAGTTTTTGCGGCCTTCGGAGAGGCCGCCGTCGTTACCGACCTTGCGATAGCCTCCGGGTTCGGTGCTTACGAGGATGAACTGCTCGACGTTCGATACGGGCGCGTTCTGCTCGCCGACCTTTTTGCCGTTGGCGTAGAAGGTGTAGCCGTCCGGCGACCAGTCGACGCCGTAGTTGCACCAGCCATCGGCCAGCTCTTCGTAGTCCCACGAAAAGTGCCCGAAGCTGCGGCCGTCCTTCCCGTAGCCGTTCCAAATGTTGCCGCCCACAAGCTTGCCGTCGGTGTGCTGGCGGTAGTTCTCCATAATGTCCGTCTCGACGCCACACTCCGCCGGGTTCGGCGAGGAGCCGATGCCTGGAGCCTGAAGCCAGAAGGCCGCGTGCCAGCCAGGGTACTTGGGCTGCCGACAGCGGATCTCGTAGTAGCCGAACTTGTGCATGAAGAGCGGCTGCTTCTTGGGACCGAAGGGCCAGAATCCGCCGCTCCCCGGCTCGCGCGGGATGTCATAGGTGAGCGAGCCGGTCTGCAGGTGCGGCGAGCAGAAGTCGTTGCCCTTGCGCAGGAGGTGCAGCCGCACCGTGCCTTTCCCTGTCATCTCGACGCCCTCGAAGTCGTGGGCGAAGGCGGGGAAGTCGGCCCCCCAGAAGGATTCGCGGCACATCCACTTGGTCTTGTCGATTTCGGTGCCGTTGAATTCGTCGTGCCAGACAAGGTTCCACGCCTTTCCTGGCGGGAGCAGCGACGGTGCCTCGCCGGCGACGGCGGAAGCCGTCACTTCAGTAACGGACACGGGCTTGATGTCGATTTCGTTAAAGCGGGACATGGTCGATAGTTCTCGGTTTCTGGTTCTCAGTTCTCGGTTCCGGGTTTCGAGTGTCGGGTTTCGGGTTTCGGGTTCTTGGTACTTTGTTATTATCGCACAATTTCGTAGAAGAGGGTTGCGCAATTGGAATCGTAGGCGGTGTCGGCGGTGAATGAGAGTGCGCTTGAGCTCGGTGAGCGCAAGACTTCACCAGACACCTTGCCCACGCGATGGCCGGTGGGGGAGAGTCGGAAGACGGCGGGCGCTTCGCGTCCGCCGTCGTCCGACTCAAACACGAGTTCTATGCGGGCCCTTCCCCGACGCACGAGCGGAGGCGTGGTGCCCTGCTCCAGCCAGGAGCGCGCCTCGGGGCCGTCGAAAACCGCGCCCGTGTTGGCCGCGTCCGTGACGTGGGCCACGAGAATGCGCCGCGCCTTCGCGAGAGAAGCGCCATCGAGCGATGTGGCCCAGACTGCGGCAGAGAAGCAATTCTCTTGGGGTGCGGGGCCGTCGTGCCCCGCGATCTCAAAGCGCAGCGAGCCGCATACAAGCGCGCCAGCCTCGGCGAAGCCGCCGCAGGTGCGCGGCGTAACAACTCGGAAACGACCGTTTCCGAGTGACGAGTGACAAGTGACGAGTGACGAGTCATTGGTGTTAAGGTCGGCTCCCGTCAGTACATTGCCCCCCTCCATGAGGGGGGTGGCGGCGAAGCCGTCGGGGGGAGTACTCCTCGCGCCTACGCGCCGCTCCCATGCCGAGACGCCCTTGCGCGGCGAACCGAACTGCACGGCGCCGCGCTTCGGGTCGCGCAGCTCCTCCTCGTTCCAGACTTCGGCGCTTTCGCTCTCCGCAGGCAGGGGCTCCATGTCGCCCCTGAGGTAGAGCGCGAGTGTCGCATACTCGCTCGCGCGCTGCACGGGATCGGAATGGAGGTCGAAGAAGCGGATCGGCATGGAACCTGGCGCCTCAACGCCCTGTTTCGTGTGGCTCCACGCAAAGCGCCAGATGCCGCTCCAGTTCTGCCGCGCGGCGAGCGCGCCCGTAACGAGGCCGCTTGCGGAGCGCTGGAGTCCCGGCGCGGCCCAGTTCCACTCGGTGATGCAGAAGGGCTTGCCGAAGACGCGCCTCCACGTGGCGTTCGGGACGCCTCCGTTCACAACCAGCGGGTTGTTGGCCTCGATGACGGTCGGGAAGCGCCAGTTCTTGCCGAGGAAGCGAGGATGGAAGTAGTAGAAGTGGGTGTCTATGTAGTCGAAATCGCGCATCGGCAGCAGGTACTGCCCGGGATAGTAGCCGGCGTTCAGGTTTGAGAGTGGTGCCTGACACCCGAGCTCCTCGCGCAAAAGCGAGCGCATGCACGCGAAAAGAAGTTTTTCGCGTTCGGCGAGGAAAATCGCGAGCGCGCCATTGGCTTGCTTCTTGCCGTAGACATCGGTGGGGACGGCGGCAGAGCCGCCGAGTGACAAATGACGAATGACGAATGACGAATTTGTGGCGCACCATTCGGCCCAAGCCTCGGCGAAGCCGGGGCACTTCTTGAGGCCGTCTACGCCGTCGCGGCCGAGGTTGCCCTCGTTGATCAGGCCGATGCCGCAGAGCGCCGGCTCTTCGGCGAGACTGCGTCCGGTGAAGCGGTTTTTGTGCGTCATGAAGATGCGCGTCCATTCAACGAGGTTGCTGTAGGCTGGCTCGTAGAAGGCGCACATAAGTTTGAACTCGCGATCGGGCACGGTGCCGTCACGGTCGATGCCGATGGCGCGCCACGTCATGCCCTTGGTCCGCGAGACAAAGAGGTCGGTGGTGATGTAGAGCCCGTGGCGGACGCACGCCGCGACAAGGGCGTCGAACTTCGCCCACGCCTGGGGCGTGACATCGAGCGCGGCGCCGTCGCCGCGCGGCTTGGCGCCGACGAGGAAGGCCTCGTGATGGTGGATGCGCACGGAGTTGAAGCCCATGCGCGCGAGATTGGCCGCGAAGCGGTCGGCGTCCTCGGGTTCGGGGACGTTTGCGCCATGGACAAGGTTGACGCCGCAGAAGCGAATCTCCTCGCCGGGGCGCTTCTCCAGTTCGAAATGGTCGCCGACGGCAATAACTCGGCCGAACTTGCCGGCGGGCTCGTGGCGCGGCACGACGGCTGAGAAGTCAAGGGCCGAGCCGGGCTCGATCCAGTCCGTTCCCGGCGCGGGCGGCGGAAGGGGAATCCACTCCTCGCCCGCCTCGGCGCGGACAGGCTTCGGGATGTTGAGAGAGAGCTTCGTGCCGGGAACGCGGAAAATGGCGCGCGCCGAATAGTCGCGACCGCTTTCGATTTGATCGGCGGCGAGGATGATGCGCAGCGAGACGTTCTGCGCCCCCCAGCGGGCATTGTCCTGCACGAGGATTGACTGCGGTTCGGGAAAGTCGAGCGTGAGCCAGGCTGAACTCTTCTTGCTGTCGCCCGCTTGCTGTCCTTCACCCGCCCCTAGGAACGAAAATGACCGCACCTTTCCGGAGAAGATGTGGGGGGAGGGCGGAATGGCGTTGCTGACGGTAATGAAGGTTTCATCTGCTTTGAGGCCTCCCGGAATGTCCGTCTTCGGCACGGTGCACTGGACGCCGACAAAGCGCGGGGAGCCGTTGCGGCTTGGCGTGACGCTCCAAGAGGCCTCAATGCCGCCGTCGCCGGTCTCGCGGAAGGAGGCGTTGCCGTTTATCACCAAGCCGAAGTCCGCGGCGTTCTCCGTGGCTGGGCTGCACTCGATCACAAACGCGCCGCCAGGGGCGCCTGAGGCACCGTGCGGCTTCCAGTTGGAATCGAAGGACCACGGCGCGAAGGTGGCGCCGCCGGGCAGCGAGAGCCCGCCGCCGAAACCGGCGGAGGCCACCGCTTCCCCTTGCTGTTGTCCGCTTGCTGTCTCCCCACCCATGATTCGTGGCGAAGTCTCCCCTTCGAGTTCGACGTCCTCGAAGACAAGGTTTCTGAACGGGCGGTCTGAAGTGTCCTCGATCACGGACGGCCCCGCCACCTTGCCCCGGACATGGCGGAAGGCGATGTCCTCGAAGACGCATTCGCGGCCATGCTTGTAGTAGATGTGGCAGAAGTTGCGCGACTCGACGTCGAAGTCTTCCAGGGAAATGCGGCGGATGTCGGCGCCTCGTCCGCCCTTGCCCCAGGCGCCGACGGCGTTCACGGCAGTGCGGGATCCGCGAACGCGGACATTCTTGAAGGAGGCGTCGCGGACTTCGCCGTCGCCCACGCCGAGACGGATGGCGTTGCAGCCGGAGGAGAGGCGGCAGTCGTGGACGCGGATGTTGGCGCATGGGCGCGGCGTACGGAGGTGGACCACGTCGGCGCGCAGCGTGATGGAGTCGTCGGCGGTGTCGATGTCGCAGTCCGCGACCTCGACATCCTCGCAGCAGTCGATGTCGATGCCATCGCCGTTGTACGTGTGGAAGGGGCGGCGGATCGTGCGGACGGTCAGCCCGCGGGCCGTGACGCGCACGCAGCCATGGAAGAAGCACGACCAATAGGGGGCGTTCTCAAGTGTCAGCCCCTCGACGCGGACTTCCTGCGACTCGACGAAGTAGAGCATCTGGCCCGGACGCCATGGAATCCCGCGCGAGCCACCCGGCCAGGGCTTGCCGTCGGGATCGAGGAGGAAAGACGGCGCGTTGCCGTCGATGCGCCCTTCGCCGCGCACGGCGACGTTCGTCTGGCCGATGCAGAGAAGCAGATGCGCACCGGAGTTGCTCTCCGCCACGCTTGTCCAGTTCTGGGGGCAGACGTCGGCGGCGTTGTAGTCGGCGCGGTCTGTGCTGGCCTTGAGCGTCGCGCCCTTGCCGATAAGGAGCGAGACATTGCTCTTGAGGTAGAGCGAGCCGCAGAGGAAGGTTCCGTCCGCGAGCCGGACCTCGCCTCCGCCTGCGCTGGCGGCGGCGTCGATGGCGCGCTGGACGGCGGCGGTGTCCTTGGTTGCGCCATCTCCCAGTGCGCCGAAATCTAGCGCGTTGAAAACCGGCGGGACTCCGCCGCCACCTTGCTGTTGTCCGTTTGCCGTCAGAACTGCCGCCAAGACGGCGATAATGGCTGCAAGGCGCATTGTTCTAGAACTCGAACACGAAACGGGCGCCGTTGGTTTCCCGGTTGTCGGTCGCACTTGAGCCTGTTGCGCCGATTGCGCCGGAGACGTTGCGCCTTGCGGAGCGGCATCCGCTTGCCGGGGTGTCCTTTGAGCCACCGCGAATCACGCATTTGTCGCCAACGACGGGAATTTCACCACAGGGGTTGGATTCCGCCGTGGATGGATAGGTGCGCTGCTTGTCGCGGCAGAACTCCCAGCAGTTGCCGTGGAAGTCGTAGAGGCCCCATGCGTTTGGTTTCTTGGTTGCCACAGGCTGCATGGGCTGGCTTGTACCGGCGTTGCCCTGATACCAGGCGAGGTCCTCGAGGCTTTCGGAGGTCGCGTAGGAGGTCGATGTCTCGCCAGGATCGCAGGGAGATCCGTCGTTGAAGGCGCTTTGCGTATCGGCGCGGCAGGCGTATTCCCATTGGGCCTCCGTGGGAAGCGCGAAACCGGAAAACCCGGTCTTGGCGTTGAGGCGCGCCAATATGGTGTCGCAGCGGGTGTTGCTGGCGCTTCCGTATGTGTAGCGGATTTTCCCGGCCGGGACGCTGCCAAGTTCGCCTTCGTCGCTGAGGCTCTGGATGCTGCCGCCCATGTTCTTCCACTGACGGCGCGTGACGGGCGTGACGCCCACGAAGAACGATTTCATCGTGACGGGATGTTGAACCTCATTTACATTTCGTCCCAATTCGCTTTCCGGCGATCCCATGAGGAACGTCCCCGCAGGAACGCACTTGAGCCAGAGCTCATCCCAAAGGAACGCCGTGCTGGACACGTCGGGATCGACGGAACCGAAGTGGTGCGGCCACGACTCGGCGGTGGTGCCGCCCGTGACGTCGACGCGCAGGTAGACGCCCTCCAGGTGGTTCGTGTAGTGCGCGGAGACGACGACGGTCGCGTTGGACGTGAGGTTGCCCTTCCAGTCGGTGCGGGCCTTCCACACGATCTGCTTGCCGGTGCCGTCGGCGATGAAGTCGGTGAGCGAGCTCGAGACGTCGCCGGAAACCGTTTGCACGGCGGCGACCGGGAGCGGGACGCCGTTCGTGAGAACGTCCATCGTCACGAAGGCCGGCTCGCCGTTGTTGGCGAGGTCGTAGGTGACGATCACGTCCTGCTCGGCGTTCTGCGTGAACGAGACGTTCGAGACGGCGGCGAGGTGGCCGACATTGGCGGCGAGCGCTTCGGCCGCGCAGAGCGCCGCCGAAGCCGTGACGAGGGCCGAGAGACGGGGGAAGAGATTGTTCATGGAAACGTCCTTGTTCTTCTTGCTTTGAAAATGTGTTTTGCGGCGGAAGCCGCCCATGCCCATGCCCGCGGCCGAAGGCGCGGGCATGGCTTTCCAATTTACCTCACGATCAGCACGAAGGCGAGCGGGGTGGCGGTGTCGATGATGCTGTACGGTCTGTTGGCGCGGAAGCCGGCGAGCGTCGCGGCGGGACGCGTTTCAAGGAAGCTGGCGACGGAATCGCCGTTGCCGCGCTGAACTCCTTGCGCCGTTGCGGTGGCATCGCCCTCGTCCGTCTCGACGACGAGGCGGTAGCCGGTCTTGACGTCGGTCGAAGTAGTGGGTGCAAGCGAGCGACGGGTGTAGGAGTTGAGCGCGGTGGCGTTGAGCGCGTAGGAACCGCCGCGACGCACGCGCTGCGCTCCGGTGGAGGCACCGGGCGGATTTTCACTAGGAGAATCACCATAGTAGGTCGCGCCATAGTAGTCACGGCACCATTCCTCGACATTGCCGTAGAAGTCATAGAAATCCCAAGCGCTTGGCTTCAGCATGGCGACCGGATGCTGCCATTCGGCATTGTTGTCCGATCTCCAGCCGGAATTTGCCTGCCCCCAGCCAAGGGGACCATATCCGACGTCCAGATTGCCTCTGACCGTGGTTTCCGTTTTCCATGCGGTTCCGTCGTTCATCGTGTTTCCGGAGTATCCGGCGCGGCAGGCGTATTCCCACTGCGCTTCTGTCGGCAGGGTATATTCATACCCTTCCGGCAGACGGCCCGCTTCACGCTCAATAGCTGTCAGCCTGGCGCAGAAATTCGTCGCGTCATTCCAGCTCACCTTTTCCACCGGCAGATCGGCCCCTGTAAACTCGGAAGGATTGCTGCCCATCACGGCTTCATACTGCGCCTGGGTCACTTCATACTTGCCCAGCCAGTAGCCTTGCGTCAGGGTCACTTCATGCTGGAATTCATCATCATCTCTGTCCGCCTCATATCTGTCACTGCCCATCTTGAACTTGCCCGGCTCGATCCAGATCATGCGCAAGTTCACATCCTCCGCCAGCGCGATCTCGATATTCTTGCTGGAAATCGAAGCCAGCGCCACGCGGAACCCCGTCCTGCTAGTATTGCCCTTGCCCTGTCCCCTCCGGTAGGCGGAACGGCATTCCGCCGCTTTGCTGTTCCAGCTGCCGCCGCGTACAACGCAGGACAGAGAGGAACCGTCAAACACAAAAGGATCGGTCTCCGGTTTGCGAGGATAATTGTAATCCGTGGTCGAACACCATTCCTGCACATTTCCGTGCATGTCGTAGAAACCCCAGGCATTGGGATGGTTCTTGCCGACATCGTGCGTATGGCTGTTGCTGTTGCCGTCGTACCAGGCCATGTCCGGCAGGCGGCCATTCCCCGAAATGGGCTTGTCGCTGCCGGCGCGGCACGCATATTCCCATTCGGCCTCCGTCGGCAGACGCGCCACGCCGCCGAGCGTCACATTGACCTTGCGGATGAAGGCCTGGCAGTCGTCCCACGATACGCCGTCCACAGGCAGGCACTTGCCCTTGAAACGAGACCTGTTCTCGCCCATC
>JAEEGJ010020670.1_pt1 | contig 14279 bp, 11 predicted proteins | sample 8958761 | NCBI WGS metagenome assembly JAEEGJ01 (sample SAMN16246546, study PRJNA631951) | gut metagenome | biome: gut microbiome; feature: rumen; material: RS-attached | host: Bos | place: Iran: Karaj | collected 2018-10 | reverse complement strand
CCTGTGAAAACGGATTATTCGGTCCTTCTTGCAATTGTTCTTGTTATCTCTGCGGTTTCGCTTATCCTTCTTCTCTGGCTTTCCAGAGATGAATTCAAAGCTCGCAAGAATGAGGCTAAACAGTATATTGATGAATTGGAGAATCCTCATTCCGAGGATGAATATATCTATGATCTTCCTGAAGAAGATGAAGTAACTCCGGAAGAAGATGGGTTGTATGAAAAGCCGGACGAATACTATGCTGCCGAACGATGCGAAGATGCTGCAGACGGACAGGGAGTGAATGAAGCTTCTGAGATGGCAGATCAGGACGGAGAGGAAGCTGACCTTGACTATACTCCCATATCGGATTCATATGCGGAGGATGAAATTCAGTTTGTTGATGTTGACGGAATGATCGTATCCGATGAAAGAGAGCGTGTCATTTCCGTTAAGGATGTCACGATGGAATTTCACCTTTCGACTTATAATCCTTCGGGACTTAAGGATTATCTCATTCAGGCCGTAAAGCGAAAGATAGAATACCGCAGGCTATTCGCGCTCTATCACGTTAGCTTTGATGTTTATAAAGGCGAAGTTGTCGGTATAATCGGCACTAACGGCTCCGGTAAGAGTACACTTCTCAAGATCGTATCCGGTGCACTCAGACCCACATCCGGTAAGGTTATCGTTGACAGAAAGAAGGTACAACTTCTTACTCTCGGTACGGGCTTTGATATGGAACTTACCGCTAGGGAGAATGTATATCTGAACGGATCAATTATCGGTTATTCGAAAGAATTTCTCGATAAACACTATAACGACATAGTTGAATTTGCAGAGCTTCAGGATTTCATGGAAGAGAAGGTGAAGAATTTCTCATCCGGTATGGTGTCCAGGCTCGGCTTTGCCATAGCCACTGCAGGTGATGCTGCTGAAATACTTATCCTTGACGAAGTTCTTTCCGTAGGTGACGAATTCTTCAGAAAGAAGAGTCTTGCTCGCATCAAAGAAATGATTCACGGGGGCAGTACTGTTCTTATCGTTAGCCATGGCATTGGAACCATTCTCGATAACTGTACAAAGTGTGTATGGATTGAGAAGGGGGAGCTTCGTATGGTAGGTGACCCTAAGGAAGTTTGTGATGCATATCGTCATATGGAAGAAAATGAAGGCGTTGTTGGTGCGTAAATATACATGTTATAGAGCATTAACGTGTTGATCTTTGGAAATTTCATACTTTACAGTGAGCGAAATTGTTGAAAGGAACGAAAATTTGAAATCTAGAATACCAAAGGTAAGTGAAAATGAAACTTTTGAAGCAACTGATTTAAAACTCGAATTATTCGTATTAAATGGATAGTGATTCAATAATTTAGACGCTGTAAATATGAAATAATTATGCAGCGTTATTTTTTTATGAAAGAAATGATTGTTTTTTCTCTATATTGCTTTAATACATAAATTTCGCCCATGGGAGGTCGGATTTAAAGTGTCACTAAAAGATAAATTTTACGATTATTTTGTAAAAAAGAACGGCCGTGTTCAATATGAATATGAAAGATATGTTAGAGAACATATTATTGAACATCGTTTATATCGATATAGGCATCTTAGGGTTTTGCTAAAACTAAACTGGTTTTATAGAGTGAAGAAAAGCACGGTTCCATTTTTGTATCCTGATACTCCGATGGAACCTGTTTCTGATAAAAAAATCGTACCAAATGAATTGAAAAAAATGCCACCTGCGCATTCGGTAATAAATCCAAATGGAAATGTGTTTAATGGATCGGAATCGCAAAAAAACGAGTTACCTACAGCTTACCATTTTGCAAGATCACTGTTAAAATATGACGTAATTTCTTTTGATGTTTTTGATACGTTATTATTTAGAAAAGTATCTGATCCTAAAGCGGTATTTTTATTTGTTGGAGATAGACTGGGAGTAGAAAGATTCTATGAAAACCGAATTGCGGCAGAGCGAAAAGTTCGAGAACTGAAAGAAAAGTTAACCGGAAATAGAGAAGTCACCCTTTTTCAAATATACTCGTATTTAGAAAAAACAATTGGAATTGATCCTGAGAAGGGGATGCAGACAGAAATAGAAGTTGAAACAGAACTTTTAGCAGCTAATCCTTATATGAGGGAGGTGCTTGATGTTTTAAATTCGCAGAACAAAGAAATTATCTTGGTTTCAGATATGTATATGCCAAAAGAATGTGTCAATCACATTTTGCTACAAAATGGGATTTCAGAATATAAAAAACTATATATTTCTTGCGAATTTGAATCAAATAAAAACTCAAAATTGTACAAATATGTTTTGGATGACTATCCCAATTTGTCTCCTGAAAGAATATGTCATGTTGGTGATAATTTCGAATCAGATGTAAAGGCGGCTGGCAAAGCTGGATTGTCATCTTTATATTATCCCAATATTCATGAGAAAGGGAATGCATTTAGAGTATGTACTAGAGCAATGTCAGGATTTATTGGCAATGCATATTCTGGCATTGTTAACTCATGGTTGTTAAATGGAAGTAATAGGTTTTCTGTGCTTTATGAATATGGATTTTTATATGGCGGATTATATGTCTTAGGCTACATGAATTGGGTTCATCAGTTTGCAATTAATAATAAAATAGATAAAGTGATTTTTTTATCCAGAGATGGATTTATTTATCATAAGATATTTAATTATCTATTTAGTGATGTGAAAAATGAGTATATATATTGGTCTAGGATTGTAACTGCAAGGAGCGCAGTGAAAAATAATAGAAGACAATTGATTAATTACGTACTTCTATCTAGAAGACAAGATCCTAATTGGTTCGATGAAGCTTTGAATAATCTGGGAATAGATATAATTCTTAAAGATATCACTGATTCCGAAAAAGCAAATTTAGTTAAGGATAATGAAAAAATCATATTCTTTTTGAATGAAAAATGGGATCTGATTATTGATGCATTGGAAAGATATAATGTCGCGACAGATGACGTTGTATCACATGTATCAAAAGACTGTAGCAAAATTGCAATTGTCGATGTGGGATGGCAAGGGAGTGGCGCTGAACAATTTAGATATGCATTAGCTAATAAGTGTGAGATTTATTCTTTAATAGTTGGTTCACTATCTCAAAATGATGATTATTCGAAGGTGTTAAGAGAAAAGCAGTTTAGTTATGCATTTTCCTCTAATACTAATCGAATTCTATATGACTTGTTCAAAAAGGATAATAATAAAGCAGCTGCCATTTTTGAACTGTTTACACAAGCATGTTGTCCTATGTTTAAGGGATACCAATACGATGAAAATGAAAAGATTACATATGAATTTTTTGAGGATGAATTAAATATATATAATGATATATCCGAAATTCATAAAGGGATTTTTGACTTCTGCAAGCTTTGGAAAAGGAATTTCGAAAACTATAAATACATGCTCAATATATCTGGGTGGGAGGCTCTGAGTCCTTTTCGCGTAATGATAAATGACAAGTACTATTACAAGTCTCAAATAGAGAAGTTTAGTAATATTTCCTTGAATAGGTGAGATTATGATTTTATACCATGCTTTTACCACTTTTCATTTAATTGAATTTATGGTGCATAAAGTGAAATACAAACATTCTGAAGAAGCAATGATTGTTTACCCTGAAGTGCTATACGATAAGTATCCTCAAATAGAGAGCGAAATAATTAAGCCTTTTTTTGCTGAGTCACATCAAATTTATACCAGCCATAGAGATGGTGTTCCGTCCGTCACGAATTTGAAAACATTTGAAGATTTAATATCTAACATCAATGAATTTGATGAAATATACATAGCTGGTGCACAGAACGCATTTGCTTTTTGGCTTATCGAAGCAGGAATAAGGTTTTTTTATGTCGAAGAAGCTGCGGGACGGTTGTCTCGTCCTGAAGTTATTATGAAGAATGATATTTCGATTGATCAGAACAGGTTTTCAATCGCTAATAAACTTGGAATGTATACGGGAGAAAATGATCTGATAATAAATGTAATATGTGATGTTGATTCTCAAGTTCCAGGTTATAAAAACGAAAAAATGATCAACTTTAAATTATCTGATGAAATACTTCAACTGCCTGATGATGAGAAGAATCTTTTGTTGAGGTTTTTTTGTATCTCAAAAACACAAAATAATAAGGGTGTGTTCTTTTTAACACAACACTTTGCAAATTTAAAGATGTTGACGTATGAAGAGCAAATGCGAATTTATCAATCTTCTATCGGGTTCTGCTTTCCGGAAGAAACAAATATTGTTTTTAAACTTCATCCGGATGATGTTGCAAATTATAAAAGGATTTTTCCTCGGGCTGAGATAGTAGATAGCAAATATCCATCTGAATTGTTGTTAATCACGGTTTCTAATCCTGGAGATTGGACGGTTGCGACAATTAGTTCTACAGGAATCAATTCATTAAAACGATTTGGGGAGGTTGTCTCCTGGGGGACAAATTATGAAAAAGAATACACATATAATTCGGTGTATTATTTGATTTTTTCTATGTTAGAAAAACAGGAATATAAATACATTTTTGTTGATAAAGAGAAGCAAAACCAGATAGCCAACCTGTTTGTTATAAAAAAATCGGATGTTAACTTTCTTGATAAATTAGCTGATGTTAATCATTCGTCGCTTTGCATTTTTGACAAAAATGAATATGATGCAACTCTGAATGATATACACAATATTCTATTAAAGAATTCTATTATTATTTTTTTAGACTCTAACAAATTATTGTACGAAGTATTAAGCGATGATGAGTTAAATAAGAAAGTTGTATCAAAAACAATAAGGTATAAAGAAATTAATAGTTATTACGTAACAACTATATTTCTTTTGATTGAAGACGCAGAGAGGAGAAAACAAGTTTTGGATAAAGAATTGGTATATGAAGATGAAAAGTATGATATTTCAATCTATACAGGCAGAACCTCGGATGATATGAACAATATACAAATTCTTGAAGGCCAATTGAGGGCGGCAAACAAAGTTATATCTAAACTCAAAAGTGAAAATGTGGATTTAAAAAATGCATTAGAGAATAAAGTAAAGGGTTCTGGAGATGTAAAATGAAAAGAATAGGTTTTTTTGTTTTTTTTGATCCAGATGGAATAGTTGATGATTATGTTTTATACCTTTTGGAGCATATAAAACCATTTCTAAATTTCCTCGTTGTTATTTCTAATGGGGAGTTGGGACTTGAACAAAAAAATAAGCTTACTAGATATGGCGATTTATATATTGAGAGAATAAATAAAGGCTTTGATTTCGGCGCCTGGAAAGAAGCACTTTTATATCATTTTAGCAGAAGTGATTTGGCGAACTATGATGAATTGCTTTTTTTTAATGATACATTTTATGGCCCGATTATATCATTGGACAAGATTTTTGATCATTTTGATAATACGAGTTCTGGACTTTGGGGACTTACACGTTTTGGCGAAACAATTAGAAACGGGCAGCTTTATAAACCTTTTATACAAACATATTTTTGGGGTTGCAAACAATCATTCTTTAAAGATGATTTATTCTATGATTTTTGGAACGATGTAGATGAGAATGCTGATGACTTTGCTTGCGCACAAAAATACGAGATTGAGCTATCTAATATTCTACAAAAATCTGGCGGTTGTATAGATACTTATATCGACTGTTCGATGTTTGAAGAGTCGAGTGATGATGTGATTAATAGAGTCAGATATAACAAGGCAATTGATAAATTTGCAAATTTGTATTTGTTAAAACATGGATTCCCATTTGTCAAAAGAAAAAATTTTTTTTATGACAGAGAAAAAATCAATGAATATATTGTCGCTGATGATTTATATGCGTCAATAGAATATATAAAACATCATTCGTCATATGATATCGACATGATTTTCAGACATATCTTGAGGATTAAAAATGGAACTGTTGTAAGAAGAGCATTAAATTACAATTATATAATTGACGATTCATTTAATGTTGAAAAAAAAGTAGCTACTTTATGTGTTTTATTATCTGATGATAAAGAATTTGTTGATTCTGCTATTAATCAAACTGATGAATATAGCTTTTATGTTATTGTAGGAGAATATCAAAATTATAACAATAGAAATGTTTACTATTTAAATGAAGACGAATTATGCAAGGATTTTTTACTGAACTTTTTGAATATACATGACTCTATCCAGTATGTTTGTATCTTTTCGGATAGATTTACAGGCCATGTTCCGAAACTTGCAAAGGATTCAATTCGCAAACTGTGTTATTCATCTCTGATGAAGTCTAAAGAATACATAAATCATGTTGTGAAAGTGTTTGTAGACAACAATAGAATTGGTTGTTTATATCCATATACAGATATTTCAATTGAGAACAATTATAATTTGTTGTTGAACAGCAAATTCTCTGGTGCATGGTCGCGTCGTGACATATTTATAAAATTGTTAGAGTGTAAAAATATATTTTTCAATAATGCAAATTGTTATATTAGAGAATTAGTATTTCGGTTGTTTGATTATTGTGAAGAAAATGCATTGTTTTCCACACCAATAATTCCAATTGAATATGCCTCGATAATTATATCAAATATTGAATTGATGAAGGAACGTTATAAGGATGTAACAAAATGAATCTATCGGAGCTGGCCTTAAAATATCCAAAACATTATTATCTCAAGGAGTATAAGGAATCTGATCAACTAATTGTTGCATTCGGAAATGCTGGCGCTTTGAATGGCGTTTTTCCATTTTACAAAACGTTGCATAATATTTCAGCATGTTCCTTTTTCTTGATTTCCGGATTGGATGTAAATGCTTGGTATTCAAATGGGCTTCCCGGCTTGGGCGATAATTTGGAATGTGTGCTGAATGATTTGGCGGATTGTATTCAATCATATTGTGAAAAATTAGATATTAAGAAATGTTACTTTGTTGGGGCTTCCATGGGTGGATATCCAGCTTTGCTGATCACGCATTTTATTCAGAGAAATTCACTGTATGATATAAAATATAATGTCGTGTGCTTTTGCACGGAAACATGCCTGTTTTTAAAGAATTCTCGTTCCGAATATCATAATAATATAGTGTATTTTAAGGATTTGGTTAATGGAAAATATGTAGATATTAATGCGTTATGTTTCAATGCGGATGAAATAACAATGTATTTTGGAGAACGATGTATTGTTGATTCATATTGTGCATTGCGATTAAAAGAACAACAGCTTAAATTTTTCAATAAACCAATTCGACTGATTTCATGTAGAGATGCAGGACATCTGATTCTTCCTTATCTTGATATGAATAGAGGATATATAAAGCATCTTTTTCAAGAATTATTATTATATAATTCGTTTTTTATTCTTCATGAAGGGACGATGTCTGAGCATTTGTGCTCTGAAGATGTGTATGGAATGATTGATCCTGATGTAAATTCAGAGCAGTTTTTTATAACTATGAAAAAAATAGTACAAAAATACCCGAACTATGCATTTGGATTAAACAGGCTGGGGGTGTGCTATGAAAAAAGAGAAGATTATTCAAATGCATTTAAATTCTTAACAATGTCAGCAATTGAAGATCCCTCACTTGAAAATACTAAAATTCATCTTGACTATGTTAGAAAACATATAAATTTATAATTGAATGGTGTGATTATGAAAATAATTGTGATTATTCCAGCTAGATATGCATCAAGTCGTTTTCCTGGTAAGCCTCTTGTGGATATATGTGGAAAACCGATGATTCAATGGGTTTATGAAAGAGTTTCTTCCTTGAACATAATTGATAGTGTGTATGTTGCGACAGACGATGAGAGAATATTTAACGCTGTTTATCAGTTTGGTGGAAAAGCATTAATGACAGGAGAATGTTCGTGTGGAACTGAAAGGGTTTTCCAGGCATCGAAAGATATCGAATCTGATATAGTATTGAATGTTCAAGGGGATGAACCTTTAATAGATCCTAGGATGTTAGGGGATTTAATAACGGCATTTGATGATGAAGACGTATTAATGGCAACACTTAAGAAGAAAATCACAAATTATGATGAGATAGATAATACTAATGTTGTTAAGGTCATTACAGATAATTATGAGAATGCTATTTATTTCTCGCGATTTTCTATTCCATACAATCGAGATGGACTTGCTATTGAGTATTATAAACATATAGGTGTATATGGATATCGCAAGTCATTTCTTGAGGAATTTGTATCTTTACCTAAAGGCAAATTAGAAGTGATAGAAAATTTAGAGCAACTTCGTGCTATAGAAAATGGTTATAAAATTCGCGTAAAGGAAACGGGATATCAATCTATAGGGGTTGATGTACCGGAAGATATTGAAAGAGTAGTTGCACAGTTAAACATGTGGAATCAATAATACTGGAGATTGGATTATGATAATAATCGCCGGACCCTGCGTTATAGAGAATGAAAAATATGTTATGGAAGAGGCTGAGGAACTTAAGAAGATCACAGAGCTATTTGATGTGGATTTCTTTTTCAAAGCTTCATTTGATAAGGCAAACCGTACTTCAATCAATTCGTTCCGAGGACCGGGAATTGAGGAGGGACTCAGAATACTTAAGAAAGTCAAGGAAGAACTTGGTCTTAAGATTGCCACAGATATTCACGAACATTGGCAAGCGGAACCGGTTGCAGATGTTGCGGATGTAATTCAGATTCCGGCTTTTCTATGCAGACAGACAGATCTGCTTATAGCTGCAGCAAAAACAGGCAAGCGTATTAATGTGAAGAAAGCTCAGTTTCTTACTCCTTGGGATATGAAACCTGTAATACAGAAGATAGAAGAGTCCGGAAATAAGAACATAATGCTTTGCGAGAGAGGAAGCTCTTTCGGATACAATAATCTTGTTGTTGATATGACAGGACTTGTTGTGATGAAGGAATTTGGTTATCCTGTCATCTTCGATGCTACACATAGCGTGCAAAAACCCGGCGGGAATGGAACATCTACCGGCGGGAATCGTGAATATGCAAAGTATCTTGCAAGAGCTGCCTGCGCAGTCGGGATTGACGGTATTTTTGCTGAGGTTCATCCGGATCCGGATAATGCATTGTCTGATGGTCCAAATATGATTCGACTGTCTGAATTCAAAGAATTTATGAATGAGATCGTTTCTGTTAATGATATTGTTTCTTCATTCGGAGATTGAGAATGGATATCTTAAAAGAAGTAAAAAAAGTTTTTGATATCGAAATAGAACAACTTCAAAGCGTAGAAGCATATCTCGATGAATCCATTGTTGATGTAATCAAATTGATAAATGACTGTAATGGAAAAGTCGTTCTTTGCGGAATGGGTAAACCCGGTCATATTGCAAGGAAGATTTCTGCATCTATGAGCAGTATGGGGATTCCTTCATATGTGCTTCATCCCGCAGATGCTCAGCATGGTGATCTCGGAATGCTTACAAAGGATGATGTTATCATCTTTATCAGTAATAGTGGCGAAACCAAAGAAATCTGTCAGATACTTCCTACAGTCAGACTTATTGGGGTGAAGATGGTTGGAATTACTTCGAGTCCTGATTCGACTTTGGGAAAGTATGTTGATTATCTGGTATCTATTCCTAAACTGACAGAAGCAGGGGCGCTCGGATTGGCTCCTACCAGCAGCACAACAGCGGAACTTGTGATTGGTGATGCAATTGCTGTTGTTGTTTCTAAGATGAGAAATTTTAAGAAAGAAGAGTTTGCATCATATCATCCGGCCGGATCTTTGGGACAGAAATTAAATACAAAGGTTTCCGACCTTATGATATCTGATGAAATGATTCCGAGAATCTCTGTCGGCGAATCTCTTGAAAAGGCTGTTGAAGTATTGTGCGAAACCGGACATGGCGGCGTGATGATCACGGATTCCGAATTGAAACTCAAAGGCCTTATTACAGATGGCGATTTAAAACGTTACATGCGAAAGAATATAGATATGTACTCGACCATAGTAGATGATGTAATGACAAAGTCGCCTGTTGTTGTGTATGAAGATATGCTTGCCGTAGATGCTTTGCGTACAATGGAAAACAGGGAAAAACAATTATCTGTTCTTCCGGTTTTAAGCAGAGATAATAAAGTGGTCGGGCTTCTTCGCACTCACGATGTTCTTCAAAGAGGAATATTTGTTTAGTATTCAGCTTTTCTTAAGATAGTATGTCCCACCCGCACAAGCACATACAGCAATAAGAATAATGACTATAGCCGGAGTTGTGTTGCTGCTCTTGGCTGAATCATCGGAAGATTCCGGACCGGGAGCTGCAACTGCAGTTCCCGGTTCTGTGTTTGTAACGACAGGATTTCCGGCTTCATCATTTGCCGGCTGATCATTTACAATCTGAGGAGCATCGGGAATAAGAGAGGTTTCTGAATCTGTAGGCTGATCGGTGAAGACAAATTTGCCGAATCTGTCCGCGGTAAACAGCAGGTATTCATGTTCACCTGCGGAATCAACATTCCTTACCGGGCAAACGGGAATGCTGTAGTATTTTCCGTCTTCGACGTAATAAAGATCACAAGGATTATGTCCGCTTGCCAAAGGGACTTCAACAAGCACTTCGCATCTGAAGGGAAAGTATTCTATCATTTCGGAACCGAATTCTATACGGATGCCGGTTCCTTCTGAAGAATCCATGAAATCTATTCCGTTTGCCGCAGCTTCAAGATGTCCGCGGAACTCATTTATGTCCTCTTCCGTCATGCCGTGAAGGGTATCAAGCTCGGCATCGTACATACGGCTCATTATAGCCTTGACTGAGAAAAGATAATCGCCGGCGACATATCTGCAGATAAAGTAGATCTCATCCTCTAGGGATGCGATCTCGCTTTTTATTTCAGCGTCGGATTCTATTTCTATAAAAAATGAATTGTCATCGCCCAAAGGTACCGGAGGATTCTCTCCCGGATGCTCATCGCCTGAACCTTCAGGATTCGGCTGGGGCTGTGGTCCGGGACCGGGATTGTCACCCTGTTCAGCAGGAGGGGCGTTGTTTCCTCCGCCGTTATTGTTTCCGCTGTTTCCGTCCTTGATCGCTTCAAACTGAGCTGCGGTTATTCCGAGACCGTAACGGCTTGCATCGTAAGTCATGGTTCCCATATATCCGAAATTTGATGTATCTATGGTGGAGCCGTTGGAAGGATAGACGGGAGTGGTGTTATAGCATACACCCGATGAGTTGATAAGTCTCCATCCCGTTCCGAAGCAGAGTGTGCATTTGCCGGGCTGACCGAGCTGTCTGCATTTGCATTCAAATATTCCTGTTCCATTGCAAACATCGCAGGGATAGCGGCCTTCACCGTTACATGTCAGACATATGGATCCGTCAGGCATATGTCCGCTTCCGTCACATCCGATGGGAGTGCCGTCGCCTGTATGGTTTGTGCCGCAGATGGCATAACCTGTCTGGTGGCACAGCCAGCATTGCATATATCCGTCGCCCAGGCGGTCGCTTCCTTTTGCGGGATCGCAGAGTTCACATTTGCCCGTGCCGTCGCATCCGAGGCACAGAATATATGTTTCCGCATGAACGCTCGTCGGAATGAGGAGTATGAATGCAAGGGTTATGAGTGACAGAAGTGTTTTGCGTACGGACATACTTTTTCTCCTTGTGGTATGTGTTAATGTCCTGTCTGTATAATGATATCAAAGAGTTGATATTATCAACAATGTCGATTTTTCAAATGCTTAAGTTTTTTCTTTATTATCCCCGAAAATATAGTACAATTTCCTTTGGGAGGGATAATTATGCCACTTCTAGCAGGATATATGGTGCCTCATCCGCCCATTGCCGTACCGGAGATCGGCGGAGGGGAAGAACTGAAAATCAAGGATACACTGGCCTCATTTGATGAGGTTGCTGCGGATATTGCCTCCTTAAAACCCGATACCATAATCCTGACTTCGCCCCATTCTGTCATGTATGGGGACTATTTTCACATTTCACCCGGTAAGAATGCCATGGGTGATTTCAGCCGTTTCGGTGCACGCAGGGTCCGCTTTGATGTTTCATATGATGATGAACTTGTACGCGAGATCGGATCAGTCTGCGATTCTTTAAGCATACCTGCGGGAACTCTCGGAGAAAGAGATCCTCTGCTCGATCATGGCACGACCGTTCCCCTTTATTTCATTAACAAGAGATATACGAATTACAAGCTGGTCCGTATCGGTCTTTCCGGACTTGATCTGAATACTCATTTTGAATTCGGAAAAGCGATCAGGAAAGCGATAGATAGGACAGGAAGAAGATGTGTCTTCGTTGCGAGCGGAGACCTGAGTCACTGTCAAAAGGAAGACGGACCTTACGGATTTTCACCCGAGGGACCCATCTATGATGAGATGATCATGAAGACAATGGGAGAGGGTGATTTCGGAGCTTTGGCCTCTTACGATGAAGCCCTATTGGACAAGTCCATGGAATGCGGTCACAGATCTTTTACGATCATGGGCGGCGCATTTGAAGGAATAAATTTTGAAACGAAAGAACTGTCACACGAAGCAACATTCGGTGTAGGCTACGGATTCTGCATTTATCATCCGTTGCCGTATTCGGAAATTTAAAAGGAGGAAGCCATGGATAAGTACGTTGAACTTGCCAAGAAGACTATCGATCTGATCATCAGCAAAAACGAAGTATATGTTCCATCGGATGATGAGCTCACCGATGAAATGAAGAACGGAAGAGCCGGCGCTTTTGTATCCATTCATGAAGGCGGAAAGCTTCGCGGATGTATCGGAACCATTGCTCCCACCTGTAAGAATATTGCTGCCGAGATTGTATCCAATGCGATAGCGGCATCAACAAGGGATCCGAGATTCAATCCGATCAGGACCGAGGAACTGGATTCGCTCGAGATAAATGTTGATGTGCTCAGCCCCGAAGAGCCCATTGATTCGCCCGACCAGCTTGATGTTAAGAGATACGGTGTCATCGTTGAGAAGGGTTATAAGCGCGGACTCCTTCTTCCCGACCTTGACGGTGTCGATACAGTGGAAGAGCAGATCGCTATCGCCAAGCAGAAAGCGGGACTGGACCTTACCGAGAGCGGAGTCAGGATGTACCGCTTTGAGGTTGTCCGTCATGTATGATGACGAAAAAGTAAAATCCATAGCCGTCTGTCCTGTATGTCCGCATCACTGCAGATTACCGGAAGGGAGTACCGGAAGGTGCAGGGCGAGGGCAAACCGTGAAGGCAAAGTTGTCCCCATCAATTACGGCAAGGTCACTTCGATCGCACTCGATCCCATCGAAAAGAAGCCGCTCGCTTTCTTTTATCCCGGGAGCATGGTGCTTTCGGTAGGGAGTTTCGGTTGTAACCTTAGCTGTCCTTTCTGCCAGAATCACGACATTGCGCAGGCGGGTGCGGGAGATATTCCCGAGATGTACACGGTAACTCCTGAGAAGATCCTGTCGATCGCACTTGATGAGATCCCGGGCGGCAACATAGGTGTCGCCTACACATACAACGAAGCGCTTGTCGGTTATGAATTCGTAAGGGATACCGCAAAGCTCGTACATGAGCATGATCTGAAAAATGTTCTTGTCACAAACGGAACATGCGAACTACCTGTACTTGAAGAAATACTTCCTTTCATTGATGCGATGAATATCGATCTGAAGGGCTTCAGACCGGAAGTTTATGAAAAGCTCGGCGGTGATCTTGAAACTGTGAAAGTATTTATAGTGAGGTCTGCTAAGGTCTCACATGTTGAGATCACATCACTCATCGTCCCCGGACTTAATGATTCTCCGGATGATATGGATGAGGAAGCTGAATGGATCTCATCTATAGACCCTGAGATTCCGCTTCATATAACGAGATATTTCCCTAGATACAGATACAGCGAAGCGGCAACGGACATCGTACTTATGCGTAAGCTGAAAACAATCGCGGAAAGGCATTTGAAGAGAGTTCTTCTCGGAAATGTATAAACCATGATCTTAAATGAGACTTAAAGTTTACAACGCACTCGTTAACAGAATACCCGGCATCAGATACAGATACCACAGATACCATGACGGAAGTAGAGGAATTAAGGTCTTCATATCCTGGCTCTATCTCCTGTGGCTTAATTTTGCATACTATTGTCTGTTCTGCAGATTCCTCGGCAAGCATCCGGATGTAGCGATTTATGAGACGAAGAAGGTGCCTGTCCATTCATCCGAATCCGGGATCGCGGTTAAGGAATTCGGATATGACGCCGATTCGCTGATCGAAAAACTCTCGGAGTATTCCGTTATCTCTTTTGATGTGTTCGGAACACTTATCTTC
>JAEEGJ010020669.1_pt1 | contig 14279 bp, 10 predicted proteins | sample 8958761 | NCBI WGS metagenome assembly JAEEGJ01 (sample SAMN16246546, study PRJNA631951) | gut metagenome | biome: gut microbiome; feature: rumen; material: RS-attached | host: Bos | place: Iran: Karaj | collected 2018-10 | reverse complement strand
TAAAGACGAGATAGGATTCAATTTTGTTGCAAAAAAAAACGCTATTTTTTGAGCGTTTAATTTGGTGGGGCTGATGGGACTTGAACCCATACGATTTAAGGTCGGCAGATTTTGAGTCTGCTGCGTCTGCCATTCCGCCACAACCCCGTAAATGACGGAAATATATTAGCATAACGAAAATACCGTGTCAAACAAGATACAGCACGGTCAAAACGGACAGAAAGCCTTAATTACAGCGCTTTCTTTGCAAAGTTGTAGGAGTCTTTGCACATCTTCTCCAGATCATACTGTGCTTTCCACCCGAGTTCTCTCTCCGCTTTTGAAGGATCCGAATAACATGCATCGATATCACCGGGGCGGCGTTCAACGATCTGATAAGGGATCTCGAAATCATTCGCTTTTTCAAAGGCTTTGACGATATCCAGAACGCTATAACCGATACCGGTTCCAAGATTGTAGATATAAACTCCGGGGGCATCCTCGAACTTTTTCATAACTGCTACATGACCCTTAGCAAGATCAACGACATGAATGTAATCCCGCACGCCGGTGCCGTCATGCGTATTATAATCGTTGCCAAAAACACGTAAATAAGGCAGTTTCCCAACAACAACCTGCATAATATACGGCATCAGATTGTTCGGGATACCGTTTGGTTCTTCGCCGATCAGGCCGCTTTCGTGTGCGCCGATAGGATTGAAATAGCGAAGAAGCATGATATACCAGTCAGGATTTGCCTTCTGGAAATCCGAAAATATCCTCTCAAGCATTTTCTTCGTCTCACCATACGGATTGGTCGTCGTTCCAAGAGGACATTCCTCTGTGATCGGGATGATGGCCGGATCCCCGTATACTGTTGCAGATGATGAAAAGACGAGTTTTTTTACATTAAACTCCTTCATAACCGATAGAAGGTTCAAAGAACCGACAACATTGTTGTAGTAGTATTCCCAAGGTTTCGCAACACTTTCACCAACCGCTTTTAAACCTGCAAAATGAATGACCGCCTCGATATTATTCTCCTGAAAAACCGGACGCATAGAATCGGTATCCCGCATATCCGCGCAATAAAACTTCGGACGCTTTCCTGTAATTTCAAAGATCCGGTCAAGACATGTCTCCTTTGAATTAGAGAGATTATCGAAAACAATAACATCATGGCCGGCTTTTATAAGCTCTACGCAGGTATGAGATCCAATATAACCGGTACCGCCAGTAACAAGAATATTCATATCACATATCTCCTTAATTATTCTTAGATTTTATCCGTTATTCATCCGTCGTTCAAGTTCCGCCTGCATTTCGTTAAGGAATAACTCCGGCTTACATGCGGCATACGAATCCATGTATTTTTGCCATTCCTTTTCAAAATCCTTCGCAAAAATAACTTTCGGGAGAAATTCATGCTTAACATCTGTCATCTTGATCCAACTGAGGCCATAATCCGTGGTAGTATCCATCATATTAGAATACGTGTACATGGGGTACCACGGACCCGGTTCAAAATCTTTTTCCGATCTAAGCCAGTCGCAATAGGATGTATAGCCGTAAGCATCGAACGCATTTTTAAGAGGATCAGGCATGCTGCTGAAAAACTCTGATTTCTGTTCGGAAGGCTTCATCGCATTTATTCCATCCACGGAAGTTCCGTTCCACTGAGGGAATGCCGGATATACACAGGAATGCTCACAAAGATAATCAGCATCCTGCCATTTTACCCGCATATCATCCGTTCTGTAAAAGGATCCGGTATCATCAACAAAGTAGTCCTCTCCTTCAATTCCCCAGAACCGAAGATCATGGATCTCCTGCGTTAAACAGCTGTTTAAAAATGCAAAAGCCTTCTGATAATCATAGCAGGACGTAGTTACCGCGATTCCGGTAGATGTATCGACTGCCGAAGAATATGTATGCCACTTATTCTTCGTCTGCCCCCTATTGGCAACAAGCCCAAGAGGTACATAGCTGTAACCGAGTTTATCAAAGCCTTTTGCAGCAAATTCATCATCAATTATCGAAAAATCCCAGTGTCGGTCACACATTCCAAGAACAGCGCCCGAAGATAGTTTAGCAATATATGTATCATAATTCATTGAAGCAAAACCAGGGTCCAGGAGACCGGATTTCGCTATTTCATTCAATTTCTTAAAATACATTTTTGCTGTCGGAGTTATGTTATAATCTTCGATCTTCGGATGTTCGGGATCATCCGTATTAACAATGACTGAGCCATCGTCAGGATAACCGTCAAGATAGTAAGGAGCGTTCTCCACACAATAATATCTCCATCCTTCACACATCGCTGTGTAAGGAATAACATCTACACCATTTTCATTCTTCGGGTGCCTTTTGGCAAAATCCTCAATAAGAGTGAAGTAATCATCAAGTGTTTCAATTAAAGGATAACCCGCCTCCTCAAGAACGCGCACCTGTATCCAAAAGGCCTGGCCATTATAATTTCTTGCAGTTGGTTCACCTCGCTGAGCACCGTATGCATTTGCCCAGTAGATATGTCCATCATCCCGGCGGAATAATTCCCACTGTTTATCCGAATACATAGATCTCAGTTCAGAATAGGCAGGATCTTCAAGAAATTCATCCCATGGAACAAGATAATCATTTTCATAAAACTGTTGTATTTCAGATCCAGCCTCGATAAAATCAGGTAACTGACCGGAAGCCATGAAAGAACCGATTGCCTCATCCTGGCTCATGTAGGTGATCCAGTTCTCTTTTACACGGACTCCGGTAGCCTGGGCAATCATTTCCTGAATGACATTTCCATCGTTTATTTCTTTATTGGGTGAAAACCCGACAAATGTATAATCGATTATTCCACTATCATTAGGTGCTGATGTATAACTATCGGAATCAACAGTTGACGATATATCATCCGACTGACTTGGCTCCACCTCTGTTGTCGGAGTAGTATGCAATATCACATCCCTGGAAACCTTAGCATTATGTTTCTTCTTTGCGCCGCAGCCGGTCAGAATCGCAAGACCCAGAATAACAGCCAAAAGCTTTACTGAAAAACGCTTCATAGCACACTTCTCCAATAGAAAGATATTTCAATTATACAGGAGAAGCAAAAAAAAGGACAGACACTTGGTCTGTCCTTGGTGGGAGAAGGTGGATTCGAACCACCGAAGTCGGTGACAACAGATTTACAGTCTGCCCCCTTTGGCCGCTCGGGAATTCTCCCTCGAAATATATATTGTTTGTGTTGGCTTCAAAGTGGTGGGCCTTCAGGGACTCGAACCCAAGACCGACCGGTTATGAGCCGGTTGCTCTAACCAACTGAGCTAAAGGCCCGCTTGTTTGAGTTTGTACCCATTTCTCAAAGCGCAAGAAAGATTATAACGATATTAGCTGGTTTCGTCAACACTTTTTCCAAAAAACATTTTTAGAGCGAAAGTATAAAAGAATCCGACTGCTGATCCATCTGCATATGACTGTTATAAACTATATGTCTCTATGCAGATGAGATCAGCAGGCCGGATTTATTACCTTCAGTCTTTTGCTGTCAGATAACCCTTCTTATAGAGTAATTCAGCTGTCAGCATAGCGCCGCCTGCTGCACCGCGAAGAGTATTATGGGACAGGCAGGTAAACTTATAATCAAAGATCGGATCTTCTCTGAGACGTCCGATCGAGACGCCCATACCGCCTTCAAACTTTGCATCCAGGGCCGGCTGCGGACGGTTGTCCTCATCGATGTACTGCAGGAACTGCTTAGGAGCATGAGGAAGTTCAAGTTCCTGTGGAGCTCCCTTATAATTCTTCCATGCTTCGAGCATTTCTTCCTTGGTCGGCTTCTTATCAAACTTAACAGAAACAGCAGCCGTATGACCTTCCTGAACAGCGACACGATAGCACTGAGCAGAGATTACCGGTGCTTCCGCCTTCACGATCTCGTTGCCTTCGATATGGCCCCATACCTTCAGCGGCTCCTGTTCGCTCTTCTCTTCTTCTCCACCGATATATGGAATCATGTTTCCAACCATTTCCGGCCAGTCCTTAAAGGTCTTACCTGCACCGGAGATCGCCTGATAAGTACAAACATTGATGTACTTAATGCCGAATCCGAGAAGCGGAGTAAGTGCCGGAACATAGCTCTGGATCGAGCAGTTAGGCTTTACTGCAATAAATCCGCGCTTTGTTCCAAGTCTCTCACGCTGCTTTTCAATGATAGCTGCGTGATCTGAATTGATCTCAGGTACCATCATCGGAACATCCGGAGTCCATCTATGAGCAGAGTTGTTCGATACTACAGGAGTCTCAAGCTTTGCGATCTTTTCTTCAAGAGCACGGATCTCGTCCTTTTTCATATCAACAGCACAGAATACAAAATCAACCTTTTCACAGACCTTTTCAATATCTTCCGTGCTCTCGACGACCATATCCTTTACGTAAGCAGGCATCTCACAGTCGATCTTCCATCTGCCCTCTACTGCTTCCGCATAAGGCTTACCGGCAGAACGAGGAGAAGCAACTACTGCTACACACTCAAACCACGGATGATCATCCAGCAGAGAGATAAATCTCTGTCCTACATAACCTGTTGCGCCAATAACGCCAACTCTTAACTTAGCCATTTTCTTTTCCTCTTTCACTGTCCGCGTGTCGTGGACATTTGTCTTTGATGGGTGTATTATAGCGCAACAGAATTCGGAAAGCAAGTCATTTTTTCGTTATTTATGTTACTATTAGCTTAAGAGTATACGTTTTGTTTAATCAGGAGGAGTTATGAGCCGTCCAAAAGGGAAATCTTCCGGGGAAAATGCCACCTTTCCGATACTGGAGCAGTATCTTAGGTATATGCAGGCAGTTCAGGAGAAATCACCTCTGACGATTAAAGAATACAAATACGATCTTCTTCTTCTCTTCCGTTTTTTGAAGCTTGATCGAGGCCTCGTAAAACTCGATGAAGAAACTTCATTTGAAGATATTTCAATAAGTGATATAGACGAGAAATTCCTAAACAGTATCTCTTCAGATGATCTTTTCGCCTTCATGATCTTTCTTTCCCGGGAAAGGAAAGCATCTTCTTCTACCAGGGCACGGAAAGTCGCTACGATGAAATCGTTTTTTAAGTATCTTTTTCAAAAGAAAAGAATCATCAAAGACGATCCATCTTATGATCTCGAGACGCCCAGACGCGCCAAACGGCTGCCTAAATATCTTAATCTGGAACAGAGCCGCAATCTTCTTTCCGCAGCAGAGTCATCCAGCAGTGAATTTGCGGAACGGGACTACTGCATCGTTACACTATTTCTCAACTGCGGAATGCGACTGTCCGAACTGAGAAACATCGACCTTTCGGACATTTCCGATGATACGCTTCGTGTAGTCGGAAAGGGTAACAAAGAGCGAACCATCTATTTAAATGACGCCTGCCTCCGTGCTTTGGAGGATTATTATCCTGTTCGGGACACAATGAAGAAAAAGGATAAAGAAGCGCTCTTTCTTAGCAGCCGCGGAACGAGGATAAGTGCTCCGATGATCCAGAATATCATTAAGCGCCTGTTTACCGCATCCGGTATTGATGCTTCTTCATATTCCGTGCATAAGCTTCGTCATACCTGTGCGACTTTGATGTATAAATACGGGCAGGTCGATATTAGAACACTTCAGGCGATCCTTGGCCATCAAAGTGTTGCAACAACGCAGATCTATACACACGTCGATGAAGAATCACTTCATGATGCTGTATCAAAGAATCCTCTATCCGGATTTAAAAAGGACAGCTGATACCAGCTGTCCTTTTCTATTAAGACTCATTTTCAGAAAACTTTTCAAAGAATCTCAGTGCTACTTCCTTTTTATTCTGTGGATGTAGATCATTATAGAAGCCAAGATCATATGTCGGTATCAGATAACAGTCCGGGATCTTGGATTCAACCTCATGCTGAGCTTTTCTTACGCCGTCGAACGGATCCTCCTCATAAACCGGTCCATCTCCAAGCCAGTAAGTTACCTCTGCCATATAAAACGGTAATGATTCGCCAAACAGCGATCTCCATTCGGAAACCATCTCCTGAAGCAGCGGTCCATAGTACTGCGGGTACTCACAATTTGATTCACCCTGATAAAACAGGATCGCTTTAGCGGAGTATTCCCGGATCGGATAGATCATGGAATTGAAAAGCGCCGTCGGAGACCAGATAAAGAAAGTCTGACCTTCAAGATCATCAGCCTTTGCCCCAATTCTCATATTCCAATCACCGCAAAGATCGATCTTCTCTTCACCAAGTTTCAAATAGTAAGGGCACTTTTCGACTGCACCGCCGATATTTGTGTCGATCACCAGTCGGATCGTGATCACATTACGGCCTGGATGAAGTGTTCCGGGCTTCAGAAAATATCTTCTCGGCGGATACTTAAATCCAAAACCTCCAACATATGTCCCGTTTACATATGTCGAATCGCCGTCCATTAACGTGCCGAGACGCAGCTCTACTTCCTGATCACACCAGGATTCCGGAACATCTACGCTTCTCTGAAGCCATATACTTCCCTTGAATGATTCATACCCTGTCTTATAGAACGTTTGTGGCATGTGGAAAACCTCGTACGCCCCTTCAGGCCAGTCGTTAATCCAGTTCTCTTTAAGCTCGGGATCCCGATCATCAACATCTTTATGCCACTTGTCCTGGCGCTGCATATCCTCTTTCACAACAGATGCTACATAATCCATATCGCCGTACTTAGACAGTTTTTCCTTATAGCACCACAAACAGCCTTTACTCTTATCGTTATTACACTTCCCGGTATGTATGTACTTGCTTTCTATACTGGAAAAACACTCTCTGAGAGTTTCCTCGCTCATAAGGCTCTCCACCGGAGCACCGCCAACAGCAGTCTGAATTAATCCGACCGGGATATGGTCTTTCAGATACTTTTCTTTCGCAAAATAAAAACCGATGGCACTGAAATTGTTTATATGTTCCTGAACCGCATTGAGCCAGGAACCGCCTTCGAGTATATCGTTTTTACTACCGAAAAGCGGGATCTTAGGCACTTCAAAATGTCTGATATCCGTAAAATCAGCACTTCTGATCTCATCATAATGAAAATCGGTAGTCCAGATCAAAGGAAGCTCCATGTTGGACTGCCCGCCAAGAATAAATACATCTCCGATCAAAATATCGGAAATCTCGGTTTTATTCTCACCGTTCACTTTAATAATCAAAGAAAAAGGGCCACCGGCAGGTATTGCCGGAATAGATGCGGACCAGAGCATCTTATCGCTATCATATTCCATGGACAGTTCTTTTCCATCGAATGAAACAGAAATTAACTCGTTTTCTTCATAAGAGCCCCGGATCTTATTGACAGCTCCGCGCTGAAGGATCATTCCATTACTATAAATACTGGAAAGTTTCATGTCATCTCCTCCTCTACGAGAACAGATAATCAAGCATCTTTTCGTTTAATTCCCTGTGATTCTTTTTATTGGAGAAACAAAGATAAACCTCATCTTGTTTTACTCCAAGTCTATCTTTCATCTCATCGGGAAGCTTTATAGCTTCAGGAGTCCCCTTTTCGCTATAAAGAATCTCGTACTGAGAATAATTAGCAAAATTATTGAGTTCATTAAGATCGATAAAGATCTCGTATGGCATAAAATACTCATACTTCTCTTTCGTTATCAGAAGATACTGAAACATATCCCCCTCTAATTGCGAGAAGAAAGCCATCTCAACAGAACTCTCATTATACTCCCCACTAGTCGGAACAAAGAGAACATTTCCGCCATAGGCCGCAGTCTTTTTTGAGTAGTCATCACCTAGATAACTGATGAATCCGTTTTTCAGGAACTCACTGCCTTCTGTACTGACGTCCACTCCGACTCCGGCGCCGGAATATACGATCTTTTTGTTCTGATGAATATCATGAAGAAGCCAGCTTGCCGCCAATATAATAGCTAGACCGATCAACACTTTGATCAGATAATAATCTCGGAAATACTGGATCTTCTCATTAAAGTTCATCTCAGAAAATGTCTTCTGTTTCGGTCTGGCCGGAAGATCATCTTCTTTTTTTGAACTATCCTTAGTCTCTATTGAATCGTTTTCAGCGATATCTTTAACCGCTGTTTTCTCAGTTTCTTTTTCTGACATACTTATTTATCGGCCTCCTCTGAAGATTCGGCCTCATCTTCTTCAGATGACTCTGAATCAGCATACTTTTCTTCCAGTCTCGAAAAACCACGTACTAGTATCAAACAAAGGCAGAATACAATAATGACATGGGAAACAACGACGACAAGCGGAAGGAACCGCATATACTTGATACAAAGATATACCGAGAAAACTGAAATGATTGAAACAGATAGAAGCCCCAGGAAATAAACCATCGAGAATAATACGGAGGTTTTAAAGGCTTCTCTTATTGTTACCTGAAATCTGGCAATGATCGGGAAAATCGTCATTATGATAAATGAAACGATCAATGTCGTAATAATTGCCGCCATTAGATAGAAAGGCGAAACATTACCGATTCCGTTCTGAAAGATCCAATTCCAGTCAATAAATAAAAGGAAACATGCGACCAGGAGAACACTCCAGATAATGATCGACTGTTTGAAGTTGTTTTTAAATGCTCTAAAAAAGTGACGAAAGATCGTAGGCTCTTCTTTTCTAACTATACGCATTGCCACATCATACTTTGCCGCTAGTGCAGGTCCGATCGTAATAATCGGGATGCAGCATACAAAACACAGAATATTTAAAAACATCAGGTCAAAAACTGTATTTAAAAACGACATCAGTGGACTGTCGTACTTGAAAATGTCCATTTACTCACTCCTTCGTCAAAGATTTTACGCAAAAAAATGCTACCTGTCCATATTAAATACGGACAGGTAGCAAAATATTTGCAAGTATTACTCTTTTACACCACCGATCGTAAGACCAGTAACAAAGTATCTCTGCAGGAACGGATACAGGCAGATGATCGGGAGCATTGTCGCGATCGTAGCCGCTGCACGAACCTGAATCTCAGTTGTCATGTTCTCAGTCTTACCTTCAGAAGTTGTGGTAGGATTGAGCTGAGTCAAGCTGCTGAGGAGTTTCTGAAGCTCATACTGCAATGTAGTATTCTTTTCCTTCAGTCTGTTATAAACCATAGCGTCGAACCAGGAGTTCCAGTGACCTACAGCTACGAACAGGAATACTGTCGCATATACCGGCTTACACAGAGGAGAAATAATTCTCGTGAATACCGTCATGTGACCTGCGCCATCAAGCTGAGCAGACTCTTCATATGAATCCGGAAGAGAGTTCATGTAAGTACGGAGGACGAGAAGATTAAATGCACTTACAAGACCCGGGAAAATGTAAACCCAGAATGTTCCGGTGAGATGGAGATATCTCATCAAGATAACGGAAGGAATAAGACCACCGCTTGCATACATCGTGATAACCCAGAACAGTGAGAGGCTCTTCTTAAAGAGGAACGTTTTTCTGGAAACGATGAACGCGAGAAGTGCGTTTGCAAAGAGGGACAGGAAGGATCCAAGGAACGTACGGGAAACCGTAACGAGAAGACCCTGACGGAAGCCCTTCATTGCAAATACTTGCTTATACGCTGCTAAAGTTGGCTTTTTAGGAAGCAAGTGAATATTCTTAAGAATAGCTTCAGAGCTGTCCGTGAAAGAATAAGCAAGCGTATTCAGTACAGGATAAAGAGTAACGATACAGAACAGGACAAGGAAAGTCGTATTGCAGATAACAAACGCCCAGTCCCATCTAGACATCTTGTGTTTTGTTTTACCTTTAAACATATGCTTCTACCTCCCTAGAACAGACGTTCGTCGCCTGTCTTCTTAGCTATAAAGTTAAATAGCAAGATCAGGGTCATTGATACAAATGTTTTGAAAATACCTGCAGCAGTACCAAGAGAGAAGTTCTTCATACCATAATTCAGTACGTAGATATCGATCGTCTCAGATACCGGCTTGAGAACACCAAGACCGAGCAGATACTGTACTTCAAATCCTGCATTGATAACATTACCGATATTCATGATCAACAGAATGATGATCGTAGAACGAATACCCGGAATTGTAATATGCTTAATTCTCTGCCATCTTCCGGCACCATCCATAGCGGCCGCTTCGTAAAGAGACGGATCGATCGCAGTAATCGTTGCCAGATAGATGATAGCATTCCAACCTGTTTCCTTCCAAACATTGGAAATAGCAACAATCGGCCAGAAATACTGTGTATGCATGAAAAAGCTGATAGGAGTTTTAATAATTCCTAAGCTTGTAAGCAGCTCATTGATCATTCCCTTTGTTGCGAAAGCATCTTTTACGATACTTGTAACAACGATCCAGGAAAGGAAGTGCGGCAAGTAGGAAATCGTCTGTACGATCTTCTTGCCCATCACGTTACGAACTTCACTTAAAAGAATAGCAAAACCAATAGCAGTAACAGTCGTAGCAACAAGGTTAATTACACCCATTGCGAGTGTGTTTCGAATAACACGAATAAAGGTCTTATCTTCAAAGAGTGTTTTGAACCATTTCAAACCAACCTTCTCGGAACCAAAGATACCATCCTTGAGCTTAAAGTTCTCGAATGCCATCGTCCATCCGGCTAGTGGAAGATAATAAAACACAATACCATAAATAACATACAGACCGGCAATGATGAGCAGGACGCTCTGACGTCTAAGCTCGGTCTTGGTTATTTTTTTCTTAAGAACGACGGAACCTGCGCCGCCGTTATTAGCAACCTTCATGTATTTTTTTCCCCCTAAACCGAGTGATGGCAACCACAGTTCAACACCAGTGGTTGCCACCACACATCATTTAGTTAATGCAATATTACTTGCTGAGCTCGACACGACGGTCAAGTTCTTTCTGCATTTCTTCGAGGAAGACTTCCGGCTTACAATCCTTATAAGCTTTCTGATACTTCTCCCAATCGGACTCGAAGTCCTTAGAGATAACTACCTTCGGCAGCCACTCGTGCTTGCAGTCACCCATTCTGGACCAAGCCATACCGTAATCGGTTGTTGTATCCATATCATTGGAGTGAGAGTACATCGGATACCAGAATCCGAGCTCTGTGATCTTTTCAGATCTGAGGAAGTCACCGTAAGAAGTATATCCGTAAGCATCGAATGCCTTCTTGAGCGGCTCAGAGAGAGTTGCGAAGAACTCAGACTCCTGATCACCCGGCTTCATAGCGTTCTTACCATCACGGGAAGTACCGCCCCACTGCGGGAAGTAGGAGTATGTGCAGACGTGCTTAGCGAGGTAAGCGTCGGACTGCCAGTTCTGTCTCATTTCTTCTGTTCTGTAGTACATACCATTCTCATCTACGAGATAGTCTACATCTTTGATACCCCAGAAACGGAGATCGTGGATATCCTGGTCAAGGCAGGTGTTCAGGAACTTAAATGCCTTATCCGGATCCTTACACTTTGTTGTAACAGCGATACCGGAAGAAACGTTCGGTACGTCTGCGTAAGCGTGCCACTGGTTCTTTGTCTGGCCCTTCTTAGCTACGAGTCCGAGAGGTACATAGTTGTAACCCTTCTTATCAAAGCCCTTCTCGATGAAGGTGTTGTTGATCTGTGAGAAGTCCCAGTTCTGGTCGCACATACCAAGTACTGCACCGGAAGCCAGCTTAGCAATGTATCCATCGTAGTCCATTGTTGCGAACTCAGGATCCATGATACCAGCGTTGTAAACTTCGTTCAGTTTCTTGAAGTACATCTTAGCTGTCGGAGTTGTGTTATAGTCAACGATTGTCGGCTTATCAACACCCTCGAGCTGAACGATAACGGAACCATCGTTCGGATAACCATCGAGGAACTCAGGAGCGTTCTCAATACAGAAATATCTCCAACCTTCGCAAAGAGCTGTGTAAGGAATTACGTCTGTACCATCTTCGTTCTTCGGATACTTCTTAGCATAGTTCTCAAGAAGTGCGAAGTACTCGTCGAGAGTCTCGATTACCGGATAGTTAGCGTCCTCAAGAACACGAACCTGTACCCAGAATGCTTCGTCGTTGTGGCCTCTGGACTTCGGCTCACCATAGGTTTTACCGAAAACGTTTGCCCAGTAGATGTGACCATCAGCCTGACGGAAGAGTTCCCACTGCTTATCAGAGAACATTTCCTTCAGCTGAGCGTATGCAGGATCTGCGAGATAATCGTCCCAAGCAACGAGGCAATCATTCTCAGCGAGCATCTTACATCCGTTACCGCCATCGATAAAGTCCGGAAGATCGCCGGAAGCGATCATTGTACCTACAGCTTCACCAGCTTCCTGGTTAGCATTCCAGGTTTCCTTAATGCGGACACCAGTACGCTTTGCAAGCTCTTCCTGGATGTCATTTCCGTCATTGATTTCCTTGTTAGCCATGAAAGCCAGGAATGTGTAATCGGAAATTTCATCTGCACCATAAGTACTTGCTTCTGTAGCAGCTGTTGTGCCCTCAGTGGTGCTGTCAGTAGCAGACTCAGACTGAGACTCTGAAGCTGTTGTGTCAGAACCACTGGAAGCTGTTGTATCGCTGCTGTCGCTCTTTTTCTTACAGCCTGCGAAAGAACCAACTGTCATCATACATGCCAGTGCAACCGCAAAAATCTTCTTCGATTTCATTATATAACCTCCTTAAAATTGAGTTGCTTATGCAACTTATTCTTTTTTAATTTTAGATTTCGTTATTATTTCAAACAACCCGAAAAACTCTTACTCATTTCATGAAAAAGTCTAGGCAAGTTTCACAACTAAAATCGGCCGAAACCGTTTGCGATTTATGCTATATGCCTTTAAGGCTTGAAAAATGCCTATTTTTCGGCGTGTGTCTTTCTATATTTTGACGGGGTACAGCCCATCGTTTCAATAAATTTCCGGATAAAATAGTCACAATCCCTGTATCCGACATCTGCCGCGATCTGATTGATCTTTTTATCCGAGTATACCAGTTGTTTCGCCGCTTCATTGATCCTATAAGTTGTCAGGTAGTCTTTGAAAGACTGGTTATACTTCTTACGGAAGATCTGTCCAAGATAAGAACTATTAATGAAGTACTTCTCCCCTAGATTTCTAAGACTGATGTTTTCCGCATAATGATCCTTTATCTCCGCTTCGATGCTGGAAAGGATCCCGCGGGAAACATTCTTGCGAAGTCCCATCAGGTAATCGGCATATTCGATGGCAAAACGCTCCATGTGCTGCCGGGAGCCACGCTTAAATGAATTCTCAAATGATTTTTCCGAAATATACTGGATAACTTCTTCCTGATTCACGTTATCATCCTGTTCAGAAGCCAGATGGATCAGCTGAAACATAAGGTAGTTAATATTCAGATCTATTACATTATTATTCTGTCCGGAATTATTCATTTCCTCGTATAGAGCAAGAACAGCGCTTTTAATTGCTTCTTCATTATTTGACTGAATCGCGCTGATCACCTCATCCAGACTGTTTTTACACAAAACGATACCGCTCTGTCCAAACTGGATATCATCCTCATAGAAATACAGGTTCTTCTGCTTATGGAAGCCCTTGATACTGCTGATACGGATGCAGGAGCTATAGGATTTAGAGAGCGATGCCACATCCGGAACAGTTTTGCCGCACATGATACGGACAGGCTTAATGAAAAGCACTTCCAGTTTCTTCAGGAACATCTGGAAAAACTCTTTCTCGGTCATATCTCTTCTTGTAGCCATATTCTCACAGTATATGAATCCTACATCATAATTATCTTTATCATAGGAAACATCAAAAATGAAATGACTCGCATTCTCTTTCAAAATCTCTTTGCATGCAGAAAACATCTGTTTTTGGAGCACCCGGAGATCATAATCATCTTCCTCGTCCGAAGAATCCTCTGTCATCATCTCGATGTCCACAAATCGGATACCGCCGGCAAGCTGCAGATGATTATTCACAAAATCGATATTATTCTCATCGAATTTCCCTTTAATGATGGACATGAGGTTGGATGCAAGGAAAGCATCTTCCATGTTCTTCTGACTCTCACGTACTTTTTCCTTCTCTTCATTCAGATTAGAAACCTTATGCAAAAGAGCCAGAAGGTCTTCTTTACTGACAGGCTTAAGAATATAATCCAGGCAATTGTTTCTGATTGCCCTTTGGACGTAGGAAAAATCATCATATCCGGTCAGGAATACAAATTTTGCCTCGGAAAGGTGCTGCCTTTCGACTTCATCGAGAAGATCCAGGCCATTCATCACCGGCATTTTAATATCGGAAATGATCAGATCGATCTTATGAGCAGCAAGAT
>JAEEGJ010020668.1_pt1 | contig 14279 bp, 10 predicted proteins | sample 8958761 | NCBI WGS metagenome assembly JAEEGJ01 (sample SAMN16246546, study PRJNA631951) | gut metagenome | biome: gut microbiome; feature: rumen; material: RS-attached | host: Bos | place: Iran: Karaj | collected 2018-10 | reverse complement strand
CATAAGAGGCTCACCGGCACCATCCTTTACCTGTCCCTTAACAGTCACGTTCTGTGCGAGCGCACAGACGGGCATAGCCAATGCAAGCAGTATGCCCACCACTTGTTTTTTGAGAATCATAAAAAGGATAAATAGTTAAACAATTATTGGTTAAAAAAAGGTTTGTTACAAGGACTATTTCTCAAAATTTGTTCAAATGTACAAATTAATGTTCAAAACCAAATCTTTTGGTCATAAAAAAAGCCCCGGGTTGTTCCCGAGGCTTTTCTTTCTGATTATATGCTTCTTAATAGAACCACTTGACGTAGCAGAAATCCTGACGGTGAGGCAGGTCCGCGTTCTTGGGATACATGCGGTATGCAACCTTGAATGATCCTGCAAAGTCATTCTTGACGCTGCCGCGGAACGTATAGAGGTTACCGTCACGCTTAACCAGTTCAAGCGGAATAACCTTCATAAGTTTGTCATTGCCGTCGGCATCGGACCCTACAACCACCATCTCAACGCCAATTGCATCGTCCAGTCCCTTCTCGTCTATGACATACTCAATATCATAGCTCTTTCCGGTCTCAAACTGGCCCTGATTGACAGTCTCGGTCTTGTTGGCGCTTACCACGCTGATGGTGTCCCAGCGCTGTGCCACAGTCTCCTTCCAGGCTGCAATCTCCTTGGCCTTGGCAAAGTCATTGGCCTGCAGAGAGTGTGAGCGCTCGGCCATCTTGCAGTAGAACTTGCTGAAATAGTCGTCCAGCTGACGCTTCATCGTATAGTGCGGAGCAATCTGGGCAATTGAGTTCTTCATTGTCAATACCCAACCCTCGGATATGCCCTCGGCGTTCTTGTTGTAGTACAGCGGCAGGATCTCGTTCTCCAGTATGCTGTAGATTGTAGCGGCATCCAACTGGTCCTGATAAGCCTGGTTGTTGTATGTGCGCTTATCGGTCAGAGCCCAACCGGCACCCTCGCGATAACCCTCGTACCACCATCCGTCAAGCACTGAGAAGTTAACCACACCGTTCATAAGAGCCTTCTCGCCCGATGTGCCCGATGCCTCCAGAGGACGTGTCGGGGTATTGAGCCAGATATCAACGCCCGATACCAGACGGCGTGCCAGATGCATATCGTAGTTCTCCAGGAATATGATCTTGCCCAGGAACTCCGGACGACGGCTGATGTCTATGATCTGCTTGATAAGTCCCTGACCTGCACCATCGTGCGGGTGAGCCTTGCCGGTAAAGAAGAACTGTACCGGATAGTCGGGGTTGTTCACGATCTTGGCCAGACGGTCCAGATCGGTAAAGAGCAGATGTGCACGCTTGTATGTGGCAAAGCGGCGGCCAAAGCCTATTGTCAGGGCGTTGGGATTGATCTTCTGCATCAGCGACATGATGCGTGAGGGATCACCCTGGTTCTTGAGCCAGCTGTCCTTGAACTGCTGACGGATGTACTCAATGAGTTGCTTCTTAAGGTCGTTGTGCAGATCCCATACAACCTTATCGGGCACCTTATAGATATCCTCCCACATCTTCTCATTTGACTGATCACTCAGGAACTTCTTGTCAAAATATTTTGCATAGAGAGCCTGCCACTCCTTTGATGCCCATGTAGGCATGTGGACACCGTTGGTAACGTAACCCACGTGACTCTCCTCGGGGAAATAACCCTTCCAGATTCCGGCAAACATCTTCTTGGACACCTCACCGTGAAGCCAGCTTACGCCGTTCACCTCCTGGCAGGTGTTGCATGCGAATGTTGACATGCAGAAACGCTCGCCCGGATCGCCGGGATTGGTTCGGCCCATATCCATGAGCTCGCCCCAGCTGATACCCAGCTGCTGTGCGTATCCGCCCATGTACTTGCCAAAGAGGCCCTCGTCAAAGTAGTCATGACCTGCGGGAACCGGAGTATGAACGGTGTACAGTGACGATGCACGAACCACCTCCATAGCCTGGTTGAATGTCAGACCCTGCTTTACGTACTGAGTCAGACGGTACAGGTTGCAAAGGGCTGCATGACCCTCGTTGCAGTGGTAGATATCCTTCTTTATGCCCAGAGCCTCAAGGGTAAGCATACCGCCTATGCCCAGCAGGATCTCCTGCTTCAAGCGGTTCTCCCAGTCACCGCCGTAAAGCTGTGACGTGATGGGACGGTCATAATCGCTGTTCATGTCTATATCGGTATCCATCAGGTACAGAGGCACACGGCCTACGTTAACCCTCCAGATAGCGGCATAAACGGTATAGTTGATATAGGGTACAGCCACAGTCAGAGGCTGGCCGTTCTTGTCAAAGACGCGCTCCAGAGGCAGGGTGTTGAAATCCTGTGCCTCATAGTTGGCAATCTGCTGACCGTCCATAGACAGAGACTGTGTAAAGTAACCGTGACGGTACAGGAAGCCCACGCCGCACATATCAACGTTGCTGTCGCTGGCCTCCTTCATGTAGTCACCTGCCAGCACGCCCAGACCGCCTGAATAGATCTTGAGAACGTGTGTCAGACCATACTCCATGCAGAAGTATGCAACCGACGGACGCTTGGCATCGGGCTTTACGTCTATATATTTGCGGAATTTGTCATAAATGGCATTCATCTTATCCAGGAACAACTGGTCCTTGGACAGTTCCTCCAGCTTGTCATAGCCCAAGCTCTGGAGCATCATGATAGGATTGTGGCGCACGCGTGTCCACATCTCGGGGTCAATCTCCTTGAACAGGGCCTTGGCGTCCTCGTTCCATACCCACCAGATGTTGTGAGCCAACTCGTCAAGTTTCTGCAATGCCTCAGGCACACTTGATTTCACATAGAAATCACGCCACGAAGGCTGGTTTGAATTGCTTGCTTTAATCTTCATATTGTGTTTTTTTCCAAAATGACGCAAAGGGGTCGTTTCGTTTTGCGTCGTTTTTCATCAATTATTATCGTAAATCTTATTCCACGTTTTCTCTACGGCAAAGTTGTAAGCCTCCAGATAGTACTTGATAAAATGCTTCCAGAGGGCTTTCTGAGCAATCTTACCCGCTTTCTTGCGGATATCCTCACGCTCGGCGGAGCTCTTGCCAACCCACTTCTCCACCTGAAGGCTTATGTCGTCCGATGCCTCATCCCAGTTGCTGTCTGTACGGTGAACCACCTTGACGCCATCCTCCAGTTGTGCCTCATGCTTGAGCAGAGTGTTAACCCACATACCAAAGCCCGCCAGGTCCGATGTCACCGTAGGAACCTTGAATGCGGCACTCTCAAGCGGAGTATAGCCCCACGGCTCATAATATGACGGGAACACAGCCAGATCCTGGCCGATAAGCAGGTCGTAGTATGACTTGTTGAAAATACCGTCGTTTCCGTCCAGATAACACGGAACGAACAGCACCTTCACATTATCCTCGGGGGCGTTGCGGAATCCCATATTCTGCAGCGTGGTGATAACACGGTCCTCGCCCATATTGTGCAGCCAATGTGTGGTAAGCGGCATCTGCAGCGGTGTCTTGGCTGTATCAGTACCGTTGATACGGTCCTGCAGGTCGCGACGGGGCTCCATCACCCATGCCGGCACGTTCACCAGCGCCAGGATATGGGCATCGGCCACCTTTATGTTATAACGCAGACGGCGCATCGACTCCAGGAACATATCAATGCCCTTGTTGCGGAACTCGTACCGTCCGCCGGTCGCCACAATCACGGTATCATCGCCCCACTCAGTTCCAAACAGTCTGTTAGCCACGTTGAGGATGCATTTGCGGGCCTCGCTACGGATGCTTTCAAACTTATTTGCAGCAGGCAGGAAACCGTCCTCAAAACCGTTCACAGTAACAACGTCAGGGGTCTTGTCAAGCAGCTGTGTGCACTCACGGGCGGTGATGTCACTCACCGTGGTAAAGCAGTCCACCTGGTGCGCGGTCTGCTTCTCTATGGAGTGCTTGGACTCCATGTTGAGTTCCTGCGCCATCTGATCACCGTTGTAACCGTCAAAGAACTCGTACAGCGCCTTGCCGTTGCCGCATATGGATCGGCCAATTGAAGTGGCGTGAGTTGTAAATACCGTCGATATCTGAGGAATAAAGTACTTGAGGAACAGCGCACCCAGACCGGTCATCCACTCGTGTGCATGATAGACCACAGTGTCATTGGCGCTTATGTTGAAGTTGTAGAAACTCTTCACGGCCATTGCGGCGGCGTATGAGAACATCGATGCCTCGTCATAATCGCCGTAAGCGTGCATTGAATCCACCTTGAAGAGTTCCCAGGCACGGCTGTAGATGGAATTCTTAAGCGGGAACATGGTCATGAAATCCACCAGGAACACTATGGGACGACCGGGAATATCCCAGTACCCCACCCTGACTTTCAGACCGTCGGTATCGCGTGCATAGTCTTTCCAGATTGCGTAAAGTGATTTGTCCTCAACAAACAGGGGATTGTGCTTGCCCTCCCATACATCGGGGCCCACATAAATGAGTGTTGCGCCACTTTCCTCCTTGAGCGTCTTAGCCTGGGTTGAAAGCACAGTGTAAATGCCTCCAATCTTATTGCAGACCTCCCAACTCACGGAGAAGATATAATTTGGCTTCCTTTTGGTACTACTCATATCAAACTCTAAAATAAATAATCCCTTTTATCAGATTTTACAGGCTGCAAAGTTACTAATTATCCGCGCATGTTATTATTAGATTAACACTTTTTGCTCACCCCCGCCAAAGTGTCCCACACACACCCGCCCCACACGCTCTGTAGCGCGGTTCGCTGTGTTACATCCCCCCTAAATAAGCCAGTGTCCCACGCCCATCGGCCCAGGAAGTAATCTGGGGGCCGATAAGCGTGGGACACTTTGGCAAATTAGCCGCTAAGTTCAGAGTTTGAGCGGAGCGGGTGCGTCGTCGTTATCCTGTATCTCGAATTCCGTATTCATTGCAGACAGAATTCCGTCTTGGATAGACACCTCCATTATCATGCCGTCAGCCGTTACGACACTTGCGGTACCGTTCTCGAAATCGCCGTCCTCGGACATCCGATATTGGCCCGTGGCGTTGATACCGTATTCAGGTCCACGGCCGTCACCGATATTGTAGAACTTGCTCTTGGTAACTACCAGAGAACCGTCTGTAAACAGGAATACACACTCATATTTTACAGTGCCGTTCCCAACGTTTTCAGACTGGTACCAGGCTGCGATGGTTTTTTCGGCATATTGTGCCGGCAGGTAAGGAGCAGGATCGCCATTGTATTGCACTTCACCGCCTTCACCACCTTGGCCTTCACCACCTTGGCCTTCACCACCTTGACCTTCGCCTTCACCGCCTTGCTGGCCCTGATTGGTAGGATCAAGGGGATCCGGGATATCGGCCAAGGCACGCTTGATGTACTCACCGTACAATCCATCAACCGTCAGGACTCCCTTTTCAATCTTTACCTGATGCTGTCCCAATTCGCTCAGTTCCACTATTCCCAAACCGGTTTCATAGTTGCCATCTCTGAGTTTGTAACTACCTACAGATTTGATATAACGCTCGGGACCCATTCCTAATTCCTCAGCAAAGACTTTGTTCTCTGTGACGATAACTACGTCGTTCTCAAACAGGAACACAGCCTCAACTCTTGTTTCACCTTTCTCTCCCTCTGAGAATGAGTACCAAGCGACAACAGTCTTTTCGGCAAAGGCTTTCGGGAAGAATGCAGGCACCTCATTGCCCTGGTCTTCGCCACCTTGGCCTTCACCGCCCTGCTGACCGTTATTAGTGGGATCTGACGGCTCAGGAAGTTCGGTTGCATCCTGCATGGCGAAATCATCACCATTTGCCTTCATTATACCGTTCTCGATTGTAATATCCATGGTTTCACCATTTGCGAGTATACCCCTCAAAACACCATCCTGGTAATCACCTCTGATCAAACTATATGCACCCTCGGCAATGATTTCACGCTCGGGACTGCGACCGTCCTCTTTTGAGTAAACCTTATGCTTGGTGGTAACGAATGTTCCGTCAGCGAACAGGAATACGGCCTCTACCCTTGTGCTGTTTTCCTTAACCTCAACATACTTGTACCATACCAACAAAAGCTTACCTGCGTATGATGACGGGAAGAATGCCGGAACATCACTACCGTCGCCACCCTGCTGGCCGTTCTCGGTAGGATCCGACGGCTGAGGAACTGAATTGGTATCCTGCTTGATGTAGATAGTCACCTGGCCGTTCTCCGATTCTATTCCGGTCAACTTGCCTTCGGCAATATCTACAACTATTACCTTTCCATCGTCACCTATCAGTTTCAACTTACCGGTTTCAAAGTTTCCTTCAACCCATTCGTAGCGACCTTTTATTGCGATTGCCTTGGTAGGTATGGGACCTTCAGGACCTGTTATCACGGAGTGGACAGTAGCCACAAATTGACCTTTTGCGAAGAAGAAGATAGCAGCGTTGTACTGCATCTCATATCCCTGTTCAGAAATAGAACCTGACTGTGAGTACCATGAAGCAACGTCCTTGCTGGAACAACCGTTCGGGAAGAAAGCCTCAATGCCGTTGTTATCACCGCCCTGGCCGCCTTGACCGCCCTGGCCACCTTCACCTGTAACCGAAGAGGCTTTTGGAACCTTCTTGTTGTCCTGCTTGACAAATTCCTCTCCCATGGCACTCATCACTCCGTCCGTGATTATAACCAGCATGGGTTCCGATTCGCCATTAACAGCAACCTGGGCTTTACCGTTAGTATAGTCACCCTCGATAATACTATAATCACCTTCGGCCATTATGGTACGTTCATTGCTGCGACCGTCTGTATAAATCCTGTTCTTGGTAGCTACAAAAGAGTTGTCGTCAAAAAGGAATACAGATTCAATTCTCTTACCGCTTCCCTTTTCCTCTTCAGTTAATGAGTACCATGCGGCAACTTTTCTCTGACTGTATGAGTCAGGGAAAAAAGCACCGTCAACTGATGATTCCTTTTCATCATCGTTAAGCAGTCCTTCCAATTCTTCACAAGATGTGAATGAAACACTCAGCAGAAGCGCTGAGGCAATAATTGATAGAAATTTAGTCACTTTCATAAGCATATATTGTTGTTTAAAAAAGTCAATAGATGCCGTAAACATAACTAAAAATTGCTTACGATGTGCAAAAAGATGTGATTTTATTCCTCCGTAGCGGTTTTACGCTTGGAAACTTTTCCGGGATTGTTGCTGATGAATTCCTTCCAGCTCTTGGGCCCCTTCTTTCCGGAGTCGGGACGACCCATCTGCAGATAGTGGCAATAGGCAGCGGCAAGGGCATCGGTAGCATCCAGGAACTTGGGCATATCGGCCGGATCCAGATGCAGTATTCGCTGCAGCATTCCGGCAACCTGCTCCTTGCTGGCTGTACCTGTACCGGTTATGGCCATCTTGATTTTCATGGGGGCGTACTCGGTTATGGGCACGCTGTGGTTGATGGCGGCGGCAATGGCTACTCCCTGGGCGCGACCCAGTTTGAGCATTGACTGGACGTTCTTGCCGAAGAAGGGGGCCTCGATGGCCATCTCGTCGGGCAGATAGGATTCGATAATTCCGTTTACGCGCTGGAAAATGTGGCCTAACTTGAGGTACATATCGGACTCCTTGCGCATGTCGATTACGCCCATGGTGACAATGGAGGCTTTCTTATCTTCCACTTTGATAACGCCGTAGCCCATCACGTTGGTGCCCGGGTCAATTCCAAGTATTATTTTCTCTGCCAGTTGTCCTGCCATTGATGCAATTTTCTTTTGCCAAAGATAGCGATTATTCAATCCTAATCATTACCTTTGCAGCCGAAATCATCAAAACGGGGCATTAGCTCATCTGGCTAGAGCGTTTGACTGGCAGTCAAGAGGTGACGAGTTCGAGTCTCGTATGCTCCACAAAATAAGGGCCGTAAACGCGGCCCTTATTTTGTGGAGCATACCCAACCTATTGAAAAAAATAGTAAGTTTACAGCAACAAATTGTCAATTAACGATATTGCGCTATGAAAATTAAAGGATTACTGTCTGTTATGGCAGCTGCTGTGATGCTGGGTCTTACATTTGCATCATGTGACAAGGTGTTGGATACTGAGGAAGAACAGACCCAACAGACCGGTTTTACCAAACTGGCAGAGGCTTATCTGCCTGAATCCTATGGTGACAAGACCATTGCCGCCTGGTATTCCGTTTATACTGAAAACGATTACAAATCAAAGGTTGAGGCAGTGTTCCTCTTCACGGACAGCGCCGTTGCCGTAACCAAGAGCAAGACCTATACCGTTGAGGACGGCCGCGAGCCTGTACATGATGTATTATCCTTAGGAATATTCCATCAACTTGAGGGTGATCTCATCAACGGAAACTTGAGTTTCGAACTCTCATCAGGCATGCCTCAAACTCGTAATGGCCGAATCAGGGATGGCGTATTGACACTTGACGGCATTGCTTATACCAAGCAGGATAACGCCCAGGCCCCCAAAGCCCAATAAATAAGAATGAAGATTTGCGTAGGTCTATCGGGAGGCGTTGACTCCAGTGTCGCAGCCCTGTTGCTCAAGCAGCAGGGCTATGATGTGTTTGCCATGTTCATGCAGAACTGGCACGACACCGAGGGCACGCTGCACGGAGACTGCGAATGGGAGGAGGACCGCCTGGTGGCCGAGATGGTTGCCAAGAAGATTGGCATCCCCTTCCACTTTGTTGACCTTAGCGACGAGTACCGCAAACGTGTAGTTGACTACATGTTCTCAGAGTACGAGCAGGGCCGAACCCCAAATCCCGACGTACTTTGCAACCGAGAGATAAAGTTTGACGCATTCCTGGACGCCGCACTCAAACTGGGGGCCGATATGGTCGCAACGGGCCACTACTGCCGCAAGGATGAGATTACAGGACCTGACGGCAAGCCCATCTACCGCATATTCGAGGGTGTGGACCCCGGTAAGGACCAGAGCTATTTCCTGTGCCAGCTCAACCAGGAGCAGCTCTCACGCGCACTGTTCCCCATCGGCCATCTGCTCAAGAAAGAGGTGCGCCAGATTGCCGCCGAGGCAGCGTTGCCATCGGCCACCAAGAAAGATTCACAGGGCATTTGCTTTGTGGGAAAGGTCGATCTGCCGGAGTTCCTCAAGCAGAAACTCAAGAGCCGTGACGGCAATATAGTAGAGGTCTACCCCGATTTCTATACCGGCAACCCGCACTTCAAGTTCCAGCAGGAGACGCTTGACAGCATTACGGCCGATGGCACCAAAGCCAATATGGTAACCGGTTACATCAGCGAGGACAAGTGCACCGATACGCTCAGTTCCAACAACTACAGCCCCGATAAGATTGCCGGGCTCAGCGACGAGACCTTAGAGCGCCTTGCCACCCCCTACCGCTACGATTCAATCAAATTCATAACTGAGACCTACCGCTCGGGCCGCAAACACGTCAAGAAGACCCGTTTCAAGGCCAATCCCTGGGGCAAGATTATCGGCACGCATGACGGCGCGCAGTTCTTTACCATCGGCCAGCGTCACGGACTTAACGTAGGCGGACACGACGATTCGCTGTTCGTGATTGCTACGGACATTGACAGCAACACCGTCTACGCCGGCGAGGGACACACCCACCCCGGCCTTTCACGCAGCTGCCTGAAAATAGAATCGGGACAAATCCATTGGATCCGTCCCGACCTTATGATGAAAGAATCAGAGATTCGCCGTTATCGCGTGCGTATACGTTACCGCCAGCCGCTTCAGGATGCCTGGCTCATTAAGCGCCAGCAAGCCCTTTATATCATCTTTGACGAACCTCAACGCGGCATCACACCCGGCCAGTTCGCCGTCTGGTACGATCCAAACGACGAGATGATTGGCTCAGGCGTAATCAATTAAAGAGCTGAGCTCATCAGGAAGACGCCAGCCAGAGCTACGATAGCGTAAAGCTCGGGGAATACGGCAAGAATCAGAGTCTTGCTGAATACGTCGTGACCCTGAGCGATACCGGCAATACCGTTAGCGCAAACCTGACCCTGACGGATAGCAGAGAACAGACCTACAATACCCAGAGCCAGACCGCCGCCGAATACAGATGCTGCCTGCAGCGGAGTGATATCGGGAGTAAGAACACCTGCCATGTTGGCAAAGATGAAGTAACCTGCAAAACCGTACAGACCCTGTGTACCGGGAAGAGCGGTGAGCACGATAAAGTTACCGAACTTGTCAACCTTTTTAAGAGCACCAACTGCTGCGTTACCGGCTATAGTTACGCCGTATGCGCTACCGATGCCTGCCAGGCCGATCATAAGGGCTACGCCCACAAAAGCTAAAACTAAACTTGACATAATTTTGATATTTAATTAATTCTCAATTTTCAATTCTCAATTCTCAATTGCCTTGAACGGTTTGTACTCAGTGCCGCCACCGGTGTAACCCGAGTTCTTGAAGAACTCAACGAATGTCAATCGCATGGGGTGAACAATGGCTCCCAGAATATTCATAAAGATGTTCAGAGCGTGACCGATCACGAATATGAGCACCATCACGATGAATCCTGCAACAGGATTATCGGGCGCCATACCCACAGCCATGCTGTTGAATACGTTAGCAAGGATACCGCCCGACAGACCCAGCGCGAACAGACGCACGTAAGAGAGCACGTCGCCCAGCAGGCCGGTTGCCATGTTGTAAGTATCCCAAAGTCCAAGGCCGATGTTCAGCAGCGGGTTCTTGCCCGGGCTGTTGAACAGGAATATCAGCACCGCTGCAGCGATGAGAATACCCATCACGACAGGATTGCTGAATTCAAATCCCGCCAGGACCGATACGCCCACGGTGATAAGGAGTACCAGCCAACCTATGGTACCCAGCGCATACTTGACGCCGCACTGGATGCTCAGGTTCACAGCCTTGATTGCCATACCGAACAGGATCTGTACCACACCTATGCACAGTGACACGGTGAACATGGTTGAGTTATCGGTATAGAGTATTCCCTTCATCTTCTGGACGAACGGAATATCAAGGTCATACATATTGAACCCGAAGAAGGTACCTGACAGCAGTCCGCAGAGCATGGTACTTGCACCGAACAGCACTACCAGCCACTTTGAGAAGTTGGGGTTGATAAGCTGGAACAGCTTTGTGAATATGGGCAGAGCCACAATCATAAGCAGTCCGTAACCCGTATCTCCCAAGCAGAGGCCGAAGAACAGCATGAAGAACGGCGCAAAGAACAGCGTCAGGTCAAGTTCCTGGTAGGTAGGCAGCATGTAGAGCTTGGTAAGCGGCTCAAACAGTTTTGCGAACTTATTGTTGCTCAGCTGGATGGGAATATCATCATCCGGCTGCGGATCATCCACGTCAAAGAAGACGCCCTTCATGTCAAGAGCCCTGCTCACATAATCGACATCGTCTGCGGGAATCCAGCCCTCAAGCAGCATCAAACTGTCGGCGGCAAGTTTCTCGCCAGTCAGGCGTACCCGGCCAAAGTCAATATTGTTCTCCAGTTCCTTGACTGCCTTCTCGAGCACAGGAATACCAACCTGAGCCAACTGTGCAAGTTTAGCCGGTATGGCATCGATTGCAGCCTTGGTCTTGTCCATATCCGCCTCTACGGCCGATAACGACATATGCGGCAGATGAACCTGCTCGGCGTCGATATCGGGAACCACATCAGAATGGGTTACGGTAACAAAGTTGACTTTCTGCTTGTCACGCTCTATCTCCACCACGCCGTATTTGGAAACCCATTCATCATTGAATGCGCGCAACGGACATGTGTAGAAGCCTATCTTGTAACCGGCAGCAGCCAGACGCTCCACCTTGGAGGGCTCGAAATCGCCCCAGGGAAGCAACTGTGCGCGGTCACGTGACAGAGCCTGAAGTGTCTGCTCCTGGACAATCTTATCGGCCTCAAGAATGTCAAATCTCTCCAGGACCGCCATTGGGGACGGTTCTTTTTGGCAAATGGATAAGTCTGAATTAGTCTCTGAGTCCGGCACTTGCCAAAGAGAACCGTCCCCATTGGCTGCCAGCGGCTCAAACACCCTCAAAGCGTTCTTGAAGCGGCTTAACAGAACAATATCTTCCTGGAGAGCCTCATTCTGGACGGCTCCCTGCTGCTTCTGGATCACATGAACAACACCCAGTGAACGCAGATGCTCCAGGAACCCTTCATACTCCTTACTATGAATCAGGAAGGAGAGTTTTTTCATCTTTGTAATCATGACTCTGCCTCCTCTTCTTTTTCGGCTTCACGGCGCTCAAGCAGAGACTTAAGAATCTTCTGGCTTGATTTGGAGAGATTCTCCTCATCCTCCATGAAACGTTTTATCTTACGTATGGCATCCTCATAACCCGGAATCTGAACCTTCTCAAACAGGTTCACCTTCTGGGTAGTCTTCTTGCGGGCCTTCTCCAAAAGCGCCAGCTTGGCGGTGGTGAACTCCACCAGAATAGCGTCATGAGCCAGTCCCTGCAGTATTGTGATGCCGTCATAATACCATTTGGGCTGACTGAACAGACTGAACGGAGCAACCTCAAACTCCACCTCGTCAAGCACCGGGATACGTGTTCCGGCAATCTTGCGTACGGTCAGGTGAACATCCTTAACGCTCACCAGGTTAGGATTGAACTCGTTCCACAAAGCGAACATTGAGTCATACTTGCGAATGCCCTCTTCCAGTTCGGCTTCCAGTTTGCCCAGGTCATCCTTGCATTTCTTCACCTCCATGCGCAGCGCACTCTCCTTACTCTTGATGATAGGCAAGGTACGCTTACGCACTTTCAGCTGTTTCTCCATCTGCTGAAGTGAAGTCTTGTTATATTGGAACTTTATCGCCATTTAGTTCTTGGGCCAGTATTGTTCTACAAGAGCAGCCTTGATGTTAACCTCATCGGGCTTGAAGTACTTGGCAAACAACCCCCAGGTAACATCCAGCATCTCGGTCGTATCCAGGTTCACATCAATTGCCAGCAACTTCTCGCTGTAATCATGGGCAAAGTCAAGAGCACGCTGATCATAGTCAGTCAAATCAAAACCGTTCTCAACCTTGGTCTTTGCGTTCGATGCATCAGCATACAGACGCACGGCGGCGTTCATAACCTGCGGATGGTCGGCACGTGTCTTCTTACCGTTAACCAACTGCTTGAGTCGTGAAAGTGAACGGAACGGGTCAACGATAACCTTACCTATGTCACTGTCGCGGCGCAGGAACAACTGACCCTCGGTGATATAACCGGTGTTATCAGGCACAGCGTGAGTAATATCGCCGCCAGACAGTGTCGTAACGGCAATAATTGTAATGGAACCACCCGATGGGAACTGTACGGCCTTCTCGTAAATCTTGGCAAGGTCCGAATACAGTGAACCAGGCATAGAGTCCTTTGAAGGAATCTGGTCCATACGGTTCGATACAATTGCCAGAGCATCGGCATACGATGTCATATCAGACAGCAGTACCAGCACCTTCTCATCCTTCTGCACGGCAAAATACTCGGCAGCGGTCAGAGCCATGTCAGGTACCAGCAGACGCTCTACGGCAGGGTCCTCGGTGGTGTTCATGAAACCTATGATACGGTCCATGGCACCGGCATTTGAGAACACGTTCTTAAAGTACAGATAGTCATCATTGGTCATACCCATACCGCCCAGGATAATCTTGTCGGCCTTGGCACGCATGGCCACGGTAGCCATAACCTGGTTGAACGGCTGGTCCGGATCAGCAAAGAACGGAATCTTCTGACCGGATACCAATGTATTGTTAAGGTCGATACCCGCGATACCGGTTGCAATCAGCTCTGACGGCTGCTTACGGCGAACGGGGTTCACTGACGGGCCGCCAATCTCAACCTCGGTACCCTCAACGGCAGGACCGCCGTCAATGGGATCACCGTAAGCGTTAAAGAATCGGCCGGCCAGGCTGTCGCTCACCTTCAGTGAAGGAGCCTTGCCCATAAACACGACCTCGGCGTTGGTAGGGATACCGCCGGTGCCCTCAAACACCTGCAGGGTAACCTCATCGCCCACAATCTTAACCACCTGAGCCAATCGGCCATCGATAACGGCCAGCTCATCATAACCCACACCCTGCGCCTTGAGCGAGCAGGTAGCCTTTGTAATCTGGCTTATCTTGGTGTAAATCTTCTGGAATGCCTTTGTTGTCATACTATAGCGGGTTAAGCGGTTTTACGTTCAGCAAGAAGAGCCTTGAGCTCCTTCTCGTATTCAAAATACTTCTCTGACTCAAACGGCTGGTAGTTCATCTGCTTGCACAGGTTGATAACCTTCTTGAAGTAATCAATTACCTCAAGGAATGTGTCAAAC
>JAEEGJ010020666.1_pt1 | contig 14280 bp, 8 predicted proteins | sample 8958761 | NCBI WGS metagenome assembly JAEEGJ01 (sample SAMN16246546, study PRJNA631951) | gut metagenome | biome: gut microbiome; feature: rumen; material: RS-attached | host: Bos | place: Iran: Karaj | collected 2018-10 | reverse complement strand
CTGTTCCGCTCTTGTTATACAGATCCTTGGCTATCAGAAGACTCGTCAGCTTCGTGCAGTTTTCGAATGAGCCGGCACCTAAGTTTTTAACGCTCTCGGGGATAACAACACTTGTAATGCCGGTACCTTTAAACGCACGCTCTCCAAGCGAAGTTATCTCACCGAGGAAAGTAACACTTGCCAGATCTTTAACACTTAAAAACGCGCTGCTTCCAATGTCAGTAACACTGCTCGGGATAATGATGCTTGTTAGATGTGTGTAAGAAAAAGCGCCGTCGCCAATGATCTCCACACCGTTAAGTAAAGTCACGGATGTAAGAAGCACGCAGCTGGAGAAAGCGTATTCGCCAATCGCCTTTACACTTCCCGGGATCGATATACTCTTAATGCCATTTGAAGCAAAAGCATAATTGCCAATCCTGGTCAAACTGTTGGGCAGTGTAATGCTTGTTACACTCTGACACATGGAGAAAGCATTATTACCGACTTGTGTAATGCCGTCAGCGATAACGATCTTCTGAATAAAATTTCTATAGTCATACCACGGAGTCTTAGTGTAGTCGGAAAAATCAGGCATAACTCCGGAACCGGAAATCGTCATCACTCCGGATTTGAGCTGCCAGGATACACCGTTGCCGAAATCATCACCTACCGTTAATCCGGCAAGATAAGATCTGGTGCTTATTGTCAGATCTTTGGAATCAAACGAGTTCAGTGTTTCAGGATCGTAGCCATACCTGGTGCTCGAATAGCTGGTTTTAAAGACATAACCTTTAGTGACACTGCCTTCAGAACATCCGACCAGAAACAACTGATCGGGATATCCTACTGTACCCCAGTCACAGTTTGTTACATCGACCATATAGTTCTTACCGTCTCCCATTTTGACGATATTCCACATATGTCCTCCGCCGGGAACATCACCGGAAGCAAGGATGCAGGATATGTCTGTGTTAAAGGAAGAAAGATCGCACAAATATTTAAATGCTTTGGAATAGCCTTCACATACTACATTGGTAGATGAATCCCCATCAAAGACAGAGATAAGCTGCCAAGGATCTCCATAAGGAACCGCCCCACCTGCCGCAGCGTGATCATAACTGACAAAGTCGCATATCTTTGTGCGGTAATATACAAGTTTATCGTAGTCAGTCTTATTCTTCACGGTGTTGACTATGGAATTTGCAGTGCTGACCGCTGTATTAACACGTGTGATCTTAGTCGTGTCCGTAACATACGGTCCGGCTTTATAAGCTTCGGCAACAGTAAACCTTACCGTTATCGGTCCGGCATAATATGCCTTCCAGCCGGAAATCGAATACTCTCTTGCACCGACTAAAGGTCTGGATAATGAGATTGCTGCTTTTACGGTCTTATCGTACCAGTATAATTCAAAAGCCAGATCCGCCAACAGCGCATTATGAAGATCTTCTATAGAAATCTTCAATCTGTTGAACATCGCATAATAAGCTGCATCAGTGACTTGATTGTTTACAACAACAGCACTTATTCCAAGCTGACTGGCTGTACACTCTGTTGTTTCAAGCCCCAATTCACTTAAAGACACTTCAAACACCGTAGAAGTTGCTTTTCCTTCAGCAACCTGCTTAAGTCTGGGCTTCAGTGAATCATAGATTATCTTGTTATAACCGGTAAGCCTGCTACCGCTGGATGCATAGAGAGCGCGGCGGGTATTCTGCTTATAAAGCTTACTCTCGGCAAAACGTTTGAAAAGCTCGTCATTGTCAGGTTCTCCATCCTTTTGGGTGGAAATAGGCTCTCCGTTAGCAGGAATAGCAGTAAGTCCCGTAGGTTTATCTTCATCCGATTCGGGCACACTGCTTTCGGGAACAGAAGGCTCAGTCTCAGAAGACTCCGTAGGCTCTGTTTCAGAAGGCTGTGTATTCTCCGGTTCAGATGATTCCTGAGGTTTGGTCTCTTCAGGTGCTGTCTCCTCAGGCTTTGTCTCCTCCGGCTTCGTCTCTTCCGGCTTCGTCTCTTCGGACTTTGTCTCCCCTGTTGTCGTCTCAGCAGGTTTTGTTTCTTCGGGCTGCTTTTCTTCAGATTCGGAAGGCTTCGTCTCCTCTGTCGGCTCCGTTGCCTCTTCCTTTGTCTGTTCAGGCTCCGTCTTCTTCTCATCAGGCTTTTTAGCCTTGGTCTCAGAAGGCTCGGTTTCCTTTGGGGCAGTAGTCTCAGCTACAGTCGTTTCGGCCGGTTCCGATCCGTTTTCATCTGCCAGAACAAAAGCCGGGAACATTCCGACGATCATCGAAGCACTTACTACAAATGCCAACAGGCGCTTAAAATTCATCTCTATCTCCTTAATCAAGCCTAGATTATGCCATTATCTTATAATTTATATATTATACATCCGTTCCCCGATCGTTGTTAAGGAAAATTTATTCTTGTTCAAATATGCTTTAATCGCCGCCGTCATTGGTGTATTCTTTCAACATGCCTACACGTAGATCCAAGCTGTTCCCCGATCTTAAGCCGTCAAATACTGACGAGCATTTCATGCTTGAAGCGATAAAGGAAGCCGAGAAAGCGATCGAACTCGGTGAATGTCCTATCGGCTGCGTGATCGTCAAAGACGGCAAGGTATTTGTCCGTGCTCATAATCTGCGTCTGACCAGGGGTAATTCCCTTGCCCACGCCGAAGTCATAGCTGTGGATAAAGCCTGCAAAAAGCTCGGAGACTGGCGTCTCGAGGACTGCGATATGTATGTCACATTAGAGCCCTGCACTATGTGCGCCGGTGCCCTTATACAGTCAAGGATCAGGAAAGTCTATTTCGGAGCATATGAACCGAAGAGCGGGGCGGTCGTCTCCTGCAATGATATTTTCAATGTTGCGCACGGACATAATCACAAGGTCGAATTCGAAGGCGGCATCTTAGAGCCCGAATGTTCCAAGATGATGCTCGACTTCTTCCGCAATATCAGAAAACGCGATGCGGGCAAAAAGAAAAAGTTTAAAGGAGAACTGCTGTGAGATTTTTGGTGGCATCAGACCTTCACGGAGATTCATATTGGACAGAACGGGTAATCAATACTTTTAACGACGAGAAAGCAGACAAGCTCGTACTCTTAGGCGATATTCTTTATCACGGCCCGAGAAACGATCTTCCCTCACACTATGAGCCTAAAAAGGTCATCTCCCTTCTTAATTCCATGGCATCTTCCATCCTCGCCGTGCGCGGCAACTGCGATACCGAGGTCGATCAGATGGTCCTCAAATTCCCCATCCTGGCCGATTACATATATCTGGTTTCCGGAGAAACCACATTCTTCGCAACTCACGGACATAACATCGGACCTCACAGGCTTCCAGCCTGTCTGCCGGAGAACTCGGTCCTCCTCGCGGGACATACACATGTAGTATGCGACCAAACGGTCACGGACCCCGAGTCAGGTCTTACCGTACGCTATATGAATCCCGGGTCTCCTTCGATACCGAAGGAGGGATCAGTTCCGTCTTACATCGTGATAGAAGACGGAACCGCCACGATCAAGTCCTTTTAAACCTCTACAAACTCTCCGTATCTGACCAGATAAAGGTATTTTCTCGATACCTTTCTTCCCGCTGCCTCATATGCAGCTGCATATGAATCAAGCTGGAATGCGTGCTTGCTCCTGGCAAGACCGGCACGTTCTTCTTTGGTTTTAGCATCCTTTTCGCTGTATCTGTCAGTCTTGTAATCTACTACGACCCATCCGTCAGCGCCTTCATAAACAAGGTCAATGATACCCTGAACGAGAGCGACATCTTCAGCGGTCTCTTCTGCTGCCGGGACAGCGAAAACAAGGTGCTTCTCCCTGTCAGTCTTCCCTGAAAGATCAGCTTCATCAGCCTCTTTGCAGACAGTGCTCGAAGCAAACGCGAGTATTCCGTCTCTGAACTCATCAGCACATCCTCTTATATTCTCGTCGCTGTATTCGGCAAAGAGCCGGTCCTTAATGAGCAGATCTACTTCACTGTCAAACGAAGAAGGATCCTCTCTAAGCTTTGAAGTATCGATAAACCTCATGATCTTATGCAGAACTGTACCCTTTGATGCAGCAGTAAGCTTGCCGCTTCCGAAATTATCGAAATCCGAGACAGAAGGCACTTCAAGATCCACGTGACGCGTCTCTTCAAGATTACCGTGCTTTATACCGGTAACAGAAACTTTGAAAGGTATCTGCGTCTCAAGCTCGTGTTCATAAGGCATGAATACGACATTGCCCTCATCGTCGAAAAGATCACTCGAAGGTGCTTTATTGCCTTCTTCACCAAGCCTCTCGATCAGATGCTTTTCCGATTCCACGTTAAGCGCATCGGTTGCTGCTTTATCAAAGATCTCGACCGTATAGCCTCTGTTACCCGGCAGGTTACCGGGGGTCTGATTATCCTTTTTGGTACAAGCCTTAAAGCCCAGACGGTCATTAACCTCAATACCAAACCGTTGTCTTAACTTCAATGCCTCATCGGAGTCAGTCCTCATAAGGCTCATAAACAGATCGCAGCACATGGTGCGTCCGCTGATAAGCCAGTCGAGTCGTTTGAAAGTGCTGCCGCTTGACTGTGCAGCTACCGCAGCCGCTTTCACCAGAGCCGGATTCGGCCGGCCGGCACAATCCCATGTAACTACGGAAAGCCTCGTTTTGGCTCTTGTAAGCGCTACATAAAGGTCTCTTAATACTTCCGCATTCTCTGCAAGGATATTGTCAAACCTGTAGATCAGCTGATCCAATGATTTGCTCCTTGTAATAAGTTCGGCGTTGTAATCCTCGAATATGAATCCGAATTTAGGATCGTAACCTGCGTTAGGGATCGAGTCTTTTTTTCCGCGGTCCTTAAGCGCAAAGATAATGAGAGGATACTCAAGGCCTTTACTCTTATGGAAGTTCATGCATGTGATCCTGTTCTTCTCGGCCTTGCCTGTCTCAATTGCAGCCGAGTCGATCTGGATCCTCATATTCTCGAGTTCTTCGGCAACACCTGAAATATCACAGCCGAATCTCTTGAAGTTCGCACTCATCCAGTCCTTGAAGATTATCAGCTTATCGAAGTCTCCTTCCTTATCTGCGACCGTCGCCTTGATGTCCGTCTTCTTATAGATCAGCTCAAGTATCTCATCGATATCACAGGTCATAGCCTTCATCCTGAGATTCTCGAACCAGTCGACAAACGCCTTGATCCTTATTCCCAGAGCGTCTTTGCTGAGTTCTGAATATCTCTTTAGCTTCTGGAAAAGATAACCTTTCCTGAGAGCAGGATCATTCTCCGCAATAAACGCCTGGACCGCAGCGAGTTCATTGACGGTAAAGTTTGTGTTTTTGTAAGGAGCAAGAAGCATGCCTGCAAGATACTCATCTCTCAGTGAATTGCCGAGACAGACGATGCAGTTGATGATCCCTCTGATGTCAAGGTCACCGAAGATGCTCGTCGTGATCTTTCCCGCAGAAGGAAGTCCGTGAGAATTCAGGAAATCAGAGATTACCTGTGCTTCGCTCTTTATGGTAGTAAGCACGCAGATATCTCCGTAGTGCGTATCATAATCGGGAGATAAAGGATCAAACTGCGACATGTATTCGCGCACTTCTTTCTCTACTCCGAGACACAGAGCCTTGATCTTGCTGTCAAGGATCTGGATTTCGCCGTCTCCCGGATCGCCTGATCCGGTTGAAGGCTCATAGCTTTCCTGACTGTCGGAAGGACCTTCTTCATCAGTATCGCCGAATTCCTGAAGCAAGCCGTCAAAACTGCCGGCACCGTCCGAATCGACGATCAGTATCCTGGGAAGTCCCGCTTCGCCCTGATCCTCGGCACCGTTTTTCTCCGGGTGGTTAAGCCTCTGATCAGGACCATAATCGATCTCGGCCGCTTCTCTGGTCATTACCTGCTCGAAAATATGATTTACGAAAGCAAGTATCTGAGGACTGCTTCGGAAGTTTTCCGTCAGTGGCAGTACCTTGCCCAAAGAAGCGTCAGCCTTGTACATGTCTATCTTCTCGTTGAAGATCCACGGTTCGGCATGCCTGAATCTGTAGATACTCTGCTTGACGTCACCAACGCGGAAAACATTGCCTTCCTTACGTGAGATCTTACTGATGATATCATCCTGGAGTCTGGTGTTGTCCTGATACTCATCGATGTATATCTCTACAAATTTATCCTGATAGAAATTCGCCGCATCTTCGGAATCGAGAATGTCATATGCGGCATATTCCTGATCGGAGAAATCCATTCCGTGAACATTAGACTTAAGCTCGGCATAGCATTCATCTATCTTGATAAGAAGCTTTGCCATCGCGCCTGCGGCTTCAGTTCGTTCCTTCTGGAGAGAAAGGAGTTCATCAATGCTCTTGTCATTTAAGATCGCAAACAGTCCGGCAAGTTCCTTCGGTGCAGCCTTATAGCTGTCGGGCGCACTCTTGGGATCGTGGATCACGAGATTTGTTATTGCCTTTACCGAATCGAACTGGAGCTTATATTCTTCAACAAGTTCAGGATCGTCTCCGAATGCCTTGTCGGCAGCGGTCATGGCCTTAACTTTGTAATTGCCGTTAAGATCTCTCCACTCGTTAATCAGAGTGAATGCCTGTTCATAACCGTCCTTTTCCTTTTCTGTCTGATAACGGAGAGCCTGCTTATCGATCAGATCGGCATAACGTCTGACGATATCTTTTGATATCTCATTTGCCTGTTCAGGAGTATTCTTGCCCTTCGTGATGATACGGAAATCGGGATTATTCTCCAAATATTCAAGCAGTCCGCCGGGGCCTGTAAGCTCAGTCTTTTTCCTGACCAGGAAATCTATAACGTCACCGACGATCCCGGCAACCCTTTCGGAATAAAGGAGCTTGCCGGCTTCATCAAAGGACCTTCTTATATCGACTTCTTTCTGGATCAGTTCTTTGTATTTGGAAAGGCTTCTGAGTTTGTCATAGATATCCAGTGCGGCAGTAATCAATGAACCGTCGGTACGCCCGTCACCGAAGCGCTGTGACAGCTTGATAAAAGGATCGTTCTCATCCTTTGCCGCATCATACATCAGCTTTACGGCCTTCTTTGCCGCCGCGTTCTTGAGTATTGCTTTCTCTGTCTCATCAAGAACAATATTCGCAGGATCAAAAACGTCAGCCAGATCGGAATCGGCTGCGCAATACCCTTTCTCTCTGATAACACGAGCACAGAAAGAATCGAACGTCTGAATGTATGAGTTCGGAAGAAGATCTTTCTGGCGGCTCAGCTTGGCAATCAATTCAGTATTGCCTTTGTTCTCGGCTATAGCCTGGTTAATGGCATCTTCAGCCTTCTCGCGCATGTGCTCGGCAGCAGCGATCGTAAAAGTGACTACCAGTATGCTGTCCAATGAATGCTTCTGATCATCCGGGATCGAATCATCCTTAAGGTCCTCGATTATCTTGGTTATGATCCTCTGGATCATGACCGTTGTCTTACCTGAACCTGCAGCTGCAGGAACAAGGATATTCTCTGTCTTGTTGATTATTATCGCCTGCTGGTCGATTGACGGATCCTGTTTAGCCATTATCTTCACCTCCGTCATTCTTCTCATCTTCAAGGGTTCTTTTCATCATTTCCGTATAGACCTCATTCATAGCCTGATACTTGACCTTGCCGTCTTTCTGATACGGATCGTTACCGCTCTTTTCAGACAGCTCATCCAGCACGTCACCATAAGCATCGCAAGGCTTTGTGTTGCCTATCCTGTTAACAGGTCTGGAAGGAACATTTCCGCATGCTCCGCCGTAAGGACAATAATCGCAGTGTGACACATCAGGGCTTACGATTCCGTCAGCTTTTCCGGCCTGGATATCTCTTACCGAGCGCTTGATGATATAGTTCGCATAATCGACCGAAAGCTTGATCTCTTCAGGCGAATACTTCGACATTGAAGGCTCGAATTTTAAAGGTCCCGTATTAGACTGTGCCTTCAAACCGACATTGAAATAACCGTAGTCGCTGTTCAAAGGATTGATACCGTAACCTTCGCACAAAGCCTTCGTATAGAGCGGCAGCTGGATCTGTGTTCCGTTAAACAGATACGCTTTCTTAACAGTCTTGCTCCCGCTTTTATAGTCGATTACCCTGACACCTTCAGCCCCTGTCTTTGCGGTTCCGAAATCGAACCTGTCGATCATGCCGTAGAAACGCAGCTTCAGGCCCGTCTCGTCTTCAAGCTCCTTATTCTCGATACGAAGATCAATCTCCTTGCCGTTGCTGTCTTTCGAAGGCTTTCCGATACGTGCTTCAAAACCTGCCGGTATAAACTCCGACTTAACGATATCGGCAAGTATCCCTTTGAATGTCAGTCTGAACATCCTGCGGAGCTTCACGCCGGTCTCGATATCAAACTCCCTGCTGACCGTCTCGGTATCACCGTCATCGTTGATCGAGCCGGGGACACGTTCAGCCATAACCGCTTTCTCGAATATGTCTCCGACATTCTTCTCAAACAGAGCCTCATCCTCAAGAAGCTGCTTGGCATTTGCGAGGTAATCATCCCGGGCGATCTGCGACAAGCCGAGCTCGTACATCTTATGTATGAGCGTTCCGTATCCTTTGAAGTCGATATCGGTATTGTCTTCTCTTTCGACTATACGCAGAACACGTTTAAGCATATATTTCAGATGGCACTGATTGTATTCTTCAAGTGCGGTTACGCTTAAATGCATTCCCTTCACTTCTTCGGCTCCTTCTTCTTCATCGCCGTCATAGAACTTAAGGAGCTTATCCATAATGTCCGGCTCGATACACGACTCCAGGAACTTATGTCTTCTGTGTCTGGGCATGCCGCTCACAGGCGCGATATAACCTTCAATAAAGCTGTCGGGATCTGAAACATTTCTCAGATAATCAAATACGCTGCTGGTGAAATTCTTATCGGCATTATGCACCATGTATAGTCTGTCCGTTACCGTTCCCAGAGTCAGACAGCATGTAACGAATTCCTCTTTTGAACGTGCTTCGTTCTTATCAGGAAGTTCGCAGTCGGTAACAGACTTGGAAAGGTTCTTGAGTTCGCCCGTACTCAGAAGGCCTTCCGAGCCCTTCTTATGCGGGAAGTTATCTCTTGAGGCTCCGACGATAAACATTACCTTGCACGGAGTAACAAATGCCCTTTCAGGTGTCGTAATCTCAATTGAATCAACTTTGAGCGGAATAGTTCCCTCAACACGGTTCTTCATGTCGGTCTTTACAAGAGAGATGAATGCCCTCTGTGTGATGGGCACATCATTCATCTCATGGGTAAACAGGGTCAGCAGCGCCATTACCTCATCGTAACCGCGAACAAGAGCCGCAGCCGCTTCGCTCTCATTTGCATCAAGCTGTTCTTTCGACAGGAACTCGACATCATCCCTGTGTTCGCCGATCAGTTCACGCAAAAGCATGGACTTACGGCTTAAAAGCTTCTCTTCCGCTATCTTGTCAGCGGCATTCTTAAGCGGAACAAGCTTCGGCTGAACTATATATTTCCAGTAGAACTCGCCTTCGGGCATCGATTCGCCGGCCTTGATATCCTCGTAAGGCTCACGGAAAGTCATTTTGGACGAATCCTTGGGTTTGCCGTCCTCGTCTTTGTCTATCTTGAGATATACAGAGCTCTTAAAAAGCCTTACAGCATCAGTTATGTTCTTACGCCTTAAATAATTATCGAAAGCATCGACCATGACAGGCGGAACTTTGACCAGTCCGCATCTCATGGCTCTTAAGACATCGCCAGCCCTGTAGTTATGCACGGGGAGCTCTAAGACAGTCTCTGCAAACACCGGGATCAACGTGCTCCAGAGTTCGATCCTCCTGTCAATGAAAACATCCAGTCCGAAGATCTCGGCATTGCTTCTCATTCTGCCGGAAAGCTCATCATCACAGCAGACTATCCTGATATCGCGGTAACGGTATCCTTCGTCACGGGTAAGTCTGATTATCTCGGAAAACACATATCCGAGCTGGTTATCCGCTCCGCTGACAGCCGAAAGACGGACCTTGTCTGTGGAAGCGCCGTCATAGATCTCTTCATAAGCAAACGGAGTCATTAACCTTGAGAGTTCAGGCACAGGATCGTCAACGGCCAGATCATGAACACCCGCACCCCTGGCCTTCATACGGGACGCGAATTCATTTCCGACCTTATAGATACTCTTCTCAGAAAGAGACTTATCGTCTGTCGAGAGCACATAAAAGGCAATATCCGCTCCCTTCTCGGAAAGAAGATTGACGAGCATGTATTCCTGCGGCGTGAGATTCCTTCCGGAACCGAAACCGATAAACACGAATCGTGAGGCAAGGATCTTCCGAAGTCCGGAATATCTCCTGTTCTTAAGCTTCTCTGAAGAAACAGACGCAAGCACCTGGCTCGCTGCTTCAATACGGTTCTTGAGGAATGACATTCCGTACTGGTCATTGATCTTGCCGATGGATTCCATCATGAGCTTGATGTCTTCAAGCTTGCTCTTATACTCTGCAGAATAACCGGCAGAATTGGAAATGGCTTCTTCAAGCTGGGCAACACCGATGCCGTATCTGGTAAAGTCTCCCAGAAGGTCGATAAGCATATTGATATATTCGAATCTGGAAGTCAGCTTGCCGAATGTCTTGAAGTCTTTGCTGTAGTTAGCGAGAACGGAATAAACGGCACACCTTAAAGCGACATCGCTTCCCGCGCCGCTGTAGTCATATCCGGCCGCATCGAGTATCGCCGATGATAAAGTTATGAAGCTGAGGATATCACCGCCGACGAAAGAAGAACATACTGAGATCGGGAAATCACCCGTCTTAATGTAAGCGTCCCTCTCCCTGCATTCACCTTCCAGATGGTCAATGATAAGTCTTTCGATCTGCGCCTTGGCAAATTCAGGAACGACGAATATGACTTCGCGCGGATCTTCCCTGTCCAGCTCCCTGTTGATAACCGAAGGTGTTATGCAGTCGATCCCCGCATATCTGTATATATTGATCATAACAACAACCCCATTGAATTTTTCTGAGTATATTTTAACCCAGAGGGGTATTGTTCTCAACGAAAATGAGTACGATTAACAGGACAGATAGAGGGTTCCCGTGAATTATCCTTTCTTTACCCGCATGCACCTGACGGCATTAAGTATCGCGATTATGAGGACTCCTACATCACCGAAGACCGCGAGCCACATATTAGCGATGCCAACAGCACCTAAGACAAGGATTATCACCTTAACCGCGAGAGCAAAGATAATGTTCTCCCAAACGATGCGCATGGTCTTTCTGGCGATCCTTACCGCTTCGGCTATCTTGGAGGGCTTATCGTCCATCAGGACAACATCAGCAGATTCGATAGCCGCGTCAGATCCCATAGCACCCATCGCGATACCGACATCGGCTCGCATGAGCACTGGGGCATCGTTAATACCGTCACCTACAAAAGCAAGCTTCGCACCGTTCTTCTCAAGGAGTTCTTCAACTTTTGCAACCTTGTCCGCAGGAAGCAGTTCCGCGTGATGACCGGTAAGGCCTATCTTCTCCGCAACGCTTTGTGCAACCTTGGCCTTATCGCCTGTCAGCATTATCAGTTCTTTGACGCCGAGAGATTTCAATTCCTTTATTGCCGATGCGGAATCTTCTTTGATCTCATCATTGATAACGATATGTCCGAGATATTCGGCTCCATCATCCGTATCACGAGCGATGTGGATTATCGTTCCGGTCAGATGGCAGTCATGCCACTTTGCGCCGCAAAGATCCATCAGCTGGCCGTTGCCCACATAGTAAGTCTGACCGTCCAAGACCGCCTTAATACCTTTACCGGCTATCTCTTCAACGTCAGAGATCCTGGTCTTGTCGATATGGCCTTCGTGAGCCCTTACGATAGACTGCGCGACAGGATGGCTCGAAAAGCTTTCGCATGCGGCAGCGATATCCAGAAGTTCCGGCTTTTCTATATTGCTCGCGTGAATATCTTCTACAGCGAACACACCTTTGGTAAGAGTTCCCGTCTTATCAAATACGACCGTATCGATCTTTGAAAGGACTTCCATATAGCCCGCGCCCTTGATAAGGATTCCCCTCTTCGAAGCACCGCCGATCCCGCCGAAGAAAGAAAGCGGAACAGATACTACAAGTGCGCACGGGCAGGACACTACTAAGAATACGCAGGCTCTTATAAGCCATACTTTCCACACATCCCAGTTTCCTATGCCCGTGACAACGGGAGGAATAACTGCAAGGAGCACTGCAGCGATAACGACTGCGGGCGTGTACCATTTTGCAAATTTCGTAATGAAGTTCTCGACCTTTGCCTTCTTGTCGGATGCATTCTCGACAAGCTCAAGGATCTTGGAGACAGTGCTCTGTCCGAATTCAGAGGTCGTCTTAACCTTGATAACACCGGTGAGATTTAAAGTTCCTGAAATTACCGTGTCGCTCAATCCGAGATCCACGGGTGCGGATTCGCCTGTGAGAGCCGCAGTATTGACCGAGCTCGATCCTTCTGTAATGACACCGTCGAGCGGGATCTTCTCGCCGGGACGGATGATTATCGTCTCGCCTACGGCAACTTCATCGGGAGATACTTTCTCTTCATGGCCGTCTCTTATAACGACAGCATAATCAGGTCTTATATCCATGAGCTTTGCTATGGATTTGCGCGACCTTCCGACGGCGATGCTCTGGAAAAGCTCACCGACCTGATAAAAGAGCATTACAAAAGATGCTTCAGGATACTCTCCTGTTCCGAAAGCACCCAATGTAGCTACCATCATTAAGAACTTCTCGTCAAAGATTCGTCCGTGAAAGATATTGACCGCAGCGGCCTTCAAAACATCGTAGCCGGCGATAATATAAGGCACTGTGAATAAAATAAGTTCAACCCACCAAGGCAGTTCGATCAGATGGGCCAAAGGCATAAAGACTGCCAGAAGTGCTGCAGAGATAATTATCCGGATCAGCATCTTCTTTTGTTTTTTGGTGAGTTTATATTTCATATCAGCAGATTACAGTGCAATCAGGTTCAACCTTGGCGATGGCTTTTACAGCCTGCTTAAGGATCTTGTCGAATTCAGCATCGTCAGCCTCAAGAGTCATCTTCTGAGTCATAAAGTTGACTGAACACGAGACAACGCCGGGGATCTTCTCTATCGCTTCCTGCATCTTCATAGCGCAGTTAGCGCAATCCAGATCTTCAAGTTCGAATGTCTTTTTCATATATAACCTCCAAAATTGTTATTCAATGAGATGTTCAAAGCCTGCTGCTATGATCGATTTGACATGTTCGTCAGACAGATGGTAGTAGATCTCTTTTCCCTGTCTGCGGGTAGCAACAAGGTTCGCGGCCTTGAGTGTCTTAAGCTGGTGAGAGATGGCCGGCTGGGTCATGTTGAGCAGCTCAGAGATAGCAGAGACGCTCATCTCTCCTTCATAAAGAGCAAACATTATCCTGATCCTTGTCGTATCACCGAAGATCTTGAAAAGATCACCTAAATCCTGCAGCAGTTCTTCAGACGGCAATCCGTGATCCATGTTAGCGGGCTGTTCTTTGTGATCGTGCGGCATCTTGTCCTCCTTTGTCATATGAACGATTATTCATATGTTCATTTGTTTGGATTATAGTCTTCTCATATGTATCTGTCAATAAGTAACTTATCAAATAGTGCTAATGCCCGTTTTTGAACGGTTTGAACAGATTGTGACCGATCAGGAATATTCCGGTTCATACAAGTCATCAATGTCAGATGATATTGATTTTTACAAAAATAACTTTTAAGATTTATAGCAAGACATAAAGAAAGGATGGATTAAGATTATGCCTAATTTAGCAGAATATGCACTTCCGATTGGAATAGGAATTGCTGTTTTAATCTTTGTTATTGTCATCATACTTTCCGGTTATGTTAAGGCACCGCCGGATGTAGCATTCATCATCTCAGGTCCGAGGAAGAAAAAGAAGATCCTCATCGGCCGTGCAGGTGTAAGGATCCCGTTCATTGAGCGTAAGGATATCCTGCTTCTCAAACAGATCAGCATCGACATCAAGACGAACGGCTTCGTACCTACAAACGACTTCATCGGTGTCGACATCGACGCAGTTGCAAAGGTACGTGTCAAGACCGATCCGGAAGGCATCGAGCTCGCTATGAAGAACTTCCTCAACATGAACGAGGAAAGGATCTGCGCAGCACTCACCGATTCCCTTCAGGGTAACATGCGTGAGATCATCGGTACCGTTGGTTTGAGAGAACTCAACACCGACCGTAAGAAGTTCGGTGACGAGATGCAGAACAAGGCTCAGACCGCCAT
>JAEEGJ010020661.1_pt1 | contig 14283 bp, 8 predicted proteins | sample 8958761 | NCBI WGS metagenome assembly JAEEGJ01 (sample SAMN16246546, study PRJNA631951) | gut metagenome | biome: gut microbiome; feature: rumen; material: RS-attached | host: Bos | place: Iran: Karaj | collected 2018-10 | reverse complement strand
TCCTTCAGATTATTTTTTTATGCGTGCCAGAAGTCTTATTGGGTACGTTTTATCGGGATTTGAGGAGGATACCGAACCGTTGCCGGAGGCGAAAGCTATGTAAGGCGCCCACGACATCTGAGAGCGGAGCCAGTATTTGGCGTTTATATTTATTGAAAATGCAGAGGAGTATTTTTCAACGTCGTTGACGTCGGGAATAAAGAGAAGATCGTCCGTCGCCGCGCCACCGTCTCTGCTGTCCTCGCCGCTTGTTGTAATGTGAGTCAGGATCAGCTTCGCTTTTTCCTGCGGGGTAAACGTCATATCAAGGAATTCGTCGCTGTTTATGTAAGCTCGCAGATACGATTCAGCCCAGCTCGTATCTTCTATATCCTGTCTGTTGTCAAAAACGCTGTAAGAGCTTCCGGCATTCGTGTCGGATAGGATAAGGAAGCTTATGTCGTCTTCGTCTATGACCGTCCACGAAAGCGTTTCAAATCCGTCCATGCTGTATAAGTTGTTGTCGTATACGCCGAACTGGATCTTTGAACCGACTTTCAGCGCGGCGATCTTTGCGTTCAACTGCTCGTCTTCTTTGGGTTTGACCTCGCCTTTCGCATAGCCTTCCGCATCCGCCGCGTTATACACTATCCACATAGCGGGGCGCACGCCGCCGCCTTCGTAGACTTCGTCGTCGTTATTGTATTTGCGCGTCGTGTTCGCGGTTATGACGGATGCGTATTTGCTTGAATCCACGCCCATGTCGCGCAGCCACCACGTCATGGCGTTTTCAACGCCGTTCACACCTGATACGTTGCTTACTTTATACGGATTTTCGTCTGATACGCGCTGCGTCGGTACGCCGAATACGGTCGCGCCCAGGCTGCAGACGTATCTTGCCGCTTCGTCTTTTGATAAAGCGAAGACCTTGTCCTCGGTCTGATACGTCAGCTCGTTATAGTGTTCGTCCTTGTAATTCGTCGTTATAACGCTGGACTGTATCATGGCTTTTTCGTCGTCTGTAAACGCTTTATTGTAAAAATCACCGTTTAAAAACGTACGCAGATCGGAATCCTTGTAAAGACCTCTCGGATATTTGTTTTCTTCCGTTCCCGCAATAAAGCACATGTATTCAAGCAGTTTTTCGGATAAAACGAGCATCTTGCCTACGTCCTGGCGCAGAACGACCCACGTTATGGGTTCGCTGCCGCTTTTTCCGTCCTGCTCCCAGGTGCCGAAAGTGAAAGTGTCCGACGCTTTAAGGTTTTCAAACTGCGCGGAGACCTGCGGGTCGACCGGGTTTGACGGCTGATCTTTTGATTCCGCCGCCGTGTCGTCCGTTTTTCCGGGATATGAGGAATTGCCAGTCTCTGCAGGCGATGTGCCCGTCTCTTCCGGTTTGCCTGCGCATCCGGCAAAGGCCGCCGCCGTCATAATGACGGCAAGTAATAAACATATAAGTTTTTTCATGCTTTTGTCCTCGTGTATGTAAGATTATTTCTTAATTCTTATCATAAGTCTTAAACCGCTGTAACCGATCGGATCTTTCGTGTACTTGCTGCCGTTTGAGGTTATTGTGGCAATATTCGGCGCAAACGCGTCGGGAGAACGGAGCCAGTACGATACCTCGGATAAGCCTCTTGTGCTCTCGTCCGGGAAATACTTTTCTATATCTTCCAAAGACGGAACGAACAGGTAGTCATCCGTCGGTCCGCCGCAGTCGCGTTCCCAGCCGGTATTGTTTTCCGTTACGACGTGAGTTTTTATAAGCTTCGCTTTTTCCCACGGATCAAACAGACCGTTTATAAACGTATCGTCGTTTATCGTCTTGCGCATCGTGGATCTTTCCCAGTTTGATTCCTTAGGATCGTACGACTCAGATTTCTCGTCGTCAAACGCGACCTGTCCGATATAGTCGTCTGCAAACAGAAGGAAGCCTTCGCTGTCCTCGTCAAGCACGGTCCAGCTCATTTTTTCATAGCCGTCAAGCTGATACGGGTTCATATCGTAAACGCCGAATTCGACCTTATCTCCGACTTTCAGCGCGCCTATCTTTTTATCAAGCTCCGCGTTCGCCTTCGGCTGTACCGTGCCGTTTGCGTAGCCGTTCATTTCCGCTTCGTTATATACGATCCACATCGCGGGGCGGACGCCGCTTTTGTAGTCAACGTCCCATCCGTAAGTGCCGGGACGGCTTTCAAATCCGGCGACGTACGCCGCGCTTTTGCTGTTGCTTCCCATGTCGCGCAGCCACCAGGACATCGCTTTTTCTATGCCCGGAACGCCGGAAAGATCGCTTAGACTGCTTTTGAATTTTTCTCTGTCATACTCGGTAGGAACGCCGTGTATCAGCGTGCCGCTGCCCGAAATATATCTTAAGACCTCGTCAACGGAAAGAGGGAATATAAAATCTTCCGTCTCATAACTCAAAGCCTGATAATCTTCAACGTACGGCGTCGTTATTTTTGCTTTCAGTATCACGGCTCTTTCTTTATCCGTAAACGCGTTGTTATAAAAATCTTCGTTTAAATATTTGCGCAGATCGGAGTCTTTGTATAAGCATCTCGTAAATTTTACGTCCTTGTCCGCTTTTTTGAAATAAGTGTGTTCAAGCACGTATTCCGACACGACGAGGACCTTGCCCACGTCCTGATATAAAACGACCCACGATATAGGTTCCGCGCCGTTTTTTGTGTTGTTGTCCTGCTCCCAGGAGCCGAGAGTGAACTTGTCGCCGGCTTTCGCGCCCTCAAGCGTTTTCGATAGAGAAGCAGTATCCGCCTCGGCGCGCGCACCCGTAGGTCTGCCGTCGGTGTCGTCTGTTTTGCCGGCGTTTCCGGAGGCGATCTTTGCCAGGTTGCATCCGGATAATACCGAAATAACGAAAAGCGCTGCAAGGATCAGAGAAATTATTTTTGTGATCTTCATTTTATCCATTCCCTTTATTTGTAGTTATATACTATTTCCGCGTCAGAGAGCGGTTCGTTTGAGCTTTTTACATTTATCGCTTTCCACTCGTCTTCGCTTCCGGCGTAATATACCTTTGTGATGCCCGAGCGCAGGAAAGCGCAGGAATCTATTTCAGTAAGCGACTTAGGAAGATATACCTCTTTGAGCTCCGGCGTATCCGCAAATGCCCACGAACCTATTTTCGTAAGTCCTTCGCTTAAAACGAGCGTCTGAAGCGACTCCTGCGGGCAGATCGAGCTTCCGTAAGGGTAAGTCTCATTGCCGGGCGACTTTACCGTTATGGACTTAAGAGAAGTGCAGTCCTGGAATATGCCGTTTTCAAGTCTCGTGTCGCCTAATATAACTACCTCTTCAAGCGAGATGCAGCCTCTGAACGCGTAGCTTGACACGCCGCGCAAGCTCGCGGGCAAAGTTATGCTTTTAAGCGCCGCACAGCCGTAAAAAGCCGAGTTGGAAATAGACTCAAGCCCTTCGGACAGCGTTACCGATACGAGATTTTTGCAGTCCACGAACGCGTCCTCGTCAATTTTTCTCACGGTCCACGGAATAACGATGCTCGTTATATCCGACTCGCAGAAAGCGTCCTCGTCAATGACCGTCACCGGCTTGCCGTTTATATGCGACGGTATGACTACGTCCTTTTCCGTGCATCCGCCCATGCCGGCTATCATAACGTAGTCGAGTTTTTCGGAAACCTCAAGGTCTTCGTTGCCTTTGACCGGCTCGGGCTCCGTTCCGGGAGCTTCTTCGTTTGTTTCCGCCGAAGTTTCGTTATTCTGCGACGGGGAGGTAACGTCCGTTTTCGTCTCCGCGCCGTTTTGCGTTTCCGCCGCAGTCGTCACGCTTTCGCCGCCGCTGCAGGCAAACAGTGACACGGCGAGTATCAGTGCAAGCAAAACCGCTGCTGTTTTTTTCATATTCATCAGGTCCTTTCAAATTTTTACAGTTTATTATAATATAAAAAGATAATAATTTTCAATAGAATTTGGCTATATTTAACAAAGTTTTAACACAGTAATCAATTATTATGTCAAGTAAAAAAATGAAAAACTCCCTCAGTCATCCGGTTTATCCCGGATGACAGCTCCCTCGAAGAGGGCGCCTTTATTTGCCTCCCTCTTTGAGGTAACGAAGTGAGGGGCGTGGTAGTGAATGACAGTCCGGGGGACTGTCAGAGCCACGACCTGACCGAGCCCGCAGGCGAGACGGTGTCACAGCTCTGACGTGACGGAAGGAGTTTTAAAAAATATTAGTTTCAAGCAAAAAGAACGCGCCGGAGCGCGTTCTTTTAAAATTGAATTATATTATTTGAGTTCTGCGAAGTATTTGATCGTTCTGACCATCTGGGAGGTGTAGGAGTTTTCGTTGTCATACCAGGAAACTACCTGTACCTGGTAGGTGTCTTTGTCTATCTTGGTGACCATCGTCTGGTTGGCGTCAAACAGAGAACCGTAGGTCATGCCTATAACGTCGCTCGAAACGAGTTTCTCGGTGGTGTAGCCGAAGGATTCGGAAGACTGAGCCTTCATAGCTTCGTTGATAGCTTCCTTCGTTATATCCTTGCCTTTAACGACCGCTACGAGGATCGTGGTGGAGCCGGTGCATACCGGAACTCTCTGAGCGGAGCCGATGAGTTTGCCGTTTAATTCGGGGATTACGAGACCGATTGCTTTTGCAGCGCCGGTGGAGTTCGGAACGATGTTGGCAGCGCCTGCGCGGGCTCTCTGCAGATCGCCTTTTCTGTGCGGGCCGTCAAGTATCATCTGGTCGCCGGTGTAGGCGTGAACGGTAGTCATAATACCGGATACGATCGGGAAAGCATCATTCAGTGCTTTAGCCATGGGAGCGAGGCAGTTGGTGGTGCAGGAAGCGGCGGAGATTATGGTATCTTCGGGCTTTAATACGTTGTTGTTAACGTTGTAAACGATAGTGGGCAGATCGTTGCCGGCGGGAGCGGAAATAACGACTTTCTTCGCGCCTGCGTCGATGTGAGCCTGGGATTTTTCTTTGCTGGTGTAGAAACCGGTGCATTCAAGAACAACGTCTATTTTGAGCTTTTTCCAGGGGAGGTTGGCCGCCTTGGGCTCTGCGTAAATGGTGATCTCTTTGCCGTCCACTGTTATGGAGCCGGGCTTTACAACGGTCTTGCCGTCTTCTGCGTATTCGGGTTCTTTGGACGTGACTGTGTGTTTGTTTTCGCCTATAACGCCGCAGTAGCCTTTCTGCGCGGTGTCATATTTGAGAAGATGAGCGAGCATCGCCGGGCTGGTGAGGTCGTTTATAGCGACAACCGTGTAACCCTTAGCGCCGAACATCTGACGGAACGCAAGGCGTCCGATCCTGCCGAAACCGTTAATTGCAACTCTTACTGACATTTTTGAATTCCTCCAAATATTTAATTTTTTAAGTTTTTCAAGATATTATATATCTTATATCAAGTATTTTCAATACAAATTTTGTTAAGTAAATTCAAATTATTGCTTATTTTTTGCCGCAGCTGTTTATAAGGCAGCCGCAGAGGATTATTTCGCGCTCCTCGTCTGTAAGCGGCGGCAGAATGAGCGGAAGCTCTTCAACTCTGCCGTCTTTATATATAATTATTCCGTTAATATCGGACTTTTTATTCTTTATCGCGTCCGCGACGCCTTTGACGTATATCACGTCGCCGGCTTTAAGCCCGGGAATTTTATCCGTGCCGTATCTGAACGGGAGCATTCCCCAGTTTATAAGGTTGCTTCTGTAGCGCTTCGTCGCGTAGTCTACGCAGACGTTTGCAAGTCCGCCGAGCACGCGCTGACACGATGCTGCCTGCTCGCGCGCCGAGCCGTCGCCGGGGCAGAGAGAACAGACTATTGAACCTATCTGCGTTTTATCTTTATCCGGCTTATACCCGAGCGCGTCGGTCACGAATTTATACTCGTTTTCAAACACGTCCTCGCCGTTTTCGCGCTTTTCTTCAATCCCTCTTACGCGCTTTGCAAGTCCCACGTATTCCGGAACTTTGCGCGACAGCGTGAATTCGGAGAGCTTGTACGGATTTGAGCGGTAGGAAGACGTCTCGCCGGACGGTATAAGCTCGTCCGTGGTCGTCACCGGGTCGGTTATATGCGCCGCGACCTCAAGCAGAACGTCGTTATGCAGCGGCGGTATCTTCGGCCAGTCCGCGATGCCGGGACCGTATTTAAGCTCCGCGTCCGGCTGCGCCTTGCCGTAACCGTAATATACGCGGTTTTTGTACGGTGTATCGTCGTATTTATACTCATATTCATTGTATTTAACGTCAAGTTCCGTCGCCGCGGTAAGTCTGCCGCCGTTACACGCCGTAGCCGCGATGCTGCGCGCGTCCATTAACGCGACCGCCGCAAACTGGCCGTTGCCGGGCTTGCTGCCCTCGCGGTTCGGGAAGTTGCGCGTCGAATGGCGTATCGAAAGCGAGCCGTTTGACGGAACGTCGCCCGCGCCGAAGCACGGACCGCAGAACGCCGTCCGCAGCGTTACGCCCGCGGACATAAGAGTTGAGGCGACGCCGTTTCTGATCAACTGCAAGTAAGCCGGCTGGCTTGCCGGATATGCGGACAGCGCAAATTCACCGCAGCCGGTAGCCTTGCCGTTCAGAATATCCGCGGCGGCGCATAGGTTGTCAAACGTTCCGCCGGCGCATCCGGCGATAACGCCCTGGTCGACGTACAGTCTGCCGTCTTTTATCTTCTTTGTAATGCGGAAATCCGCCGCGCCTAAATTATCTTTTGCGTATATCTCGCAAGTGCAAAGTATATCCGCCGCGTTTTCGTTGAATTCTCTTATGGTATAAGCGTTTGACGGGTGGAAGGGAAGAGCGATCATCGGCTCGAGCTTTGATAAATCAAGCTCTACCGCGCCGTCGTAATACGCGCCGTCTGATGATGTCAGTTTTTTGTAATCTCCGGCTCTGTTGTGCTTTGCCAAGTATTCTTCGGTTTTTTCGTCCGTTTCCCAGATAGACGAAAGACACGCAGTTTCCGTCGTCATAACGTCGATTCCGTTTCTGTATTCCATGGGCAGATTTTTTATGCCGTCGCCAATGAATTCAAGCACTTTGTTTTTAACAAAGCCGTTCTTGAACACCGCGCCTATAAGCGCGATCGCCGCGTCATGCGGACCGACGCCCGGCGCGGGCTTGCCCGTCAGCTTAACGGCTATCACCTGCGGCGCGTCTATATCGTAAGTCATATCAACAAGCTGTTTTACAAGCTCCGGACCGCCTTCGCCGACCGCTAACGTGCCGAGCGCGCCGTATCTGGTGTGTGAATCCGAGCCGATTATCATTTTGCCGCATCCGGCGTGATTTTCGCGCATATAAGAGTGAATGACGGACTCATGCGCGGGCACGAATATGCCGCCGTATTTAACGCAGGCGGATAACCCGAATTTATGGTCGTCCTCGTTTATCGTCCCGCCTACCGCGCACAGTGAGTTGTGGCAGTTTGTCAGTACGTACGGTATCGGGAATTTTGAAAGAGCTCCCGTGGCTCTCGCCGTCTGGATTATGCCGACGTACGTTATATCGTGCGACGCCATAGCGTCAAACTTGATCTTGAGTTTATCGACGCCGGTCTTGCTGTGAGCTCTTAAGATCCCGTAAGCTATTGTTTTTTCTCTTGCGCTTGTATCCGTTGACGGTACGAAACCGCCGTTTTCCAGCTTTACGCCGTGTTCATACAGCCTGATCATTATTTTGTTTCCTTTGCTCTGTGTAGAATCGCGTATGAGCCGCTTTTTACGCACAGCTCATCGCCTTTTATTTTTCCGTTTAAGGCTTCGTATCCGTCGCCTGTGTAAACGTATTTATCTTTATCCGACGTGTTTGAAATATAAATATGCTCCGCGCGTTTAAGTATCAGAAGTCCGTCGTCCGCGCAGATTATTTCAAGTCTGCCGCTTATGTTTTTTCTTAATTTAAGAAGCGAGCGCACCTTTGATGTGACCGTCTTGTCCTGCCGTCCCCACGGGTACGGCATACGGTTGAACGGGTCGCGGTAGCCCTGCATGCCCGCCTCGTCGCCGTAAAACACGCTGCATATACCGGGGCAGAAGCAGAGAAGCGAAAACGCGGTGAAAAACAGCTTTTTCGCGTGCTTATACTGCTCTTCGTTCATGCGCTTGTACGCAAGCACCGAGCCGGGCAGGTCGCCCGCGGGCTCGCCGCCCAAAACGGTCATTATCCGCTCCGTGTCGTGCGTGCCCAAAAAGTTCATAACGCAATCTGTCACGTACGGCGGGTAATGGCGGTAGACCTCCGTATACGCCTTTAAAAATCCGTTCGTGTCGCCGGTTTTTACATAGTTTATGACCGCGTCCTTCAGCGGATAATTCATTACGGAGTCAAGCTGGCTGTGTGAGAAATAATGCCGCCGCTTGCCGTACGAAATCTTGTTTGACGCGTCCTCCCAGACCTCGCCTATGATTATTGAGCCGGGTTTTTCTTCTTCCGCCGCGGCTTTTATCCTGTCAAGCAGCGTATCCGATAACTCGTCCGCGACGTCGAGCCGCCAGCCGTCCGCGCCGAGGCGCAGATACCGGCGTATGATGCCGTCTTTTCCCGTGAAAAATTCAATAATGTCGGCTTCGTTTGATTTGAGCGCGGGCAAAGCCTTTACGCCCCACCAGCATTCGTAATCGTCCGGATATGATTTAAAAGAATACCATCTGTAATACGGAGAATTGACGTCGTTATACGCGCCTCCTTCGCCGTATTTTTTGTATTTGTTGAAATAAACGCTGTTGTCGCCGGTGTGGTTGAAAACGCCGTCAAGGATTATTTTCATCCCGGCTTTATGCGCTTTATCGCACAGCTTTACAAACGCTTCCTCGCCGCCGAAGCATTTGTCGATAACGGTGTAATCGCCCGTGTCGTATTTGTGGTTTGAAAACGCCTCGAATATAGGGGAAAGATATAAGATATCGCAGCCGAGCCGCTTTATATAAGACAGCTTTTCGGCAATGCCGTAAATATCTCCGCCGAAAAACGTGTTGTTCGGCATAGGCATACCTGGATATTCGGTATATTCGGGCACGCCGTTGTCCCAGTCGTCGTTATAGACCGCGTCGTCACGCCTGCCACTTTTGCCGCTTTTAAAAAATCTGTCCACGAAAATATGATACATATTCCCGTTTTTAAAGCCGGCAAAAACGTCTTTGTGCGCCGACGTTATAAGCAGCTGAAATCTGCCGCACTTATCTATGTCGTCTCTTAACCGTCCGTGTATCTCGTCGCCCTCGCTGTGGACGAAATACAAGGCGTCATCCGTACTGATGCGGAAAGTAACGTAGTAAAGTCCCGGCAGACCGGAAAACACGGCGGCAAAGCCGTCGTAGTCTCCGCTTATACCGTCGTATTCACACTTTACCGTATCCGTTATTCCCGTATCGTCGCAGTATATAACGGCTTCACAGCCTGACGCGCAATACGCGCGCTTTATATACGCTTTTATCCCGCCGTCTTCATATTTATATATGAAAGGGCGCGAAAGCGACCGTTCGTCCGGATAAATGCCTGTCGTGATCTGTGTCATACAATGGGTTTAATGTGCCAGATATTGTCCGCGTATTCGCGTACGGAGCGGTCGGATGAGAATATGCCGGAGGCGGCAATATTGTCAAGGCTCATCTGCTCCCACGCCTTTTTGTTTCTGTAATCCTTCATCATTTTGTTGTGTACGTCGTTATACGACGCAAAGTCCGCAAAGCACATATAAGGATCGGGTATGCCCTTTGCGTAAAGCAGATAATTTGAAAAGTCGGAGAACGATACGCCGTTAAAGCCTTTGTTCAGCGTCTTTATGACGTTTTGCAGTATTTCGGACTTTGCAAAGTATGAAGCGGAGGAATAGCCGGACGCCCAGAGGGAATCGACCTCGTCCGTCTTCAAGCCGAACAGGTAAAACGATTTGCCGTCAAGCTGCTGCCGCATCTCAACGTTCGCGCCGTCAAGCGTGCCTATCGTCACCGCGCCGTTCATCATAAGCTTCATGTTGCCCGTGCCGCTCGCCTCTTTGCCGGCAAGAGATATCTGCTCGGATATTTCCGCCGCCGGTATAAGCTTTTCCGCAAGCGATACGCAGTAATTTTCAAGGAACGCGACGGACAGTTTGCCGTTGAATTCGGGATGTTTTTTAATATCTTCGCTCAGGTAGTTTATAAGTTTGATTATCTGTTTTGCGTGGTAATATCCCGGCGCCGCTTTCGCGGAGAAGATATACGTCTGCGGTTCTATATCCATATCCGGATCTTCGAGTATGGCGTTATACAGAGAGATTATACGTATTACGTTGAGAAGCTGGCGCTTGTATTCGTGCATACGCTTGATCTGTACGTCAAACACGGTGTCCGGGTCTATTGTCATGCCTTTTTCGGATTTTGCGTAGTTGGAAAGTCTTATTTTATTATCGTGCTTTATCTTTGCAAGCTCTTCAAGTACGGTCTTGTCGTTACGGAAAGCCGAGAATTCGGACAAAAGCTCCGGCTTCGTCTTATACCCGTCGCCTATGCACTGGTCGAGCAGGGAAGTGAGCCCCGGATTTGAATACAAAAGCCATCTTCTGTGATCTATGCCGTTCGTCACGTTCGTGAATTTCCACGGCTCAACGCTGTAAAAGTCGGAGAAAACGGTCTTTTTCAGTATTTCGGAATGAAGCGCCGAAACGCCGTTTACGGTATGCGAGCCGACGACGGAAAGATTCGCCATCTTCACAACGCCGCTGCCGGTTATGGACATACGCGCTATTTTGTCGCGGTCGTTTGACTTGTCCGCCCAGAGCTTTTCGCAGAATCTTCTGTTTATCTCGCAGATTATGGCGTAAATACGCGGCAGTCTGAGCTTGAAAAGATCCTCGCGCCAGACTTCAAGCGCCTCCGGCATAACGGTGTGATTCGTGTACGACATGGTCCTTGACGTGATATCCCACGCTCTTTCCCAACTGTAGTCACATTCGTCAAGAAGCAGGCGCATAAGCTCCGCCACGCACATAGCCGGATGCGTGTCGTTTATATGTATCGCCGCGAATTCCGGCAGATCGTCCGCCGTGCCGTGTTTTTCAAGATGGTCGTGCAGGATGTTCTGCAAAGCCGCGGAAACGAGGAAATACTGCTGTGTCAGGCGCAGTAATTTGCCCGCGTCGTGATCGTCGGACGGATAAAGCACCTTTGATATAAGCTCCGCGTTCGTGCTTTCTTCAAGCGCTTTAAGATAACGCCCTTGCGAGAACGCTTTCATATCAAAGTTTCTGAAATCGCGCGCGCGCCACAGACGCAGGTTGTTCACCGCCTCCGTGTCAGCTCCGGATATGAGCATATCGTACGGAACGGCTTCCACCTCTTCCGCGTCGTGAACTTCGATATACATCCTGCCGTCGCGCCAGATCTCTTCTATCCTGCCGCCGAATTTGACCGTGACCGCCTGGTCCGTGCGCGGTATGAGCCACGCCTCGCCGCTCGGCAGCCATATATCGGGCAGCTCCGCCTGCTCTCCGTCAACGATCTTCTGCTTGAAAAGACCGTATTCGTAGCAGATGCAGTGTCCGGTGGCGGGATAGCTCTGCGACGTAAGCGAATTCATATAACAGGCGGCAAGCCTGCCCAGACCGCCGTTTCCGAGTCCCGGGTCCGCTTCCTTTTTTATAAATGAGGAAAGCGAAAAGCCGAACGATGAAAGTACGTTTTCATATTCGGTATAAAGTCCCAGGTTGCGCAGATTCGCGTTGAGCGACGGACCTATAAGGAACTCCATGCACATATAATACGCTTTTTTCGCGCCTTCCTCGGCGGATTTCTTTTCAAACGCGGTGTTGCGCTTCATAAGAATGTCGCGTATCGTCATGAGCGTCGCGTTATACATCTGCTCGTCGGACGCGTCCTCCGGCGTTGCGGCAAAGTATTTGCCCAGCTTTTCACATAATTGCTGTTTTATTTCGGGTTCTGTCATCGTTTGTTACCTTTCGGGTGCTAATGATTTATATAATTCCGCGTATTTTTTTGCGGAAGCTTTCCATGAAAAATCGTGCTTCATGATGTTTACGACAAGCTCGCGGAATTCCTCTTTCGCCTGGTACGTCGCCGTCGCCTCACGCGTTACGTACAACATATCCGAGGCGTTGTAGGAAAAGAACGTAAAGCCGTTTCCTATATGCTTTCCGTCAACGAATCTGTACGGCTTGATTGAATCGTAAAGACCGCCCGTCGCGCGCACTACCGGTACGGCGCCGTAGCGCGAGGCTATCATCTGAGACAGTCCGCACGGCTCCGTTTTTGACGGCATGAGGAATATATCGGACGCCGCGTATATCCGCTTTGAAAGTTCTTTGTCGTAAAGTATAAGCGCGCGCATCTTGTCGCTTCTTCTGTACTGCAGGCCTCTGAAAAAGTCCTCGTAATATCTGTCGCCGCAGCCGAGCACTACGAGCTGAACGTCGTCTCCCAACAACTCGTCCGCCTTGTCTTTTATAAGGTCAAGACCTTTCTGGTCGGTCAGACGGCTTATGACGGAGATCATCGGAACGTCGGCGCGCACGGGCAGACCGAGCTCCGCCTGAAGTGCGGTCTTGTTTTCAGCTTTTCTTCCTACGCTTCTGTATGTGTAGTTTTTGTAAAGCGCCTTGTCTTTTTGCGGGTCGTAGTAATCGTAGTCTATGCCGTTTAAAATTCCGGAGAGCTTGCAGGAATACATACGTATTATCGGGTCAAGACCGTGCCCATATTCCTCCGTTTTTATCTCCTCCGCGTATCTTTCGCTTACCGTCAGCACGCTGTCCGCGCAGACTATAGCGCCTTTCATAAGGTTTATACAGCCTCTGTAGTCGACTATCTGCGAAAGTCCCTGCGGCAGATCGAAAACGTCGCCTAAAATAGCGTGGTCGAACTGTCCCTGAAACAGTATGTTATGTATCGAGAACACGGCTTTTATATCGCGGTATTTATCGGATACGGAGAACTTCGTTTTCAGATATATAACGGACAGCGCCGTCTGCCAGTCGTTTGCGTGCAGAATATCGGGATAAAAATCCAAAACCGACATAAGATCGAGCACCGCCATGCTGAAAAAGGCAAATCTCTCCCCGTCGTCGTAATTGCCGTAAAGCGAGCCGCGCTTGAAATAATATTCGTTATCCAAAAAATAGTAAATAACGCCGTCTTTTTCAAGGCTGAAGACCGCGCAGTACTGGTCGCGCCAGTTGAGCCTCACGCGGAATTCTTTTTCCTTTTTCATTTCTTTTCTGTATTCGTCGCGTATGGACGTATACAGAGGAGACACGACTCTTACGTCGCTGTCCGGCTGCTGTTTTTTCAGCGCCCGGGGAAGAGAACCCATAACGTCCGCAAGTCCGCCGGATGAAGAAAACGGCAAAACCTCAGACGCGGCATATAAAATCTTCATTTGACCTTACCTTATACAATAGAATTTTTGGGAACGTAGAACGGAATGGTCTGATGGCCGGACAGGATCCGGTCGTCTTTTATAACGACGTTCTTGTCTAAAATCGCACAGTTAAGGCTGCAGTTCTTGCCTATAAAGCTGCTCTGCATTACTATGGAATTTTTAACTACGGCGCCGGCCGATACCGTAACACCGCGGAAAATTATGGAATTTTCCACGTGGCCGCTTATGACGCAGCCGTCAGCTAAAAGCGAATTTTTGACAAACGAGCCTTCCGTATATCTCGTGGGCGGTGAATTGCGCACTTTTGTGTAAACCGGTCTGTTTTTGACTTCAAGCAGCGCGTGTCTTACCGCGGGATCGAGCAGCTCCATACTGCACGTAAAATACTCGGATAAAGAGCTTACGCAGGCAAAATATCCGTCGTATTCGTACGTCATTATCTTATATAAATTTTTTTGATTCAACAGTATATCCGTGTTGAAAGAGGTATATCCGTGAGCGGATGCGTCCGCTATTATTTCAAGCAGCCTGTCGCGGCGCAGCACCATTATGTTAAGGCTTATGCTGCACTCGCCCGATACGTCTCTCGGGTATATGAGCATATCGTTCATCCTGCCCTCGTCATCGGACTTGACTATTACGTTTTTCATCGCAGTCTCGGGCGTAAGCGTCGTCTTCTTTACCGCAACGGTTATGTCCGCGCCGGTCTTTTGATGGAAATCTATCATATCGCCCAGGTCCACGTTGCATATAACGTCGCAGTCGGATAACACTACGAGCTCTTCGTTTCTGCTTGCAATATAAACCGTGGCGGATTTGAGCGATTCAAGACGCGTGGTAACGTGCGCGCGTCTGTTGTCCTGCGCGAACGCCGTCATATTCGGAGGTATCAGCTTTATGCCGCCGGCACTTGACGCGAGGTC
>JAEEGJ010020658.1_pt1 | contig 14284 bp, 11 predicted proteins | sample 8958761 | NCBI WGS metagenome assembly JAEEGJ01 (sample SAMN16246546, study PRJNA631951) | gut metagenome | biome: gut microbiome; feature: rumen; material: RS-attached | host: Bos | place: Iran: Karaj | collected 2018-10 | reverse complement strand
CATATTACTCCGCACCTGATGCTATTTTTTTTATGATGATTTCTTCAGGTTTGATTCTATACACTGAGCCACAGTTGTTACACTTAACTTCCAGTTCTTCACCTTTAGCCTTAATATCTTCAAGTTCATCAGCAGGAAGAGTTCCCATATAATTAATAAAGGATTCTCTTGAACATGGACATTCCCACTTAATATCTCTGTGAAGGGCAATTACAGGATTAAGGTCTGCAAAAAGTTCCTGGATTAATTCTTCGCCTGTATGGCCCTGGCTGAACCATGTACCAAGTGAAGGAGCCTTTTTAAAAGTTTCTTCCAGCTTAATGATTATTTCTTCATCTTCATCTTTGTCTGCACTTGTATCAACTTCAGCACCTTTCTTTTTTTCGCCCTTGTACTGGCCACCTGTTACCGGCATAACCTGAACGAAAATTCCACCGGCACCAATTACCCGGCCCTGGCGGTCCATCTGGATTGAAGTTGTAACAGCAGATTTTATCTGTTCACTTTTGTCAAAGAAGAATACAAGATCGTCAGCAATATTACCTGTTGTATTTACGGAAGAAGTCTGAGGGAATTTGTCATCAGGATGAACTGTCTGAATTGACATATAACCTTCGCCCCCAAGGAAGGGCTTCATATCCCAGTTTTCAAGAGGCTTTTCGATTGGAATTCTGTCTGTTAAAAGGAAACTTCTTACCCAGCCACGGCTGTCTGCTTCTACATTAAAACCTTTTGCCGGAGAATCTGGTACATCGTAGCGCCAGTTTATATGCTCCATTCCTTTCATTTTTGCAGGAATCATAAGTGCGCCGCAAAGGCTGGCCTGTCCAAGAATGTAAGTTTCCAGAATACCTGTATTGTGCTGAGCCCGCATTGTGTTTACGAAATGTGTACCGCCAAAAACTGCACCGCGGATTCTTCCATCACCCATTGTGAAAACAACCATGTCATCTTTTGGAAGTTTTTCCAGATACTCTTCTAATTCTTTGTTGTTGATTTGTGCTTTGATCATAACTATCAATATACTGATTTTACCGCCTTTGAGCAAAGCATTAACAGGTACTGCAGACGAAACTCTAGAAAATCTTTGAATCTGTTATGGAAGAGCACAGAGTAAATGCAGTCACTGTATAGCCGGCTTCAGCTACTTTTCTGGAGAAGAAGTTTTCATCAAGACTTTTTTTAGAAAGCACAATAACACTCTTATTTTGAAGATTTACTGTAGCCCAGATTCCTTCTATTAAATTAAGGGTATTTTCAACACGAAGGGCACAATTCGAACAGTACATTCCGTCTACGGTTAAAGAATATTTGTACGGATAGTGAGTCTTATTTTTATCCTTTACTTTAATTTTTTTCGGAGGGGCTTCATGCGTACCGCAGCACGAAGAACCGTTTTTAATTCGTTTTCTAATACTTAAGATTAAAGTGATAATTATTAAACTTAAAATCAAAATTACAATTATTGTCCTCAACTTATTTTACAATCTCCCACATACTTCCCATATTCTTAAATCCGCCTTCCGGCATACAGGAACTACAGACAGATTTTCCACAACCAGACCCACTGCACCCATGTAAACAGTTAGAACAAGGATTTTTTCTCCCTGCTGTTGCGAGTGTTTCGTTTTCTGAATACGATGTTGCAACACGCCGTATTATTCCAGAGCGTTCCAGAAACTCAATGCGGCGGAGAACATCTTCAGTACTTGTATTCAATTCGGCAGCTAACATCTCTATTGTTCTAGAACGGCCGTCTTTTAACAGGTTTAATAATTCATTCATTCTTATCTCCCGCGGTAGGGATACGAAAGGCGGCGAAGCCGGCCACCGCAGGCTGAACTTGTTTCAGCCGAGGAGGCTGGAGCGAAGCGAAACCTGTAGTAGCCCGACCGACTGCTCTAGCAGGCGGGAGCCTCCTGATATATTGAAACAAATTTCTCTTTCTGATAATATATTCAAACATAATTTTAAAGGATATAAGGAGCTTTAAGAAAATGAGTAAGCAGACACTCGAAGCAAAACTTCGTACAGCTACTGGTAAAACAGCTGCTAAAAATCTTCGCAAAGAAGGACGTATCCCTGCTGTTGTATACAATGCAAAAGGCGAGGCTACATCTATTGAAGTTGGCGAAGTAGAATTCAACAAGATCTGGAGAACAATCACTCCAACAACTTCTATCACACTCAAGGTAGATGGAAAAGAATCTCTCGCTTTGATCAAGGACGTTGAATACAACATCCGCAACGACAAAGTACTTCATGCAGATTTCTTCACACCTGATGCAGACGAAAAACTCGTTATGAAAATCAAGGTACACTACACAGGAACTCCAGCTGGTGTTCTCAAGGGTGGTTTCAAGAAAGAGCGTAACAACGAAATCAAGATTAAGGCTTGTATCGCTGATCTTCCTGAAACAATCACAGCTGATATTTCTAACATCAACGTTAGTGAAGCTCTCCGCGTAAAGGATCTTAAGCTTGACAGCAAGGTTGAGGTTCTTACAAGCGGCGAAATGCCACTCGTTACTGTATCTCCTGCTCGAGGCTAGACTCGGCACTCGCTAAAGGGCGGGTTTTGGTGTATAATAAAGGCTGTTCCACATTGTGGAGCAGTCTTTTTTTTTTAGGTTCCCCGAACAAGCCTGCGATGTTTGCGAAGCAAACTCGGTTAGGGAATGACAAGAGAAATGTGTGATTTTGAAAAGAAAGTTTATGAAAATCTAAAAAACTGCGGGGTGGATTTTTCTGGGGATGCAGCGAACGGTGCTGTTCCTGTCGCACTGGGCGCTGCTGTTTCCGGCGGTGCTGATTCTGTTTCGCTTTTAGTTTCTTTATCAAAGATTTTAGCTGAACTCAGGGAGGACGGGAAAGCAGCTCCTGGGGAACTTTCTGTAATTACTGTAAATCATAATATAAGACCGGCTCAGGAAGCGGACGGTGATGCTCAATATGTAAAAGAGCTTTGTCATAAGCTGGAAAATGAGCTGGGGATAAAAATCTTATGCAAGATTGTAGAATTGCCTGCAGGCGCTGTGGAGGCCGAGGCTAAAAAGCGTGGCCGTGGCACTGAGGATGCGGCCCGAAGTCTTCGTTACAATGCCTTTGAAAGCTTTATTTGTGAAAGGCAGCTTGACTCTCTCTGTCTTGCCCACAACCGGAACGACCAGCTGGAAACTATTCTTATGCGTTTTTTGCAGGGGGCTTCCTTTGAGTCAGCCTCTGGAATCAGGGCTCGCCGCGGTCCTTATGTAAGGCCTCTTTTAAATATTTCACGTACAGAGATTGAAACTTATCTGACTGGGCAGGGAATTACCTGGTGCACGGATAAAACTAATTATGAGCCGGATTATCTTCGTAATAAAATCCGCCTTAAACTCCTTCCTTTTCTTGATGAAAACTTTGAAGGCTGGCAGACGGCTGCTCTCAAGGGAGCTGAAAAGAACGCTGAAGATGCCGAGCTTATTCAAAGCTATCTTCAAAACTTTCCGATTTCGGTAGAAGATGATGGCAGTGCCTGGCTTCCTTTTGATGTTTTTTTGTGTGCACCGGAAGCTTTGAAATACCGTATTCTTAGGGAGGCCTGCATACGGGCAGGCGAGACGGATCGTATTCCTTATCAGTTTCTTAAAGATGTTATTTCATGCCGGAATTCTTCTTTTTCTAAACGCTTTGGCAGTATAGAAATAAGGCGAAAAAATAATCAACTTTTTGTAAAAAAAAGCTCAGAAAGCAATACTGATTTTGTTTTTTCTGATATAATAGAAGAAACTGGAAATTTTAAGTTTCCTTTTGGAGACTTAGATGTTTTTAACTATAGAGAACAAAAGGGTACCGGCTATGTTTCTGTACGTGCTGGTCAAATCAGTTTAGCGGAGGATATTCCTCTTCCTTTCTGTGTAAGAAACGCAAGGCCGGGAGATACTGTTCTTTGTGCTGATGGTTCTCAAAAAAAAGTTTCTGACATTTATTCCGACTGGCACATTGCTCCGGAAAAAAAGAGCCTTGTACCTGTTATTCAGTTACTGAACGAAAAAACTCAGCAGATTAAAGCAATTCTTGCCGGGTTTTTAGGATATAAGGATTGGATTGTAAAGTTATGAAAAAGTATGTCTTTGTTTTTCTTTTGACCTTTGGAGCCTTCTTTTCTATTTCGGCTCAAAATAATTCTGCTGCCAGTGCAAATAATAGTACGGCTCTGCGCTGCCTTAAGCTTGCAGAAAGCTGTCTTGTTGGCAACGACTGGCAGAATGCCTTGAATCAGGCTGAACTCGGCCTTTCTTATGATGATTCTATTTCTGACTTGTATTATATAAAAGCGGCTGCTTCGCTGAATCTAGGAGGAACAAAAGCTGAAGCTCTCAGACTTATTTCTTCGGCCTTTGAAAGAGCTTCCTGGGCGGGTTATACAAAAAACGGGGCACGCATTTTTCTTGCAGACCTTCTTTCGGATACAGGTTTTTACGAGGAATCTTTATATACCCTGGACACTGAACCCTTTATTTATTCTGCAGATGCCGAGTTTATTCGTATAAAGAATTATTACCGCATGGGGACTCAGGAGTCTTTAAATACTGCCCGCCAGAGACTTAACAGTGACCGTCGTGTTTATCCTTCAGACCAGCGTTTTCCAGAGCTCTTCTTTATGTTTGAGTCTCTCTTTATGAGTGAGGCAGAACGTGACGGAATAAAGTATAAGGTACCGGAAATTGTAAGTACAATTGCTGATTCTTACATTGCAAAGCTTCCTGATTATTCAAACAGAAATCAGGAGCTGGAACTGCTTGCTGTATCCTTTGCAAGGGGTGAAGAAAAGCTTCGACTTATAAAAGCAATTGATGCAAAAAACAAGGATCTCAGTTCTCTTCTTGCTATTGCCGCTTTGCGTGCTGGTATCTATACCGATGAAGAAGCCTTTGATATGTTCTTTGGAGCAGCGGGAAACGAGGTTTATCTTGATCTTCTGGAAACCTTTATAGCTCTGCTGTCTGACGAAGCGGTTATTGAGCGTGCTGCTAAAACTCTTGCAGATTTTACCGGTACTCTTTACATAGATGAGAATATGGACCTTCAGTACGAATTTGTCGTTCAGTATGAAAACGGTCGTCCTCAGTATATTAAATATGATGGAAATAATGATGGAGAAACGGAGCTTTATTCTTCCTGTGATTTTGGTGCTCCGGTTTTTGTATATTTTAATTCCAGCCGTATACAATTCTTCTACGATACTTTCCCAAGAATTTCAAAGGTGTCTTATTCCGACACAAATCTGGTTTTCAATTTCCTTCATGATGACTTTGTTTTTTCTCCTTTCGATTTTTCTATTGATAATGTTTTTGCGAGAACAGGAGCAGAGTTCTACATTCCTTATATCTCAAAGGAAATTGCTATTCCACTTCCTCAGGAGCTGATAACGAAGGCTTCCAGCTTTGCTTTGCCTATTACAGAACGCGATAATGCTCAGATTGTTTATACTCTTTCCGGCGGCGATGTTGTCTTTGCAGAATTCTACGAAAATGATTACCGCTATGCCTACAGTGATTTTACTAAAGAAGCTTCTATCGTCCGTTTTGTAGATTATGATAATGATGGCAGTTTTGAGACCGTTGAAACCTTCTCTGAGATTCCATATGCCCAGGAAGGCTTGCGTACAGAAGAAAACAACCGCATTGTTACAAGTGTATTTAATTTTATAGACGGCAAAAACAATTATTACCTCCGCAAGATTCAGATAGATGCGAATGCAAATACCTTCAGTGAGTTCAGTGAAGAATATCTTGAATATGGTGGTAAAGTCACAATCTGGGATAATGATGATAACGGACTCCCGGATTGCCAGTATATCCGCTATCCTCAGAAGGAAGGAGAGTCTCTGCTTGAAGAAACAATTTATTTTGATTCAAAAGGACTCCAGATTCTTTCCCTTACTATTGCAGACGGAGCCCCTGTAAAAATGAATGTAGGTGGTTCTGAAGTTATGGTATATGCAGGGGATGCTGCCGGGCTTTACTGGATTGAAGAGAAGGGTACAGCAGATGAAGAAGAGGCTGTGCTTAACTATACTTCAAAGGGTTTTGCGCAGGGCGTAATAGATATTTTTGATTATAAGGAAGAACGCATTTCCGTTATAAAAGTGGGCTCTTCATATTACTGCCGAAAGGTTCCTTTTACTACAGTCCCACTTGATGTTGATGAAGGAGCAGCAGAATAATATGCTTCGTAAATTACAGTCTTTTTCTCTTTTATTCTTTTTGATATGCACAGTTTTTTTTACTTCCTGTCAGTCTGTAAAACAGCCGTCTTCTGTTCCTCAGCCTATAAACTATTCTGATGAAGATATTGTACAAAACGAAATAGTTCGAATTGACGGTTTCCTTGAAAACGAACCACTGCGAGCTTTATGGCGGGCAAGCCTTCTTGGCCGCGAGGAAGTAAGAGACCGCTGTTTTGCCAGAATTGAAGAGCTTTTTAATTCTGCATTCGAAGAAAAGAATTATCTTGATGCAAAAAAGTATTACAAGTCACTGAAAAGTGTAAAATCTGACTGGAAGTCTGAAAAATGCTCTTATGAGCAGCTGGAAAAACTCGCAGGTGCTGAAGTTCCAGGACTTACTTCTGTAAATAAAAAGGCCCCGTCAAAAATCTCTGAATGTATGAAAGCGGCTGTAACAATCTGGCTAGACCGTGGTGTTACTGTAAAAAATGGTGCGGGTTATGCAGATGTTATAATAGGCTCCGGCTTCTTTATTGATGAACGCGGCTATATCGTTACAAATAATCATGTAATTGATTCAATGGTTAATCCAAAGTATGAAGGATACTCACGCCTTTATATAAAGCTTTCGGAAGACAGTCTTACAAAGATTCCGGCAAAAGTAATAGGTTACGATTCTTTACTGGATCTGGCTCTTCTTAAGGTTGAAATAGAACCTGAATTTGTTCTTAATCTTGGTTCCAGCAGCGACCTTGAAATTGGTGATAGTATCTCTGCAATTGGAACTCCTGTAGGCCTTGAAGGTACTTTAACTTCAGGAATAATCTCGTCTTTTGACCGCAAGCTTCTTGCACTTGGAAATGTTTTTCAAATTGATGCGGCTGTTAATTCCGGAAACTCTGGAGGTCCTTTAATTGACAAGAATCTGAAGGTACAGGCAATTGTTTATGCGGGTATGCTTCAGCTGCAGGGCTTAAACTTTGCGATTCCTATTGAATATCTTAAACAGGAGCTGCCTTATCTTTATGGTCGTGGAGAAATACTTCATTCCTGGATCGGCTGTTTTGGAAATACTCTTCGTGAAGGTACAAAAAAATCTGGACTTGAAATACAGTATGTTCTTTCCGGAGGTTCTGCCTTTATGGCAGGACTTAAAGCCGGCGACATTATAACTTCACTGGATGGCCAGCCGGTTACTTCACTTGATGATTTTAATTTTATGATGATGGCTCTTGAGCCGGAAACTATTGTTGAATGCGATTACATTACCAGCGAAGGTGAAAAAAAGACCGCTCTGGTTTATCTGGAAAAAAGACCGGAAAATCCTTCTGTAACTGTTTTTGATTCTGATTTAATTACCTCTTCCTTTATTCCTCTTTTTGGAATGAAGCTGATACCTTCATCGACAACAAACAGAAATTCCTATACAATAGAAAAGATTATACCGGGCAGTGCAGCAGATGAAATGAGTTTTTCTGAAAATGATACAGTTACAATTTCTGATGTATCTGTAAATATGAAAAGCGAAATGATTATCACTACACTTTCTACAAAGCGTAAGAAAAAGGCATTTTTAGATATAGTGATGAGTCTTGCATGCAGCTTTGACAGCCCATACTACTTCTAATTCGGGAGCATAAAATGACTGAAATGAAATTTAAGCGCAACTTTTGTATTGTTGCTCATATAGATCATGGTAAATCAACCTTGTCTGACCGTCTTATTCAGAAAGCAAAAATCATTGACGACCGAAAGATGATGAATCAGATTCTCGACAATATGGATATTGAACGTGAACGCGGAATCACAATCAAAAGTCAGGCCGTTACAATTCCTTATCATGCAAAGGATGGAAATGATTATGAGCTCAACTTTGTAGATACTCCGGGTCATGTTGACTTTTCTTACGAAGTATCCCGCGCTATTGCTTCCTGCGAGGGTGCTCTTCTTCTGATTGATGCAACTCAGGGAGTTGAAAGTCAGACTGTTTCTAATATGTATATGGCGCTGGAGCATGATCTTACAATGGTTCCGGTTATAAATAAAATTGACCTGGCGTCTGCTGATATTCCAGCCTGTAAGGCTCAGATAGATAATGAGCTGGGACTGGACAGCAGTGACGCTATGTGCGTTTCTGCAAAAACTGGCGAGGGTATAGACGAACTGCTCGAGGCAATTGTAACAAAGTTTCCGGCTCCTAAGGGAGACCCTAATGGTAAGCTTGCCGCTTTGATTTTCGACTGCCATTATGATGTTTACCGCGGAGTTGTTGTTCATGTCCGCGTGATGGAAGGTCGTCTTAAAACCGGCGATTTAATCAAGATGATGAGTACAAACACTCAGTATAAGGTAGAGCAGTGCGGTGTATTCAAAATCAACTACGAAGAAACGGGGGTTCTTGAAGCCGGTGATGTAGGCTATATCATTTCCGGTCTTAAAACTGTAAGCGATGTAAAGGTTGGTGATACAATTACTTCTGTCGAAGGCGGAGTAGAAGAGCCTCTCCCTGGTTTTAAGGAAGTAAAGCCGGTTGTATATTCATCAATCTATCCGATGGATTCAAACGATTATGAAGAACTTAAAGACAGTATGGAAAAGCTTAAGCTCAACGATGCAAGTCTTATTTACGAAAAGGATAATTCCCTTGCTCTGGGTAACGGTTTCCGCTGCGGTTTCTTAGGTCTTCTTCACCTGGAAATTATTCAGGAACGTCTGGAACGAGACTTTGACCAGGCTGTTATATTTACTGCTCCATCGGTTCGTTACCTGCTTCATCTGCAGAGCGGCGAAGACATGTATATTGATAATCCTTCGGAATATCCGCAGGGAAGAATTAAGGACGCAGAAGAACCTTATATCAAGGCTTCGATTATTACTCCTTCTGAATATCTTGGTTCAATAATGGCTCTTTGTACGGAAAAACGCGGTGTGCAGACAAATATGCAGTACCTGGATACAAAGCGTGTTGAACTTACTTATGAAATGCCATTGGCAGAAGTTCTTTTTGATTTTTATGACAGACTTAAGAGCTACAGCCGCGGCTATGCTTCTTTTGATTATGAAGTTACCGGCTATCGCGCAACTGACCTGGTAAAGGTTGATATTCTTTTGAATGGAAAGAATGTCGATGCGCTTTCACTTTTGACTTTCCGTCAGAATGCCGTAGACAGGGCTCGTAAGGTTTGTGAACGTCTAAAGAATGAGATTTCCCGCCAGCAGTTTAAAGTTGCTATTCAGGGGGCGATTGGCGGTCAGATTATTGCCCGCGAAACTGTAAACCCTGTGCGCAAGGACGTTCTTGCAAAATGTTACGGCGGTGATATTACCCGTAAACGCAAGCTTCTGGAAAAACAGAAGGAAGGTAAGAAGCGCATGAAGATGATCGGGGACGTAGAGTTACCGCAGTCAGCATTTTTGGCAGTTCTTAAAGAAAACGACGATCAGTAATTATTTACAGATATTTTAAGAAGAAATCAATTTCTGTTCGTATTCTGTTTAAGAAGGATTGACTTGTTGAGAATCTGTATCCATCGGCGAAATGCAGATAGAGATACTCTCGAGCTTTTGCGATACTTTCAATTTTCTGAATGAGATCTTCACCTGTTAAGTCTGTATGACCGGTAAGAAGGTCTCGGAGTTCTTCAAGAGCCTTGCGTTCGCCTTGTAAGAAGGCTTCGATTTCTTTCACGTGCAGATTTGTGTGACCTTCGATTTTGTAATTATGTGTATCTTTGTTTTTCCATTCTATTAAATCAGCATGTGGAAGTCCTAAATTAATTCCGCTTTCTCCCGCGTCAAAAAGATTTTTTTCATCAGCAAAAAAGTTCATGAACATTGAGGCATAGCTTTTGAGAGCAGGCGTTGTTATTACTGGTCTGCCGTTTTTGCCCATAAGCTTTTCTGTACCAAGACCAAAGGCGGCAGCATAGTTTTGAGTCGGAAGCAGGCGTGTTGCGTGGATAAGGCGCAAAATATGAGCCAGAGCGCTCTTGGTGTGGGTGAGGCCTGCGCTGTAAGAAAAATCCAGGCCTGTTACAAAAACCGGAATATCTTCGTTTTTACGGAATTTCAAGGCGTAATAAACTGCAGTTAATCCAACTGATCCGAAAGGCTTGTTTGAAGATGGCATAAAGTTTTGTGCTTTTAAGGAATCAAAAAACTTGCCCTGGGCATATTCTGTGAAGAAGTAGGAAATGTTTTCTGAGCCGGCACGGTGAACAAGGTTTGGAATGGAAGAAAGACCTGCAAAAATGCGGATGTCTTTGGGAGTGCCTGTAAAGGCTTTTACAATTACGCTCTGGGCTTCTTCTACAAAAACACCGTCGGGCTTAATACCGTTTTTCAAAAGCGGCTGCAAGGCCGTGTCTGCGCAGAGAATAAAATAATCTGAAAGAATGTTTTGCTTCGTACCTTGTGCTTGCAAGGACGAGAGTAATGTCTGTGTACTTTCTCCGGCGCCAAAAACTATAAGAGGTTTATCTACACTGGCAAAGAAATCTCTTATAGTTTTTGAGTCTGCAAGGTAATGAAGGTTTTCAAAAAGATTTTTTGAGTAACGGCGGCCGAAGCGGGTAAGGGTGATTCTGTTTTTCCAGAAGGTCATTACAGAATCGGTACAGGAAGAAAATAACTTATCATAATAATCTGCCTGGAACTGGGTGCCGGCAGAAAGGTCAATCCTGATTACCCGTTTATAGAAAGAGGCCCAGGTTAAATCATAAAGCCTGAGAGGTAAATCAGACAATGAGTCTGGCTGGCAGTAAATAATTCTTTTATCAGGATTATCTAATGTCTTTTCATTTCTGGTAAAATCAAAAAGAGTTTTATCTGCTTCACAAAGGACCAAAAGACAATTCTCTGGCAGCTTATTTAATAATTCTGCAATGCCATAGCCTAGAAGGGGAGAGTTCCCCAGGATAATTGTATCCGGTAAAAGCTCAAGTTTTTCTACTGCGGCAATAATGTTTTTAGATGGATTGTATTTTGAATAGAGAAGGTGGTCTTTGTATGAAACAGAAAAGCCCTGAGGCGTTTCGATTTTTTGAACGACACAGGGCTTTTGATTTATGGTATCTGCCAATTATTATCTCATGTAGTTATCGAAATAAACTGAGAGGAAGTTGTTCTCAAGTTTATCACTCTTCATAATTGCATCAGTTGCAGAGTTGCGGTCATAAGTAAGGAACTGATTTGTATTAACATCATCATCAGCTGAGCTGCTTTCAGTTGTGTACTGAAGAACTGCGATGTCGTTGTTCAAAACAAATGGTTCAGAAATCTCATTGAGCTTAAGAGAGAAAGCAGCGTTGAGGAAGCTTTCGTTCTTATCTGCACTTGTCATTCCATCAGCTGAGGTGTCGATCTTAGAAAGTACATCAACATTACCATAGTTGAGTGCGAATGGAGCAATTTCGCTTGCCTTTGCACCAAACTTTGCTGCTGCAGAATTGAAGTCTGAAGCCTTAGCTTCTGCGATGAATTCCTTTGCCTTAGAAGTGAAGTAGTCTTCAATCAAAGTTGATTCATAACCAGAAATATATGATGAAAGGATTCTCTGTGTATCTTCAGAATTGAAGTCAGGCTTTGTATAAGCTGCATTGTTTCTGAAGATTGAGAAGCCGCTCTGTGTCTGAATAACAGCACTAACAGCGTTTGTTGCAAGTCCTGTTACAGCAGCGAGGTCTTCTTTATTTTCGAGAATGTTTTCAATCTGATACTGATAAGAGTTTGAAAGCTTACCGTCTGTGCTAGAGTAGTACTTGTTTGAGTATTCAGTAACTGCATCATCAAAAGTAATTTCGTTGTTAGAAATGCGCTTTGCAATTGATTCTGCATTTGATTTTTCTTCAACTGTAATAATAGAAATGTCGTACTTGTTGAACTTAGCAGCGTTCTGGTTAGCATACTTAAGTTTTTCTTCGAGAGGGAAGTCACCCTTTGAGAATACAGCAACGTTGAAACCGCGCTGTTCTTTATTCATCTTTGCTATGAATGCTTTTTCAGCTTCTGAAGTTTTAAGACCATAGAGTGGTGTAAGATAAAGTCTGTCTTCTGAAGTGAAGTAGTCTTCTGAGAAACGGTTTGCAGTAAGGATTGATTCAGCTGATTCATGGAGTTCCTGCTTAATGCTGTCTGAAGCCTGTTTGTAAAGCTTAGAAGAGTAGTTACCGTCTGCATCCTGGAAATATGGAAGAATCTGACGTGTGATAGCAGATTTTGGTACCTTGTAACCAGATTTTTTTACTTCTTCTGAGAAAGCGTAATTCATTACAGTAGAAGTAAATGCCTGGTTGAAAATCTGATAGTAAGCAGACTGGTCAAGCTGCTGACCATACATCTGATACATCTGACCATATTGAGCTACGAAATTTGCAAAATCAGAGCCCTGTTCATATTTGATTTCTTTTCCGTTGTATTTTCCGAATGCAGGAACGTCTGCTCCCTGCTGGCGGCTGCTTCTGCCTTCAACTGCCGGAAGAACGACAAAACAGAATGCACAGATCAAAAGAACGATTAATGATCCGAGTGTGTAAACAGTATTTTTTTTCATAATAAAGTTTCCTTTTTTTTATGATATTTAGTAAAAATGATTGAAATATTTTACCATATATTTATTGTGAAGTCTAGTTTTAGTTTTATCGACTAGTGCTCAGCTTGCTCTTTGCTTCGTAGCGGGCAAGAGCCTCCGAAATCAGAAGGTCAACAAGCTCAGGGAACTTAAGGCCTGCTGCTTCGCACATTTTCGGGAACATACTGATTGTAGTAAAGCCCGGCATAGTGTTGATTTCGTTGAGGTAAACAGCCTTTGTGTCGCGGTCAATAAAAAAGTCAACACGCGAAAGACCGGTTGCATCAAGAACTTTATAGGCAGCACATGCAGTTTTACGGATTTTTTCAAGATCATTTTCTGAAAGCTCTGCAGGAATTAAAAGCTTAGCACCGTCAGGGTCATTATATTTTGCATCAAAATCATAGAAAGTATGGCTTGGTGCAATTTCACCAGGAATATAAGCAGTAACATCTTCAATATCGTTGTCTGGAGAGAATGTTACCGAGTTTCCTGTTACGCTGCATTCAATTTCGCGGGCATTAATTGATTTTTCTACGAGAATCTTATCATCCCAGTTAAAAGCTTCCATAATTGCAAAGTTCAATTCCTTGCGGTTTGTAGCCTTAGATGCACCGTTTGAACTTCCGGCACAGCAGGGCTTTACAAACATCGGGTAGCCAAGTTCCTTTTCAGTTTCTTTGATTACTTCATCATATACAACAGAGTCAAGAACTACAGAGCGCTTAATGCAAACGTAAGGAACAACAGGAAGGCCAACGCTCTGCCAGATCATCTTTGTTTTTTCTTTATCCATTGTGATTGCAGAAGAAAGGTGAGTACAGCCAACGTAAGGAATATCAGCCATCTCAAAAAGCCCCTGAATAGTACCATCTTCACCATATGTTCCGTGAAGGGCTGGGAAAACAACATCAATCTGCAAAGCAGAGCCGCCGGCAATAAAAGCCTGCTTTTTGTTTCCAGGTACAACGCTTACAAGCTTATCTTTATCCTGAGTAATTGTAAGGCTTGCTTTTTCATCCTTGCATATTCTTTCATATTCAGATTCCGGCTGAAGGTACCAGAGTCCTTCTTTTGTAATACCGATAAGAATTACTTTATTTTCTTTTTTGATAGCGCGTGTTATTGCAGCAGCCGAAATCAAGCTGATTTCATGCTCGCCTGAGCGTCCACCGTATATTACTGCTATTGTCATATTAGAGCTCCTTTAGTGCCTTTTTGGCTTCTGAAATTTCATCATAAGGCATAACGTGGTCTTTGTAGATAATACTGTTTTCGTGTGATTTACCAAGTAAAAGAACAATGTCACCTTTTGCAGCCATCTTAAAAGTTTCTCGGATAGCCTGCGGCCTGTCATGAATGATGAAAAGATTTTCTCCCAAAACTTTTCCTTCTTTTATGGCACCTTCGGCAATCATCTTAAGAAGTTCAACCGGGTCTTCTCCACGAGGGTCTTCATCGGCCAGAACAACTACATCGCAGAATTTAGCTGCAATCTGTCC
>JAEEGJ010020650.1_pt1 | contig 14287 bp, 13 predicted proteins | sample 8958761 | NCBI WGS metagenome assembly JAEEGJ01 (sample SAMN16246546, study PRJNA631951) | gut metagenome | biome: gut microbiome; feature: rumen; material: RS-attached | host: Bos | place: Iran: Karaj | collected 2018-10 | reverse complement strand
TATTACTTCATCAAATATTTATGTAGGTCCTAACTGGGATGTTACAAGTGTTGATGTATCTGATGATATGTTTAAAGGTGCTACTAATTTACCAAATTATAATAGTGCTAGTGTAAACAAATCTAAAGCCTTTGTAGGTGAAGGCGGATATTTATCTTCAAAATAGCTAAAAAAATTAAATATTGCAATTTTATTTATAATGTTATACAATTAAGTTAACAAAATAGCGAGAGGAGAGTTTAACATGAAAATAACATCTGTTAATGTACGCAAGGTTGAAAAAGACGACTCTAGAATGAAAGGAATTGCTTCAGTATTACTTGATGATTGCTTTGCAATTCATGATATTAGAATTATTGAAGGTGACAACGGTTTATTTATTGCAATGCCAAGTAGAAAAACTGCTACTGGTGGATATCGTGATATAGTTCATCCAATCAATCCAGAAACTAGAAAAGTTTTTGAAGATGCGGTTTTAGAAGCTTACGCTAAAGAAGACTAAAAAAATCTCGTAGAAATACGAGATTTTTTATCAGAAAAATGTTATACTTTAAGAGAATAGAAGAGGTGATGATGTGAATAAAGGAAGAATTAAAAAAACAGTTAAAAGAAGAGCAACTATTTTAGGTATATTTTTCTTTATAGTATTTATAGTACTTATTGTGACATCACTTTCTTATGTATATCAAATAAGAAATCTTAAAAATGAAGAAAGAAAACTTGAAGAACAGTTAAAAGAACTTAAACTATCTGAAGAAGAATTAAGTGTAGAAATAAATAGATTAAAAGATCCTAATTATATTGCTAAATACGCAAGAGAAAAATACTACTATACAAAAGACGGAGAATATGTAATAAAAATAGATGAATCTACATCTGAAAAGATTGAATCTATTACTGAAAACATAAAAGTTTATTATATTATTGGTGGTATATCAATAGGTATTTCATTCTTAGGATTGTTAATATTTATTTATAATAAGAATAAAAAAGAAAAAACGAAGAAATAATTATTTCTTCGTTTTATAGTTTTAAGTTATCTTCTTTTTGAAGATTCTTTCCATCAAAGTAACTCTTAGATTTAAAATGACTAAATAGACCTACTATATTAGATGGAAATGATTTAATAAGTTTATTATAATCACTTATAATATCATTATAATATTTTCTTAATGCTTCTATTTCAGCTTCTGTTTCATTAATACCAAGTTCTATTTTCATAAAGCCTTCGCATTTTTTTAAATCTCTAAATTCTTCTTTATATGAATTAAATTCATTTATAGCTTCATATATTTTTCTATCTAACTCAAAGTTAGATATTTTTTTTGATTTAATTGCTTTTAGTTCTTCAAGTACCTTCTTTTGATCTGTATTAGCTTTAATAATATTGATAGATTTAACAAGTAGATCATATCTTTTTCTTAATATGGAATCTATGTTTGCTTCTGCTTCATTTATTCTAATTATATAACTTTGATAGTTATTATATGTAGTTATATACCATATTAATAATACACAAATTAGTATTACTACTAGATTAACAATAATGATTATTTCCATATCTTATCACCATAATAATTATAACAAAGTACTATTTAGCTTGTAAAGAAGTTATTGCAACTACACCAACTATATCTTCAGCTTTGCATCCTCTTGATAAATCATTAACAGGTTTAGCAAGACCTTGCATTACAGGACCATATGCATCTGCATGTCCTATTCTTTCAGTTATTTTATAAGCAATATTTCCAGCATCTAAATCAGGGAATATTAATATATTAGCTTTTCCTGCTACTTTTGAGTTAGGAGCTTTAGATTTAGCAACACTTGGTATTACTGCTGCATCAAATTGAAGTTCTCCGTCTACTAGTAGTTCTGGATATTTTTCTTTAGTAAGTTTTACGGCATCTACTACTTTATATGCATCATCACATTTAGATGATCCTAGTGTAGAGTGTGATAAAAAAGCTATTCTAGGATTATCGTTTATAAGTAGTCTAAATGTCTTTTCAGATGATTTAGCTATTTCTACTAGTTCTTCTTTAGTGGGATTTTGTATCATACCGCAGTCTGAGTAAATAAATAATCCGTTTTCTCCAATAGACGTATCATGGGTATCCATAAGGAAGAATGATGATGCTATAGGAGATTCTTTATCAGTTTTAAGTATTTGAAGTGCTGGTCTTAAAGTATCAGATGTAGAATGAGTCGCACCACTTACTTGTCCATCTGCATATCCCATTTTAACAAGCATACAACCAAAGTATAAATAATTTGTAGTAATTATACTTTTAGCTTCATCTTTAGTCATTCCTTTTTCTTTTCTAAGTTCATAAAAATATTCTATTAACTTATTTGTATCTTCAAATTTATCTGGATCTATTATTCTACTATTAATAATAATATTATTACTTTTAGCAAGATTTAGAATCTTTTCTTCATTACCTATAAGGATAATATCTGCAAAGTCTTTGTTATAAATTATCTCTGCAGCTTTTAAAGTTCTAATATCATTTGCTTCTGGAAGAACAATAGTTTTTCTATTTAATTTAGCTTTTTCTATTAGTGTATCAATATATTTCATATCTTTACCTCCAATATTATTTTATCAAAAAAAGAATATATTTTTAACTATTATGTAAAAAAAAGTGCATTTTATAAAAAGATATGTTATAATCACTTACGACAAGAAAAAAAGGTGATATAATGTCTAAAATTAGTGTTAAAAGTATGCTAAATAATAAAACAGAAAATAAGTTCTATTCTTGTGAAACAAATGCTATAATTGATAATAATAAAATCAAGTATTTAGATGATGATGTAATGGTTATTATTGAGATAAATGATGATGATATTATTATTAATAGAAAGTCTAAAGAATATGATATTACATTACCTTTTAAAAAAGATTCAACTTTGATAGGTGCATATAATGTTAAAGAGTTAGGAACTCTTGATTTAAAAGTAAAAACTAATAATATTGAAAGAGATAATAATAAGTTAAAAATAGAATATTTAATGATACTTGATAATACAAGTAAATCTGAATTTGAATTTATTATTGATTTCATAGAAGGAGAATAAATATGATAATTGATAAATTAGAAAATTTATTAAAAGAAGTTTTTAATGAATGTGGATATAATGTAAATGAAGTTAGAGTTATTAAATCAAATAGACCTGACTTATGTGATTATCAATGTGATGATGTATTTAAGCTTGCTAAAGAATACCATAAGAATCCTATTGAGATAGGTGAAGCTATAGTAGAAAAAATTAATGCTGTGGAAAACTTTGATGAATACTTTACAAAAGTTGAATTTGTTCGTCCTGGTTTTATTAATATGACAGTAAGTGATACTTTCATAAATACATTTATTAAAATGATGGGTTCTGATATTAAAAAAATAGTAAATATTCCAGATAAGAAAGAAACATTTGTCTTAGATTTTGGTGGTGCTAATGTTGCTAAACCTTTACATGTTGGACATATGAGAACTATTTTAGTTGGAGAATCTGTTGCTCGTATTATTAGATTCTTTGGACATAAAACAATAACTGATGTTCATTTAGGTGATTATGGTTTACAAATAGGACAAGTTATTTATGGAGTGTTAAGAGATAATATTGATATTAATGATATAGACATTAAGTATTTAGATAAAATATATCCAGAAATGAGTAAACTTTGTAAAGAAGATGAAAGTGTAAAAGAAGAGTGTGCAACTATTACAAAGAAACTTCAAGATGGAGATGAATTATATACTAAGTACTGGAAGAAAATACTTGAAGTATCTGTAAAAGATATAAAGAAGAATTATGATTATTTAGGTGCTCACTTTAATTATTGGTATGGTGAAAGTGATTCTTATAAATATTTAGATGAACTTGAATCTATTTTAAGAGATAAAAATCTTCTTACAGAAAGTGAAGGAGCACTTGTCGTAAATGTATCTAAAGATGATGACAAGAAAGAAGTTCCACCTTTACTATTTAAGAAAAGTAATGGTGCATTTCTTTATGCATCTACTGACTTAGCAACAATTCTTCAAAGAAAGAAAGATTTTAATCCTGATCATATATTATACGTTGTAGATTTACGTCAAGGATTACACTTTGAACAAGTATTTAGAACATGTGATTTATCAGGTATTATGCCATATGATAAGTTAGAACACTTAGCATATGGAACTGTTAATGGTGAAGATGGTAAACCTTATAAAACAAGAAACGGAGATAATCCTAAACTTGAGGGTTTATTTGACAGTGCAAAAGAAATATTTATTTCTAAAAAAGAATCAAATAAAGATATGTCTAGTGAAGATGTAGATAAAATTATTAATTCTATATTAAAGTTTGCTGATTTACAGAATTCTCGTGAAAAAGATTATATATTTGATTTAAATAAGTTTTCTGAAGTATCAGGTAAAACTGGACCATATATTCTTTACACATATTTAAGAATTAATAAAATACTTAAAGATGAAGGATCATCTCCTGCTTTTTCTAATAAAATTTATAATAAAGCAGATAGAGATTTACGTATTAAAATGCTAGATTATGTAGATATGGTTAAATTAGCATTTGACGAAAGAAAACCACATTATGTAGCAGAGTATGTATATAACTTATGTACATTATGTAATGTTTTCTATCAAACAAATCATATATCTACACTTGATGATATGCAAAATAAATATGACTGGTTATTTGTACTTGAAATAGCTAATAATATTACTAAAGAAATGTTATATCTACTTGGTATTGATATACCTTCAGTGATGTAATAGTAAAAAGGGGTATTGACATATACATAGTTTATGTTAAAATTACTACTGGCATGTAATTATAGGAGGATTTTATGAAATTAAAAGATATGACTATAACAGACTTAGAATTACTATCATATGGAGATATAGCATTTATGCTTATAAAAGAAAATAAAAAATCAATTAATACACCAAACTTATTTAAAAAAATATGTGATTTATTAAATTATTCAGAAGATGAATATGCTAATAAAATTGGTGAATTTTATACATCACTTACAAATGATAAAAGATTTGTAATGTTAGATTCAGCAGAATGGGATTTAAGAGATAATCACGCTGTTAAAATTAGCATTGATGCTGATGATGACGATGAAGATATTAGTCTAGATGAAGAAGAAGAGGAAACTGAAGAAGATACTATCGATGAAGAAGAAATCGATGTAGAAGAACCTCTTGAAGATGATGATTTAGACCTTGATGACGATGAAGATGATATCGATGATTTAACTATCGTTGAAGAGGAAGAATTAGAAGAATAAAGAAAGTGTTTTTAATAACATTTTCTTTTTTTTTGACTCGTTTTATTGTATAATAAATATATAATAAGGGGCTGGTAGAATGATAATAAGAAAACCATATGCATTTCTAATTAAACATTTCAGACTTATCCATGCTATCATGACTATTTGCATGGGTTATCTTTTATATAGAAGTTATCTTATTTATGACTATATTAAAAGTTATATGGCTACTTCTATGCTAGCAGTAAATGAAGATATAACTTCAAGTTTATTTGTTTCTAGGATGTTTTATTTACCTGGATTAATAATAATACTAATTGCCATTCTACTTGTGGTAATGATAAGAAAAAAGAAACCATTTCTTTTTTATGTAGTAAATATCTTTATTTATATTGCGACAGTTATTTTATATGGATATTTATTTAATCAGTTAAATTATATTGAAACAAATATCATGGAAATTAAACAAGTTCAATTAATCCATGATTTAGCATTAATGCTTCTAATAGGACAGGGAGTATAATTTTTTATTTCTTTAATAAGATATTTAGGATTTGATATGAAACAGTTTGAGTTTGGTAAAGATCTTATGGAACTTGAAACAAATGATGAAGATAATGAAGAAGTAGAAGTTAATATTACAGTTGACTCTAATGCTATAAAAAGAGAACTAAATAAAAGAAAAAGATATATTAAGTATGTATATTTAGAAAATAAACTACTAATAAATGCAAGTATACTTTTATTTTTCTCAGTAATATTCTTACTTATTTACTTAAATTCTACAGTATACAATATTACATATGATGAAGGTAGTATGTTCTATGTATCCGGATATGAACTAGGTGTAAATAAAGTATACATGACTAATAAAAGTTTTGATGGTAAAGTTATAACAAGTGATGATAAGTATTTAGCACTTGCTGAAGTAAGTGTAATGATTACTGGATATGATAGAATTCTAAATACTGGTAAAACTATACTAGAAGTTGACGGAGTAAACTACTATCCTAATACAACTAGATACAAAGACTATACATTTGATTTAGGAAAAACTTACTATAATGAAGAGTTACCACTTGATACTTTTACAAAAGTATTACTTGTATATGAAATACCTAAAAATAGTATTAAAAGTAAAATAGAGTTTAAATATTTAAATAATGTTGAAACAGATGAAGATAAATTTAATCCTAAGTATATACATGTAAATATATCTCCAATCTATATTGATGAAGTTAAAGAAGCAGTAGATGTAGAACTAGGAGTAGATACAGTACTTAATGAAAATAATTTAGGGAAAACTACTTTAAAGATTAATTCATTTGAAATGAAAGAAGAATATGGTTTATCTTATAATTTTTGTTATAAAGAAGAATGTATTACTTCTTATGAATATTTAAGACCAGTACCTAATTCTAATTATGATTTAGCCGTACTAAAAGTAAATGCTGAGCTTAATAAAGATGAATATATAAATGTTTCTACAATTAATACTCCATATGATTTAGTAAATCTATATGGATTAATTGAATATAAAATAAACGGAGAAACATATAGAGTAAGTAAAGATTTTAGAAATATAAAAGCTAATAGAGTATCTACTGGAAATGATTATTATATTTCAATAAATAAAAAAATAATTAATGCTGAAGAAGCATATTTATACCTATATGTAAGAGATAGTGTATATAGATATAAAATTAAGTAAAACACTATATAAGAAGCCAAAAATATGTTATAATCTAATAATGGAGGGTATGTGATGAAAAAATACTTATATTTACTAATATTAACTATATTTCTAATAATACCCCAAAAAGCATATGCTTCTTGTACATCTAGTGAAAAAACTAGATTACAAACATTTGCTAGTAACATTACATATAAATATGACTACAAAGAATCATTTGATAAAAATTCATATGGTTCTATATCATTTAACATTTATTTATATAATGTTACTGACGAAATGATTGTAAAGTATGTTCCAAATTATACAAGTACAGGTGAAGTAGTAACAAAAGGTAAAATTGATTTAAATAAAATAAATGGAGTTACTACACTTCAAAACGTAGCAGCAGGAAAAAGCCATCGTTTTGAAGTTTATGCTTCCGGAAGTACTTGTACAAACGAAAGACTTTATACATTCTATGTATCAACTCCAAGTTATAACAAATACTATAGCTCAGAGCTTTGCAAGAAAGCTCTTGATCATTCTTACTGCAATAGATGGGCTAATCTTAGTATTACTGAAGAACAATTTACAAAAGAATTAACAAACTATATTAATAATGAAGATAAGAAGGAAGAACCAAAAGAAGAAGAAAAAAAGAATCCTTCTTTCAAAGATAAAGTAATAGAGTATCTTATTATTGCAAATGATTATGTATACTATGTAACAATACCTGTTATTGTTATAAGTTTACTTTTAATAATCATTCTAAATAAGAGAAAAAAAGAAAAAATGAAATTCTAAGTTGGTGATTATATGAAGAAGAAAATTAACTTTAAAAAATTACTTATATATTACATTATTTTCGGTGTAGCAATTATAATGCCAGCTACATTTTGTGGTCCATATGATGATGGAACAGCCGCTGAGGATCGAAGCCAAAGTTATAATTCAACAACTGGTTCTCCAGATTGGGATGGAGTAGTATCAAGCTCATATTATCCATATGGATATAGAGTTTATATAGCTGACGAAAAAGGAACTGTTGTGTCACATGGTGCTTCAACACTTATTACAAACTTAATGAATAAAAATGATTCTTCATTTACATATTTATCAGGTGGTGGAAATGCTACTACACGAAAAATAACCGGATCAGCAAGTTCTGGTCACTCAATTCCATCTAATTTGATAAAGTTTGGAGTATTTAATTTTAGTAATATAATGGCCGGTCAAGAACAAAACTTTGATTCTATTTTAATTAAAGAATGGGATTTAAGAGAAGTTGGTAGTACAAGTACTAAAACAATGTATTACTTCCATGATGCCAAAAATGAAAGTGGTAAGAGATCGATTGATGATATAGTTATTTTATTAAATAATTATGGTGATAAAACCGGTTTAATAGGTTTAGGTGATGAACTATATGATCGTATTGTAAGAAAGAAAGATGGTAAGGAATATTTTCTAGTTGCTGAACCAATGGCTGGAATGTGTAACAATAATGGCACGAAAAAATGTGTTATTGGTACAGCTACAGAATTATTATACTGGGCCGGTGGTAAAGATGGTACAAGTGGACCTGATGTTACATCTCCAATGCCTAAAGGGCAAAATAAAACTTTTTTATGTAGATTGTTTAATTCGCATGTTTTAACAGACCCTGCAGGAGGTGCCGGCTATTCTTACTTTAAATATGAAGGTACTGATTGGCAAGATTATTGTAGAGGTGATTTCTATAACAAAAAATGGAACGATGCTATATTAAGTTATTCGAGTCCATTCTTTGAATACATTTTAAGAAAAGATTCACGTGTAGGAACTAAATCGTACGGTCTATCTACAGATGTATGGGCTCTTAATGAATTATTCACTAATACTCCTGATACACCAGATAGTACTGACTGTAACGCAACACCTATTCAATTATGTGATAAAACTTCAAAATATTTTAAAAAAGGTTGTTGTACTTGTACTGTTGCTATGACAGCAATCAAAAGTGCTGCAAGTAAAGGACAGTATGATGAAATTGTTAAATATATAAAAAATAAGGGATATAGTGCATTCCCTACAAGTTGTAAAGTAAAGGATAGAAAAGATAATCCCCCACCAACTTGTACATATGAAATTCATTTTGACAATGACAATGATAATAGTAAGACTAGTTTACCTAAAGTATGTTCATCCACAAAAGTAACTAGCGGTACAGTCGATGATTATAATACTTGGGAATGTGTATTTAAAAGCACTAGTTCAACTGATTCAAATGTTAAAACGGAATATCGCAAAGATATAAATAATTATTGTTCTGCTTACTGTATGGAAAAAGTAAGCTATAGTTTACCAAGTGGTACTACAACATCGCGACCTGGTAGATATTTAATAGTTGGTAGTACTTCTTCACTATATACTATAGGGCCTGTTACGTTTAGCAGTACTAAAGAATGTGCGCTTACAAACAAAGCAGGAACTGCTCCACAAATTGATTATACAGCTTGGGAAAGAGATATGAATACAGCAAATAAAAATGTGGAAGAAGCTTGGGAACGTTATCAAATATCACTATTACAACAAGACGTTTATAATGAAACTACTAGAAACATGAATAATGGTAATCGTAGAGAGGTAGGAAAAGGTCATCATACGTGCAGTTTAACTAATAATACGACTTGTAAGTCAGGAGTTGCATGGGGAATTCAATCAAATGGGCAACGATTTGGGCCTTACACACATCAAAACGTAGACGATGGATGGGCATGTGGACCAAATGGTCATGGTGCAGCTAAACCTAAAGAATGCCATTTCGAGTGTACAGGAGGTTATAATACAGTTCCAAAACCAGCTAACGAGTGTGGCGATGGTAATTTTGAACATGACGGTCATGAATCATATACGATTTATGAAACTTCTGCGTCAAGAGTCTATGAAGGCGGCATTTATTATAAAAAACAAACTATTTCAGATACTTATACTTTTGGTAGATGTGGTACTCAAAATCATGAAGATCGTCATACCGTATCCATAGATACTGGTGCATGGGCTAATTACCAAAATGCTATAAAAAAACGAAAGAGTCTTCTTGAACAAATACAAGAATGTAACAATTATGCAAACGTAAATGGTGATTTTAAACCTGAAGTTAAGATTTCTTATAATGATGTTCAATATCATGGAACATATAGTTTAGAAGCTACTCCATATGTTAACTCAAGTACAACATATAATAATGGAACTTATGCAAACAATTTGTCTAACGAGGAAAAACATAGTAATAGAGGAGAGACATCAAATTATACGTCTTGGTATGGAGAAGCACCTGAAAATGACAGAAGAGCTACTCTTGATGTTACGGGAATGACTTATCCTCGCAATAACACATATGTTTCAACTACAACAGTAACTTATACATATGGATTACAAAGTAGTTTGTATCAATATATAGTTAAACCAGATGGAAAATCACAATCTAATAAACCTACATCTCCAACAAGTGGAAATGATTATAACAACTATACTTATGTAGCATTTTCTAATTTACCAATTCACTTTTCTACTCCAGAAGGCAAATATGGATATTACTTAGAGGTAAGCGGATTTGGTACAAATGATAATTTGAATAAATATTTATTTGGTAATCAATCATTTGATGGAAAAAAATATTATATCGGTTCACAATATAGATATGATTGTTCATATATAATTGATCCTCCATGTATTGATTGTCCAATAACTAAGAAAAAGTTTATTGAATATAGAACTATTTCTTTAACAAATCCTTTCCCTGGAGAAAGTGGTGCCGGTAGAAATCCTGGTACAAACTGGTATGGAATTGACCAAATTGATGTAAATAAGACAAAGGTTGAAAAATATATTACATATAATAGAGGTGTTAATACTACCGCTGGTACAAAAGGTGCAACTAACACTGCTTACGATGTATATAAACTAGACCCTATGTATGAAATAGATTTAACACCAGCTCTTATGAAAACAATTAAAAAATATAATTCAGAAAGAAATATGAAGCAAAAAACTGTATACGGAAAAACTTCTATTCAAGGTTTTTCAGATTTTACTTTAAAATGTAAGGTTGACTCAAACGCTGGTAATTATAAGCAGTGCACAAGTCAAGTTATAAGAAGTTGGGGAGTTAAAGGATGCGGTATTGGTGAAGGTAAAACAGCAACAAAATGTGGTACAACAGTAGCATGGAGGATGAATAGTTAATGAAAGAGTCGATTTGGGGATACGCAGTACTTGTACTTGGCGTAGTTGCAATAACATTTATATTTCTATTTCAAACTTTAACTAATTCAGATCAACAGTTAATGAACCTTCTAGATGAGACTACAAAAGCCGCAATGTATGATGCAATTGACTTTCCGGCATATAGGGAAAGTGGTAATATAAGAATAGATAGAGAAAAGTTTGTAGAAAACTTCCTTAGAAGATTCGCTCAAAATGCTTCTCTAGCTAGAACTTATAAAATTAAAATTTATGATGTAAATGAGATACCTCCAAAGGTAAGTATAAAGGTTTCTACTCAAGAAGAAGGATCAGTATTTACTTTTGGAGAAACTCAATCAATAAAATACACAATAAGTAATACTATTGATGCAATACTTGAAACACCATATTAATAGAAAGGATGATGGTTAATGAATGATTTACTAGCAAAAATTAAAAGAATTGCAAAGAATAAGAATACTGTAACAATAGTAGGGGTTATTTTAATTCTTGGATTATTATACTGGGGATATAGTTCTCAAGTTAATACATCAGTTAGCCCTGTTACAGTACCAGTAGCTGCTGAAACTATACAACCTAGAACACAAATTACAGCTGATATGGTATCTGATATGAGCGTACCTAGTATAGCTGTTGTGGATAATGTATATACTAGTAAGAATGCAATTATTAACATGTATTCTAATGTAAATACTATTATTCCAAAAGGAAGTATGTTCTATAGAGAAGCTCTAGTTAGTAAGAGTGAGCTTCCTGATTCAGCATTCTTCGACATATCGGAAGATGAAATTCCTTATATGTTTAATGTTACTCTTGAATCTACATATGGAAACTCAATTTACCCAGGAAGTAAAATTGACATCTATATGAAGGCGGCTGATGAAGAAGGTAAAGTAATGTTTGGTAAATTATTATCAGATGTACTTGTTATCTCAGTTAAAGATTCTAGTGGTAATGATGTATTTGAAAATACAGAAGATTCTAGAGAACCAGCTTATTTAATATTTGGTTTAAAAGATAAATATCATTTATTACTTAGAAAAGCTAGTTACTTAGATGTTGAATTAATTCCTGTTCCACATGGTGGAAAAATTGTTTCAGATGATAAAGTTACTACAGTAGCATCTACTGTTCTTGAAGAATACATTACTTCTAAGACAATTGTTCTTCCAGGACAAGAAGGAACTACTACTGAAGAATCAACTAAAACAGAAACTAAAACTGAAACTAATAAATAATGAATAAGAAAAAGGGGTGATTATGCATGGAAGAAAATATGTTCTCCCAGATAGACTTTGGACCTCTTGAAAAGTATTTACTTGATGATGACGTAACCGACGTATCCTATAGTAATGGTGGTCAGTTATGGATTAAAACATTATCTAAAGGTATCTTTAGAGTTGTTGATAAAGAAGTAAATAATTCCTTTATGGAAAAGCTTGCTTTTCAATGTTCCAACGTTATGGGAAAAACATTTAATATGGCTCATCCATTTCTAGACTCGGAAAGTGCTGAACTTCGTATGAATTTCGTGCATGATTCGATAGCTAAAAATGGTATAGCGTGTGTTATTCGTAAAACTCCTGCTAAAATTAGACTTGAAAAAAATAAATTATTAAAAGAAAAATATGTAGACCTAGATATACTTGAATTCTTAATTAAGTGTGTACATGGTCACTGTAACATTATTGTTTGTGGTGAAACTGGTTCAGGTAAAACTGAGTTTGTTAAATATTTAGCAGCACAAACAAAAGAAAATGAAAAGATAATAACAATAGAAGATACACTTGAACTTCACCTTGATAGAATATTCCCTGAAAGAGATATTGTTGCTATGAAAACAAATAACATTGCATCTTACTCAGATGTACTTGTTACTTGTATGAGACAGAATCCAAAGTGGATATTACTTTCCGAAGTTCGTAGTGCTGAAGCAGTAATGGCAGTTCGTAACTCTATTTCTTCAGGTCACTACATTTTATCTACTATCCATGCTGATAAAGCAGCATCTATACCTAACCGTATGTATAGTTTACTTGAAACTAATCAAGATATTGAACAGTTCTTAAAATCTATATATCGTTATATTCAAATAGGTGTATACATTCGTGGATATCAAGATAAATCAACTGGACATTTCGTTCGTGAAATTGGTGAAGTTTGTGAATTCTATGTTAATGAAGATAATGAAGCTAAATATAACCAGATATATGTTAAATCTACATCTGGTAATGTTACTAGAAATAAACCTAGTAAATATTTAGTACAGTATTTAGATGGTCAAGGTGTAAGTCTTGATCCAAATGAAATAAAAGATACTTCTGAAGAAGGAAATGCAGGAGTACAAAGTTTTGATGACTTTGTTGAAAAAACAAAAGCTGTTGAAAATAGTCCTGCTCCAGTAAGTAGTGTAGCACCTGTTACTCCGGCACCTAGTGCTCCTATAGCAACAGCTCCTGCAGTTCGTCCTGCAGCACCTGCTGCTCCGGTTGCACAAGTACAGCCAACACAAGTTGGAATTCCAACTATTCAGGCTATGCCAGAGAAAACAGTACAAACAGTTCCTTCACCAACTGGCGGAGAAGCTGAAACACTTGATTTTGTATAATAAGGAGGAAAAAATATGGATGAATTAATACTTGTTCTTGTAGCTGCAATTTTTATATATATTGTTATTTATCGCCATAATGATGGGAAAAATGTTTATAAGTATGTTTCTAAACAAGCAGCATCTTTATATGATAGGTTTGCTCCTTATTCATTCAAGTATGTTAGAAATAAGGTAAAAGATTTAGGACAAGAATATACTCCTAAACAATATTTAATACAATTTACAGTATTTGCTGTTTCTTCAGCAATAATATCATATTTATATTTTTATAGTATTATTACTTCAATAATATATGTTATTGCTGCAGTATCAGTAATACCTTATCTTACTTATTTAAGATGTAAGAGAATATATAGTGAATTCTTATTTGAACAAATACAAGTTTATACAACAAATACTATTATGGAATTTGCTACTACTCAGTCATTTGTTAAATCACTTGAAGGTGTATATGATTCTG
>JAEEGJ010020649.1_pt1 | contig 14288 bp, 9 predicted proteins | sample 8958761 | NCBI WGS metagenome assembly JAEEGJ01 (sample SAMN16246546, study PRJNA631951) | gut metagenome | biome: gut microbiome; feature: rumen; material: RS-attached | host: Bos | place: Iran: Karaj | collected 2018-10 | reverse complement strand
GCACGTTTTCTCCCGTACACGTGTCGCTCTTAAGAAGCACGTCTTCCGGCGACACGTACATGAGCACTTTTTCCTCTTATACGTGTCGACATCCAAAATCATCGACACGTACCACGCACGTTTTCTTCTGTACACGTGTCTATCCTCAGAAGCTCGTCTTCCGGCGACACGTACACGAGCACTTTTCCTTCTCACACGTGTCGACGTCTAAAATCATCGACACGTAGCACGTGCATTTTCTTCCGTACACGTGTCGCTCTTCAAAAGCACGTCTTTCGATGGCACGTACACGAGCACTTTTTCTTCTCCCACGTGTCCCCGTCCGGAATAAACACATAGGAATAGCACCACAAATATCACATAACAGACAATCAACTTCGATCAGGGATCGCGCAGCCGGATAATGGCCGCATAAGACTAGCTACAACAAAGAATATACCCTATGGAATAATAAAAATCAAGGGCCGGCAAAAAGCAGTCAGGCTGCAGGCTCTCGTTACAAAAACAACTCACCCTCTCTTACTGAAGATCAGATGATTAAAGAAAGCGACCTTCCTGTATTCCTCGATAGTGCTTGCCTTGTTTTCAAGTTCAAGCATCGGCAGGAACCAGTCATCGCTGTATTTGATATCATTATTGGAAGAAAGGCCGAAGAAACTCCTTATCCCGTATATCTCTTTAAGGTCCATCTCATCAGCCATAAAGTTTATAAGATACTCATTATCATAAACACTTCTATTGCCGAACATGCTGTTCTCGGCATCATCACTGCATAAAAGAGATAAGGCGGTTTTCGGATCATCTCCGAGTACGGCCGAAGCCATTACTCTGCCGTAAAGATTGTGCTTGATGACAGATAAGCTTCCGCCGGGCTTTAACACCCTTACCAGTTCCTTTAAGATCCGATCCTTATCATCGGTATATTCCAAAACATTGTGGCATAAAACAACATCATAACTTTTGTCTTCAACAGTTGACAGATATTCTACGCCCTGCGTTACCAAAGTGTAGTCGCCCTCAACACGCTGCTCATACATTTCTTCATTCGGTTCCAGCGCAGTGACATCATGATGTTCTGCGCAATGCCCGGCTGTAATGCAGAAGCCTGCTCCGAAATCCAGGATCTTAAGTCTTTTATCATCCGATACAGGTATCTGCCTGAATACCTGCTCATAGAACATCCTGCCCCAGGGTTCTTCCACCATTTTCCTGTAATCTTTTATCGTACCGGCCATAAGCAATCCGTCCTTTCAGAATGAATCACGCTCTTCCCAATCCGCAATACAGTATCAGCAGTATAACAAGAAACACGATGTTTATGACCGTAAAAGCAAGCAGATAGTGTTCCCCTTTTTTCTTCTCTTTATTATAAAACTTGTATGTGATCAGACTTGCCATGCTTGCGATCAGAGTTCCCAGCCCGCCTAAGTTGGTACCGATCAGCAGCGAAGGTCCCTTTGCTGTAAACGCAGAGAGCAGCATTGCTGCAGGCACATTGCTTATAAACTGCGATGCAAGGATCGCCGTAAGTGTCACATTCTTATCTATTATATGTGACAGCGTATCATGTATGATCCCTATCCTTCCGAGATTCCCTATCAGTACAAAGAAGAATAAGAAGGTAAAGAGAAGGCCGTAGTCGATATTTATAAAAGCCTTACGGTCAAAGACCAGCATGACCGATGCTACCACAGCCAGCATGATCACAAAGTTCACTACATTTGATACCGTAAGCAGACACAGTACAAAAAGCGCCGTGTATATCAACAGAAATATAGGCTTCGGTGCGGATACTTCCTCTGTCACCGCAGTATCAAGTGTTTTATCAGTCTTGTTCAATATCAGCACTGCTATCACAAGAAGTATCAGAGACGCCGCACTGTAGGGCAGCATCAGTTTTACGAAATCGAAAAGACCTATGTGGTACTCCGTATACAGATACAGGTTCTGCGGATTACCTATCGGTGTCAGCATGCTTCCGAGGTTCGCAGATACCGTCATCAGTATCAACGTGTACATGGTCCGTCTTCTGTCATTGAATTCTTTCAGAACACTTATGGCAAAGGGTACCAGTGTGACCAGGGTCACATCATTGGTCAGCAGCATGCTCATAAAAAACGAGAGTATTACAAAGAACAGCGATATGGTCTTTTCCGATCTGATCTTTTCAAGAAGCTTGTTGGTGAAATACTCAAACGTTCCTATCCTTATATATGCGCTGACAACAAGCATCAGAGAAAAGAGTATGGCAATTACCCTGAAATTGATATAACCTATATAACCCGAATCCGGCTTAACAAAGAAACATGAAATAAATGCCAGAATCCCCGAGATGAATAATACCGAATCCTTCTTAAACAGCTCAACAAGTTTTTTAGTCCGTTCCAAGATGCTCAACCTCACATATCAAAAGTATAAACAACCAAAAGCGAATTATATACTTTTGACAATGATTGTCAAGCCTATCCGATCTCTTTTTCCTTGTCTATAAAGCTGTTAAGCAGAGCGCCGACCTCATAAAGCTTGCTCATCGCATCATAGGGTACGCTGGCGGTTGAAACCCTCGTGACCATATCTTCTATCACAAACTTAACGACATATTCTCCGCCGCACATACCGTTAAATCCGCTTCCCTCCAGATTAATCAGATCGTTCTCACGTATCTTATCCATGACACTAAGATATGTATTCTCATCCGTCATAAAAGCACGGTGATACTCGGAGCAGCCGGGAGTTTTCGAATAGGTATGGATCTGATACTGACCGTTGCTTTCATCAAGATACAACACCGTCTCATCATGACCGTCACCCACTGCGGTAGCCAGTACTTTTCTGCAGCAGTCGATAAGCATCTTCAATCCCTTGTCACTGGGCGGATTCTTTTGCGGCGTGGCATTGGCATTCATCATAAACGGAGTTGTCATCTGCGGGCCCTTAACCTTGGCTCCGCAGCTCCTGCAGAACTTATCCCCAATTTCAAGCTTGTTTCCGCATTCCCTGCAGAACTTATCTCTTTTCTGCATGTACATCATCATACCTATTCCCGGGCTCGGCATCATCGGCGCGCAATCAGGTTTGATATAGGGCCTGTCTGTCCTGTCCACAACCATATCATTGAGCAGCTGCTTCTTAATTTCTTTTTTCATATCATTAAGCAGCTGCTGTGACTCATCATCAAGTGTAAAGCCTGCTATTTCTACCTCAGCTTCAATGCCGGCTTCCGTTAATGCTTTCACCATCTCTGCTGCCAGACGTTCACGGGGATTACTTCTCATAACGGATTTTTCCGACAGCTTCTTAAGGCATCCCTCTATCATTTCATTTATGCCTGCTCTTACCGATTCCGTCAGTTGTTCATTATTTTCATATTTTTCGGTATCATAAGCTGAAACCCTTATGGTGCCGTTTGTCCGCGCTGACATATCCGCGTCAAAAGCATCCGTCCCCAAAGTCTCCCTGAATCTGACAGGCTCCTTAGTGCCGAATCTTATAGTATGGTTTATTTTCTCTATCATAGTGTTCCCCTCGTATTTTTCAAAGAAGCTTAATTGTTAGACTTTATGCTTATTCTGTTCTCGTCCTTGATGATATCATCTTTCTTCTTATCTTTTTTATCTTTCTTTTCCTTTCCGACCTTCACTATATATATGAATTAGGAGTCATAAAGGTGACAAAAAAATTCAGCCTTTTATCAGCGGCAGCATTATCTCCGTCTCAACAAGATAAAGACCGTCTTCTTCACTGCAGTTTATATTATATTCACCGCCGTTTTTCTTTACGGCCCTGCGTATGTTCATGATCCCGAAGCCGTGATCCGGTGAGTTTTTAACTGATACGATCCTTGAGGGATCTACCTTAGTCATACTTTTATTCTTTTCCGTTATAAGGATAAAATTGGCATTCTTTTTGAATTCGAGAATTATACTTTTATCTTCCTCCGAAAGATTTCTGCCGTAAAGCCTGCTTAACGCCTCTATTGCGTTATCAAGGAGATTGGAAAATATCGTAACAAGATCCGCAGCATCTATATCAAGCCCGGCCAGATCCCCGGAAAGTACCAGCTTAAGACCTCTTTTTTCTGCTTTTGCATACTTATCTGCAATTATAAAATCCGCTATATCGTTTCCGCTTCTGAAAGGGGGCGCTGCTGCCTCTATCTGTTCAGTGATCGTATCTATATAAGCAAGCAATTCTTCACGTCTTGACTGTTGTGCAAGTTCCCGCAATGCTATCATATGATTTTTCATATCATGTCTGCTTCGCCTTATCTCATAACTGCTCTTCTTAACGGCCTCGTAATAAGTATTACGTGCATCCGAAAGCTCACTGTCGATCTTTTTAAGCTCGGCCCTGTATCTGTCCCTGGAAAGCTGAGGGGTATTGATGACCGTAATAAAACAGAGGAGCCCTGTCACCAGAAAACTCAGGCCTGATGAAACAGCAGAATGCTCGTGTATGATGCAGAAGCACAGAAGATTTAAAAGCAGCATGAATAAAAATGAATAAAGCAGATTGACGATACCCGGTATAACAGCTTCACGCCCTGATAAAATGATACATACCGGCGCAAGCAGCATTATGACCGCAAGAACACTTACCGGATAGAACAGCAGATGAAGAAATCCGCTTTCACCGTATTTCTCCAGAACATATAGAGACTGTCTGAAATCGAAAGCCATGATGAGTGTCGAAAAAAGACAGAGCAAAAAAGATAAGGGATATTCCTTTTTCTGCTCACCCTTAAGTTCTCTTCTTCCGTAAATAAAAAACCACATAAGAAATGCGGCTGCAATGATCAATATAAATGTTATAGCGTAATATATCAGCTCCATCTTTACCTGGCGGTTTTCTTTATATGCTCATAAAGCTCGTTCTTAAATCCATTAAAGCATGATCTGCTTATACCGATAACACTTCCGTCATCAAGTACTGCCTCCCTGTCCCTAAGACGTGCCACATGATCGAGATTCACGGCACTGCAACGGTGAACTTTTCTGATCGTATCGTTGATCTTATTGAAGATATCAACTGCCTCACCAAGCTTCATCCTTGTAGTAAAGGAACCCGAGCTTGTTATTATCCTCACATTATTATTGTCCGATTCAAGAAACAATACCTCGGAAGGTATTACCAGTATCTCTTCGCCGGCTGACTTTATCAGCACGCCTTTATGGCTGGCTTTGAGAAGCTGTATGTCCTGAAGGGTCTGTATGAGTTTTGCATCATCAACCGGCTTTTTCAGAAAACGGAAGGCATTGACCTCGTAGCCTTCTATGGCCATTTCGGTATGGCTGGTCAGGAACACTATCGGGATCTCATAATCCTTCTCACGTATCTGCCTGGCAGCACTCATACCGTCCATGCCGCCCATTTCTATATCCAGAAAGATCAGGTCAAAACTCTCTGAAGAAGCAAGCAGCTCTTCTGCACTTAAAAACGGAAATACCTCGCAGTCAAGTCTTGAGATATGCTTATATATCTTCTGCTCAAGATCGCTCAGAAAAATATTCTCATCATCACATATGGCGATCTTCATCCCTGTCTGCCCTCCATTCAGAGATTATATCAGATGAGCTTTCCGTTGTCGAGTTTCACGACACGGCTGCCATACCTGCTGTTCTCCTCGGAATGAGTTACCTGAAGTATTGTCATACCCTTTTCTTCATTTATTTTTTTGAAGAGTTCCATGATATTCCGGCCGGATTCCTTGTCGAGATTTCCTGTGGGCTCATCCGCAAGTATTATCTCCGGTTCTCCCATAAGAGCTCTTGCAATGGCAACACGCTGCTGCTGCCCGCCGGACAGTTTTGCCGGCATTACTTTTCTCTTATCTGCAATCCCGGTAATATCAAGTATTTCTGTAAGTTTTTTCTCTGTCTCATTGTTGTATCTTTTTGAAACCTTTAAAGGAAGCAGGATATTATCTTCAACGGTAAGATTCTGTACCAGATTGTAAAACTGGAAAATAAAACCTATCTTAGAAAGTCTTAAGTCTGACAGTTTTTTCTCTTTTATCTTTCCTATGTTCTCACCGCACACCACGATATCTCCGGTATAATTGCGGTCAAGACCGCCTATCAGATACAGGAGCGTGGACTTTCCCGAGCCCGATGGCCCCATAAGTGAAACAAACTCACCCTGCTCTACCCTCATGTCCGCACCCTGAAGCACCTTTACTTCAAGATCATCTTTTCCGAATGATTTGTAAACATTATCAACTGTGATTATCGTATCCATTAGCTTTCTCCTTTCGGTACTGTCTTTTATTCGTATTTCAGCTCTTCGGCAATATTCATCTTCTTCAGATATCCTGAGGGTATCAGCGTGGTAAGGAGGAATACCGCAAGTATTATCGCAAGATATACCACGCTCCAGATCAATCCTATTCCATTTGTGTTATTGATACCGATATCTCCGTCACTTATGACATCCAGAAGATATACGAGCACCCTGTATAGGAAAGGCGAAGCGATCACTGCCACAACAGCTGATATCCCCATGGAAAACAGGCTTTCGAGGAATATCAGTCTTTTAAGTTTATGACGCGGCATTGCAACCGAGTAAAGCAGCGCTGTTTCTCTTTTACGTGTCAGGAAACCGATGGACTGGTTTCCTGCGATACCTATCATAGTAAGCACAACACTTCCCGCTACTACCAGCCTGAGTACGGTAAGCATACCGCCCGAATTCTCCTGCTGTTCTTCGTTAAGCTCATCACGGGTCTTTATCTTAAGTGCATAGGACTCGGAGTTTTTTGTGATGATCTCTTTTACACTTTCGGGATCATCCGCATTCAACAATATGGTACTTAATCTTCCGGTGAACATGTGGTCATAAAGATCCCTGTTTATTATCAATGATTCAAAACTGAATATCATGGTATCATTCGTATTTAAGAGATCCTTGATAACAAAATTCTTTTCTATAGGAAAATCAGTATTCGGATCAAAAACCAGCTTAACCTCATCACCGATCTTAACCTTGATCCTTTTTGCCATAGCTTCGGACATAACGATTTCGTCTGCCTTAAGTCCGTATCCATCGGCCGGAAGATCTTTAAACATCGTATGGGGACTGTCCGCAAAGACAGACCAGACTCTTTTCTTTTCATTGTTTATCGCTGCATTAGCAGGACTTTCATATACATAGTCGATCTCCGATATACCTTCCACAGCATTCAGATATCTGTAATCATGGTCCTCATCATTTACATATATATCAACCATCAGATCACAATCATATTTGCTTTTTATGATATCCCCGGTAAGAGCCTTCCCTATTCCTTCTATAAGAAGCGCCAGTGTCAGGGATGTCACACACAATACCGCCGTACCCATTATTATCCTGTTTCTGGAAATGTTTTCCGATGCAAGCTGGGCAACAGGGAAGGATATCTTTTTAAACAACGCTGTCAATCCCTTTGATATGATGCGTATCAGGAAGGGGATAAGGACCGCCAGGGCCACCACTCCGAAGGCAAAGGAAAGGGCCAGGGTGAAAAAGTTTTTGACCAGCAGTCCCGAAACTAACGAGACAGCAAGCAGGGTTATTCCGGTATAGAGCCTGCCCCATCTGTATTTGAATTCCGTATCCTTATTATCAAATATGATATCCCTTATAGGCGTTTTAACTGCTTTTGCAAGTTCGAACAAAGGATAAGCACATTCTATGATGATGGCTCCCGCAAGCACTGTCAGATATACATATATCGGAGTGGCACCGAAATACTGTGCGGGATCGATCTTTTCACCTGAACTCGTGCTCAGATTCATCATTGATCCCAGCATTCCGGGTTTTACGGCAGAGTATACCGCAATTCCGATAACGGTACCTATAACGGCATATATTATATTTTCAATAAGAAGGAGAATAGCGGTCTTTCCCTGCGTGACACCAAGGCTTCTTAATGTTCCTATAACAGACATTCTTTCATTTACGATCTTTTCCGCCATGGAGGTTGTCACAAAGATCACAAGAAGGAAGGATATCAGGAACAGCAGATAGAACATATTATACAGGGACTCTATATCCGGATTATCCACAAGTTCACTGATCACCTCAAGTTCGGCACCGGGAGCCTCATCCCTTATGACATCTGCAACCTCCTGGATTTTTGCATCGTCTTCTACATCCAGAAACCAGCAATTGTAATCTGTCGATGCCAGACAGGATATCCTTCTCATGTTCTCAGTAGAAACTATAACGAAGTCACCGCTTAAAAAGGTATTGTTGAGAGTTACCACATCCAGGACTTTAAGAGGGATATCAACTTCATCCCTGGTCTCGAAGTGTACGGTATCTCCGACTGACTTTTCGAACTTTTCCGCATAGCTTGTACTTATTAATACCGACTCATCGTCAAGTTCATACTTTTGCGAAAGGATACACATTTCATATGCCGCCCCAAGATCAGATATCGAACTGACGGATATCGGTGTTTCGAAGGAATATGAATAACTTGAAGGATCTCTTTTATACTCATATTCCTGCACCGAGTTGATACCTATCCTTTTTACCGTTGCAAGATCATCTATCCGGTCTATCTCTTCACCTGTTACCTGATAAGCTACTATATCCATCTTTCCGATCATGTCCAGCATGTAGCCTTTCAGCAGATCCTGTATGTTGTTTTTCATATCCACCGCCAGCAGAGCCGTAAGTGACGCAAAACTGATACAGAACACCAGCAGCAGGAGTCTTAAGGGCTTTGAAAAAATATTCTTCAGTGAGTGTTTTATCATCAATCCCATCTTCTTTCTCCTCCTACCATCTCTTTACCCTGTCTTCAGGTGCTATATACATTGCATCACCCGGCTTTACGTCATAGATTTCATAGAACGGATCAAACAATGATACTACGGCATTAACCCTTATGATATCCGGACTGTGAACATCGGCATAAAGCCGACTCAATACCTCGTCTTTCGGAGATATCGCTGCCCAGATCCTTGCATAGTTTTCAAACAGTTCCTTACGCTGCTCATTATTATTTGTCAGGCGGAGTATGCAGTCCACACCGCTGATATCCGCCAGGTTTTCTCCCAGTGTCAGTTCTCCGTCCACGGGATGAATATCGAGGATCTTTTTATCGGAATAATACTCCGCTATATGATCTGCCATTTCATCAAAAGCTTTCCTGTCCTCTTCCGGAATCCAGTCCGGAGCATAATTCCCGTTCATATCAAACATCATTCCGTGATTGTCAAAAGCATGTGATATCTCGTGTCCGACTACCGCACCTATACCACCGAGATTCTGCCAGTAGCTTTGATCCTTACTGTAAAAAGGTGCATCCATGATCGCAAGAGTGATATTGATCGAATTCATATCCGGTGAATAGCAGGCATTTACGGTCTGGGGATTCATCATCTTAAAACCGTTTCGTTCAACTCCTGAACTGAGCATTTCAATCTGTTCTTCATATTTTTTCATATTCAGCCTGTATCCGGTCTCATATACCGAGTGGCCGATGAGTCCCGCATCCTTCGGATCTATAGTATGAGGATCTCCCGCACCGATAAAATACATCATGTTATCAAGCTTTTGTCTGATCGCAGTTTTTCCTTTATCACTGAGCCAGCTGCAGTCTTTAATCATCAGCTTGTATTCTTCTACTATGGCCTTTGTGATCTCCGTCACTTCTTCGACCGTTTCGCTGTCATACCAGCGCTTTACATACTCTTCTCCGATTTCCCTGCCTAAAACATACTTCACAACATCTTTGGCATACTTATCATTTGAGTAAAGGACCTGAGTTCCGCCGTATTCTTCGCTCAGATACTCCGTCATACTGTATTTGTAGCAGACAACCGCTATGTCCTGCCACTCCTTAAGATGTTTCTCGGTAAGCAGAGAATCTATAGCAGCAAGCTGTCCCTCATCCCAGAGATATACTCCCTTTGTCAGTCTTTCTTCGATACCCAGGGAACGGAGTATCCCGTCAGTACCCACGTTGGGGCAGAGCTTATCAAGTTCTTCATTGGTTTTGTATTTTGCTGTCTGTAATGCCGTACTCCAGTCCTTACCCATACTTTCGATCAACTCAAGATCCGAGGAAAGAGCAATATCTATGATCAGCTTTACATCCGCTATGCTTCTCTCTTTTGCCTCATCAATGTCCATGCCAAGATCCGTAAGAACATCCTTCACCTGTGCTGCCGCAGATTGTCCCATCTGCCCGCCGATGCAGATATCTTTTAGTGACCCGCCGACAGGTGATGAAAAAGGCCGGAGTGAAATACTTCCGGATGAGGAATCCCGCATATCCGTATCTATATCGATACCGCAGATCGGATTCACACCCCAGCCAGCAAACAGCTTTCCGCTGACCTTGAGAAATTCGTCTATCGTAGAAGTACTGTATATCTCATCAACCGTTGCCAGCATATTTTCTATGTCCTCAGCATTCATAAAACTGCCGCCGGTAGAAGCTTCCAGGACCTGCTGATATACATCATATATCAGCTGCTCGTTACTGCCGGGAGCATAGGAATCCCTGTTTCCCTTCGCTATGTCTTCTATGATCTCATCCACCCTGTCGTCGACTTTTTCGGCGATCACATCAAAAGAACCGTACCTTCCCTTATACTTCTCAAGATCGGCATCAAGAAGATACTTCGCATTTATATATCCGTTATAATCGTCCCCCGGCTTAATGCTTTCCGGATCGAAACTCTCTTCTTCCGCAGCAGTCTCTGCAGCCACCGTCTCTTCAGCCGTTTTCTCAGCAGTTACTTCACCGCAGCCGGGTATCAGTAACAACGTAAGCAATATTGCCGCAATGCTTTTTCTTTTCATAAGCATACTCCTTCCTTTATCATTATGGCCATTATAGCGTCCCGGATCGGAAACCAACGGAAAATGTGGTGAACAGTTTTATTTATGTGGTGAATTGAAAAAGGGCTCCGATCACGGAACCCTTTTCTTATATGAGATTTCCTATAAAAGCTTTACTGTGCTCTCAGTTCGGCACCCATGCGCTTCCCGAGCTGCTTCATAACCGAAGCTGCTGCCTTCTCTATCTCTTCGGAGGTGAGTGTCTTCTCGGCAGAGCCGATGGTAAGACGTATGGTCACCGATTTCTTTCCGGCAGGGATCTGCTTACCGCGGTATTCATCGACGAAGCTTGCCTTCTTAACTAAGCCTCCCTCTTTGATCGCGATAACATCACTGATCTCTTCCCAGGTTGCTGAAGAATCGAAGAGCATTGAGATATCATAATCCGTCTCGGGGAACTCAGCCAGATGAGTAAACTTATTGGTACGTGAGATCAAGGGTTTAAGCAGTGTAGAGTCAATCTCAAATACCAGAACTTTAAGATTCTTGATACCGCACTCCATTGTCACTTTGGCGGAAACCAGTCCTACATCACCGATCTTAACATCACCGCTGTATATATTCTGCCATACTACGCTGTCAGCCCACACAGGCTTATTTTCCTTACGGAAAGTAAAACCTTCCATATGGGTGAAGCGGGGCATAAACTCAAGGGCTCCCTTTACTTCACGGAAGAGCTCGTTCACATTCTTAGATGCGCTTGCCACTGCTGCCGCGATATTACGCTGCTGATGGGGCAGTGATTCGGTCTCATCATAGGGAGAGGTATAGTCGGTATCCGTAAATACCTGAGCCTCTTCAAATATAGAAAATTCGCTGAAATAACGCTCGTTCTTCATTACCGCTTCAACGAGGTTGGGAAGCAGTGAACTGCGCAGGTAACTTAAATCCGGAGCAGGCGGTGTAGAGAGTTTAAGCATGCCCGTGGTATCCTGCATCACTGCATTTACGAACACATCATTCATCCAGGGATAGGTATATACTTCCTGCATGCCGCAGCGTATAGCCAGATATTCCTTGATATTGCGGACAAGATCGATGGATTTCTGATTGATTGCTCCCTCAAAGCTTGTAGTAAAGGGAGTTGCTTCGAAATTGTCATAGCCGTACATTCTGGCTACTTCTTCCATCACGTCATCCTTTATTGATATATCTCCGGTGGAACGCCAGGTCGGTGCGATCACATGCATGTTGTCACCGTCGATTGCTACGTCAAAGCCCAGGATCTCCAGCTTTGCGCGTATATCATCATTTGTCAGATGCTTGCCAAGTCTCTTTGCAAGCCAGGTCAGATTAACGTCGATCTCGGCACGCTCAAGCTTCTTTTCATATTTATCGCAGTAACCCGTGATCTCAAGTTCCGGATACAGCTCTTTGAAGTATTCCAGAGACAGCGCCAGAGCCTGATCGCAGCGTTCGGGATCAACAGCTTTCTCATAACGTGAAGACGCTTCCGTACGATTGTCATAACGAAGAGCGGTCCTGCGGATACCGGTGGATTCAAAGTTAGCTACCTCAAGTATCACACGCTTTGTATTGGGCAGGATGGAATCCTTTGCGCCACCCATAACGCCTGCCAGTGCAACAGGTCCTTCTCCGTCGGCTATCACCAGATCGTCCTCACTAAGTTCCAGATCTTTTCCGTTTAAGAGCAGGAGCTTCTCTGCTTTCTCTGCACGTCTGACACGGATATGATCCTTTATTACATCTGCATCAAATGCGTGGGTCGGGTTACCGGTAGCCAGCATGACATAGTTGGTGATATCCACCAGGGCATTGATGGGACGCATGCCTACTCTCCAGATACGGCTCTGCATCTTAAAAGGTGAAGGCTTTACTTCCACGCCGTTCATCTCCACTCCGATGTAGCGGGGGCAGCGCTCACTGTCCAGTATCTCTACTTTGAAATCCGATTTAGCTTGAATCTGCGCGGGTTCGAATTCCTTAAGCGGAAGCTTGTACAACGCAGCTATCTCTCTCGCGATACCGTAGTGTCCCCAGAGGTCGGGACGGTTGGTCATTGACTTGTTATCGATCTCCAGCAACACATCATTAAGATCTAAAGCATCTGCAAGAGGAGTACCTGCAGGTACGTCAAAGGCAGACAGGTCAAGGATCTCCGCTTCCTGAGAAGAAGGGAACAGCTCTCCCAAACCTATCTCATCGGATGCACAGATCATACCGTAAGATTCCACGCCACGAAGCTTGGATTTTTTGATCACTACCGGTTCGCCTTCGCCGTGCCAGCGTACAACGGCACCGGGTGCAGACACTGCAACACGCATGCCCTTTTCAAGATTTATACCGCCGCAGACGATCTCTTTATCCTCGCCGTCACCGATATCCACGGTACATACTCTTAACTTATCTGCATTGGGATGGGGAGCTATCTCTTTGATCACACCCACCATCATGTTTTCAAAACGCTTGCCGAGATATTCCACATCTTCCACTTCGACGGTATCCATCGTAAGGTCGTATGCCAGCTTTTTAAGATCCGCATCATCGGGAAGACTTACATAATCTTTTATCCAGGATAATGAAAGTTTCATTTCGCACCTCCTTATCTAAACTGTGTCAGGAATCTCAGATCCGCACTGTGGAACAGACGGACATCATCCACACCGTAACGCATCATGACCAGTCGGTCCAGACCGATGTTCACATAGAAACCTGTATATTCATCGGGATCAAGACCTGCGGCGCGCAGCACATTGGGATGCGGTGAACCGCCGGGCATTACTTCTATCCAACCCACATGCTTGCAGACGCTGCAGCCTTTACCGCCGCAGACCTGGCACTGCATGTCTATCTCAAAGCCGGGCTCCACGAAGGGGAAGAAACCTGAACGCATCCTGACAGGTACATCGGTACCGAATACTTTGCTCAATATACTCTTGATCAGTACCTTACCGGAAGTAAAGGTGATATCCTTATCTACGATAAGTGCTTCGTACTGGAAAAATGCTCTCTCATGATGGGCATCAGTTGTCTCGTTACGATAAACACGGCCGGGATATACGAAACGATAAGGCGGCTTGTGTGTCTGCATGTAACGTACGGAACCGCCTGTAAGGTGAGGCCTCAAGCAGAGCTTTTCATTGGTGCTTCCGCTGTCGTGACCTGCCAGCCAGTAGGTATCCATGCTCTCACGGGCAGGATGGTTCTGGGGGAAATTCAGTTTATCAAATGCATACAGCTCGCTGGTGATATCATCTTCCTGGAATACTTCAAAGCCCATTGAACGGAATGCATCATTTAAGTCATAGCACATCTGTGTAATGGGATGAAGGCCGCCATTTGAAGGCATCACTCCGGGAACAGAGCAGTCAAAATCGGGAGAAACCTCGGATGCCTTGAGCTTAAGCTCCATCCTCTTCTCATCTATCAGTTCTGTAACTTTGTTCTTTGCAAGATTAAGGATCTTGCCCATCTCAGGTCTTAAAGAAGCC
>JAEEGJ010020648.1_pt1 | contig 14288 bp, 6 predicted proteins | sample 8958761 | NCBI WGS metagenome assembly JAEEGJ01 (sample SAMN16246546, study PRJNA631951) | gut metagenome | biome: gut microbiome; feature: rumen; material: RS-attached | host: Bos | place: Iran: Karaj | collected 2018-10 | reverse complement strand
TTTTTCCGCAGATTTCAGAAGCATATCTTGTGTATGGAAGAATCTCAAAAGTTTCTTTCAGCTTTGTTAAATAGCTTTTAATCTTTTCCTTTTTCTTTCCTTCAGGAAGAAGTTCACAACCATATACTGCTTCCTGCCAGACTGTTGAACAGATGGCACATAGTTCGGAACGTTTTATAAGATTTTCTATAACTCCCTGATTTTGATTTGGTTTTAATATTTCAGAAATTGTATTTGTATCTAATAAATAAACAGCTTTCATTATTCACTCCAAATATTTTTAATTTTGTTTTCATATGCCTCATCCGGATATTCTCTTGGTGGAAGAGGAAGTCCGTCAAAGTCTTTAAGAATTTCTGCATTTTCTTTTTTGAAATCTGAAAGCCATTGGAAGAAATCTCCTTTAGAAGAATTTTTTTTATAATCTTCCCAGCTGATGATCACAGCGACAGGTTTATCGTGGCGGGTGAGTTCAACGGGTTCTCCGCTTTCGGCAATCTTTACGAGAGCGGAAAAATTATTTCTTGCATCATAAATTGTAGATTTACACATAGTAACCTCCTATGCAGTTGCATATATAAGGTCGGATTTTATATGTAGTGTAATAGTGATATGGCTAGAAGTCAAGATTACTAGCCAATAAGGCTGTTAAATAATTACAGGTAATTGACTACGCCCCCTGTTTTTTGTTATATTCTTGTTGGACCAGATGCCCTTCAAGTGTCTATCGCAAAACCCCGTCAGAGGAGGAATCCAGCAGCGGTATGCGACTAGAGCTGTGCTTGGGATTATCTGGTCCTTTTTTTTATATCAGATATTCTTTAATAAGATTTTCAACCTGCCGTGAACTCAGTTGTATTTCTGCTGTTTCCATTGTAATAATCAGATTTTTACCGGGATGTATGTTGTTCTCATTAAAAGTCTTAAGTTTTGAGACTGTTTTAGATGTATATTCGAGGCTATCCATCATTCCAAAATGTTCCCAAAGAAATTCCTTGCGGGTACGGACGTTAAGGCAGAGAAAATCCGGATGATAGATGTCTCCATTTTTGAGTTCTAATGGGTATTCGTAGCGGTAGGGGATATTATGGCGTGTGAGAGTGTCTGCTATTATAACTTCTGATTTTGAGCGGACCTGTTCACCGCGGGCTGTAAAAAACTCCGGTGCATTGTCGGCAAAAGGTCGGGTTTGCCAGGTGATGTTCTGCCATTCTTCTATATATTGAAGTTCGGAAAGCGTGACGGGTGTTATGAGCTTTTGCCGTGCGGGACATGTTTTTGTATATAAGCGCGTGATTCTGTTTTCTGTGATTTGCAGCAGTTTTTCTATCTCGGATAATTGCTGTCTGAGGATTTTTATGAGTTTGTGGTCGTAATCTTTTTGGGCCAGACGGCGTGCCAGAGTTTGTTGTGAGGCTGGTATGTATTTTCCGTGTGTATCAGAGGGATTTGTGAAGTGGTAGAACTGAGGGGCTCGAGCGCCTTTTTTCTGTTCTATTCTAAGATGTCCCTGCGGTAGATTTTTCTGTGCTTTTAACTTGAGATTTAACAGGTTTAAGAGCTCGAGCCGGCGGTCTTTAAGATGTTCTGTGAGGGTGTCTGGTGGTAAGAGTTCGTAATTCATTTGTTTTCTCCTTATTTTCCGGGGATGTGGCCTGCAGAAATTGAGAATCGGGGGATTTTGCAGGCAGGGGGCGGGAGGGGAGCGGCGCGGTGAGCCTGTAAAATTGCGAATTTTTAATTTCTGCAGGCCACAGGGCCGGCGTTTTAGTTGATGGCGGTGAAGAGGCGGCCTGTAGAAATCGGGAAAATTGAAAACTGCAGGCTGGAAACCGGGGCCTCGGCTTCTTTTTGTGCGGTTCGCGAGCTGCAGGCCGCCTCCCATGGAGAATTTCTTGCCTGCAAAAATTGATTTTCCGGAGATTTGCAGGCTGAAAGCTCGAATTATGGCGCGGAGGACTGTTTTTCCAGCCTGCAAAATTATGTTATTTCAATTTTTGCAGGCTTGGACTGTGGGGCCGCACAATTTCTTCATATATATAATTGCCAAGATTGAATGTTTTTGACGTAAAATCAGGATTTTTTTAGAACTTGTTTGTGCGACCACGATTTCTTTGGGGGGCGGGGATGCGCCGCGAGCTGCGGAAGGCGTGTTGGATTGTGATTTTTGGCTATTGAATTCCACATAAAAAATCATTAAATTATACATTGGTATACGAGGGTCTCTTGGAGAGGCTGTTGTATATACAGAAATTGGTCCGGTGCCTGTGTGGGTGCAGGGCCTGATAGGAGTTTTTAATGACTGTATCTGACATTAAACATGCTGGTATTAAGGCATGGATCGAAGAATGTGTTAAGATGTGTGAACCAGACGAAGTAGTTGTTGTTGACGGTTCTACAGCTGAATATGACCGCCTTATGAAAAAGTGTGTAGACGCTGGTTTGGCTACACCTTTGAAGGCAAAAGAGAACTGTTTCTTGTTCCGTTCTCTTCCAAGCGACGTTGCTCGTGTTGAATCAAGAACTTTCATCTCTTCTAAGAAGGAAGAAGATGCTGGTCCTACAAACCACTGGATTGACCCAGTTGAACTCAAGGCTACAATGAAGGGATTGTATACAGGTTGTATGCACGGTCGTACAATGTATGTAATTCCATTCTGCATGGGTCCACTCGGATCTCCAATCGCTAAGTACGGTATTGAACTTACAGACTCTGAATACGTTGTATTGAACATGGACATCATGACACGTGCCGGTGAAAAGGTATGGCAGTACGTTGGTACTGATGGTGACTGGGTTCCATGTCTCCACTCTGTTGGTAAGCCACTCAACAATGGCGAAACAGACGGCGGAATCTGGCCTTGTGCTGATGTTGAGCACAAATACATTTCTCAGTTCCCAGAAGAGCACCTCATCTGGTCTTATGGTTCTGGATACGGTGGAAACGCTCTTCTTGGTAAGAAGTGTTTCGCTCTTCGTATTGCAACTGTTATCGCTCGTGAAGAGGGATGGCTTGCAGAACACATGCTTATTCTTAAGCTCACAAACCCTAAGGGTGAAGTAAAATATGTAACAGGTGCTTTCCCAAGTGCTTGTGGTAAAACAAACCTCGCTATGTTGATTCCTACTATCCCAGGATGGAAGGTTGAAACTGTAGGTGATGATATTGCATGGATGAAGTTCGGAAAAGACGGACGTCTCTACGCTATCAACCCAGAAGCAGGTTTCTTCGGAGTTGCTCCAGGAACTTCTGCTGAATCTAACAAGAACGCTCTTATTTCTGCTGAAAAGAATACTATCTATACTAACTGTGCTCTTACTGAAGACGGTGATGTATGGTGGGAAGGAATCGGATATCCTGCAAAGGGTAAGCTTGTTGACTGGAAGGGAAATACTCGTGATGCTCTTCCTAAGGACAAGTCTCCTAAGGGTGAAGAATTTGCTCATCCAAATGCACGCTTTACAGCTCCTGCTAAGCAGTGTCCATGTATCGCATCTGACTGGGAATCTCCAGAAGGTGTACCTATTTCTGCTATCCTCTTTGGTGGTCGCCGCCCTTCAACTGTACCTCTCGTACACCAGGCTCGCTCTTGGAACCACGGTGTATTCCTTGGATCTATCGTAGGTTCAGAAATCACTGCTGCTTCTACAATCAACGCTGCTGAAGTTGGTAAGATCCGCCGTGACCCATTTGCTATTCTCCCATTCTGTGGATATAACATGGGTGACTACTTCCAGCACTGGATTGACGTAGGTGCTAAGGCTGATCAGGACAAGCTTCCTAAGATCTTCTACGTTAACTGGTTCCGCAAGGACGAAAACAACAAGGATCTCCCAGGTGGATTCATGTGGCCAGGATACGGCGATAACTCACGCGTTCTCGCATGGATTTTCGACCGCTGTAACGGCGTAGACAATGCTGTTGAAACACCAATCGGACTTATGCCAAAGGATGGCGCTCTCAACACAGACGGTCTTGCTGACTACTACAAGAAGACTCTCCCAGAAATCCTCAAGGTTGATGTTGAAGGATGGAAGAAAGAGGTTAAGGATATTCGCGAGAACCACTATCCTAAGTTCGGTAAGCACCTTCCAAAGGAACTTACAGCAATCTTGGATGATTTGGAATCACGCTTGAATAAGGCCTAAACGTGTCATGCCGAACTTGTTTCGGCATCTCTACATAGACCCTGAAACAAGTTCAGGGTGACAGAATCCCGCTCGCAAGGGCGGGATTTTTTTTTGTAAATATGATTTAATAAAAAACAAATGATGCGAAAGCTTTCTGTCTTTTTTTTAATTCTTTTTGTCTTCCTCTTTGCCTCTTGTGTCAGCCTGCGCGGGCAGGTGCTGTCTGCCGAGGACGAGGCAATATTATATCCGGTAGAAACTTATGTGCCGGAATCTTTTACCTGGCAGGAAGTTGTGCCTGGGGTTAAGGCTTTTGATTTTGAAAATCCGGATTTACCCCTTATATATCATGCTGTCAAAATCAATCTGGATAAGGCTGACCTGACACTTGCTGCTTCCCAGTGGGAACGCACCTCTGATTTTGCTGAGCGCGAAAAGTGTCTGGCTGCAATGAACGCAACCCCATTTGATAAGACTAGACTTGCGGGAATCTACAAAATGAATGGCAATCTTTTGAGCGATCCTGTGGCACGCTATGCGGCGCTGGGACTTAGATGCGGGGCTGGAGGGGAAGTTTTAAGCGGGCAGATTTTTGAATCCCAGACGGATGAGGAACTTGCTGAATATGATGCTGCTTTCGGCGGATTTTTTGTGGTTCTGAAAGATGGTCAGGTACAGAAGGATTTTATCCGACGCCAGACCTCCCGTAGTGGGGCAGGGCTTTCTGCAGATGGTAAAACTCTATACCTGCTGGTCGTAGAAGGCGAGCGGCCTCAGAAAAGTCTTGGGCTTTCTTATCCTCAGTGCGGAGAGATTTTCCGCGCAATGGGCTGCCGTGATGCTTTAGAGTTCGACGGCGGCGGTTCTTCCGACCTCTGCATAAAGGGCCAGAGTGTACTCAGTTACCGGGTGCGCCGTGTACAGGGTAATTCTATAGGCTTTAAGGTTAAATAAAAAATCCCGGGGTTACCGGGATCTTATTACGTTTAATAACTGAGGGTAGAAGCTAAGCTGTCTGACAGTTGTAGAGATAGAACAGTGTTAACTGGAAAATCTCTTCAGGTGAACCGCAGTTTGAAATAAGTTTCTTGATGTACTTCTTCATGTTCTGTGGGTAGTTCGTGTTGTCTACAGCCAGATAATAAGCTTCCTTCTTTGCATTTAAACTCTGCATTTTTACTCTCCTATTTACCTACGTATATTATCGGAAAATAAGAGAAATTTCAATAGATTAAAGTTAGTTAACTTTAGTTTTTATCCAGGTGAGTTCGTGTTTGTTGTAGTTGAGGTGCACGATTTTGCTGCCAGGAATATCTGCAAACTCCTGAATCAGCGGCCAGTTGATTTCGCCCTGCATTTTGATTGTACAGATCATGTTGAGCTCAGGCTTAAAGGCCAGCCACTTTTTAATCCATTCAAGAAGACGTTCCGGATAACAGATTACATCAGAAAATACCCAGTCTACCGGACCAAGTTCTTCCGGCTTGAGGGTAAAAGCATCGTGGGCCTGGAAGGTAACAAGCGGATTTGCCATAAGACTGTCTGCGAGTGGGGCGCGGTCAACTGCGTATACAGAGGCCCCCAACCCAACTAAAACCCAGGTCCAGCCGCCAGGGCAGGCTCCGGCTTCAAAGCAGCGCTGGCCGGCTGCAGGAAGCTCTGTGCCATTCAGAAGATTTGCCATAGTCAGTGATTCCTGAATTTTCAGGTAGGCGCGGCTAGGCGGATTTTCATGGTCTTCTATAAAGTGTAAGGTACCGGCTGGCAGACTGCTTGTAGTTGCGGCACTGGCAATCATATTGTGTTCATCAATTAAGGTGTAAAGGCCCATAGGTGAGTTCGGGATTTTTACCGGAAAGCTGCGGTCTTTAAGATTGATATAGGGCAGTTTTTCCTGAATCAGCTGGGCTCGGCGGAAACAGGTGTACTGATAGGGTGCCCAGTTTCTCTGGAGCTTTTTGAGTTCTGCGGCCGCTTCTCCAATAGAATCAAACTTTAAGAAAAATGGCTCCAGCATAACGGTACGCGCCCAGTAAGGCATAGCCGGCAGTTCTTCTTCTGAGAGATTTTCATAATAGAGAAGGTCGCCGTAGCGGTTGTCTGGTTTTCGGGTAATTCCAAAGCGGCCGGCCAGTTCAGAAATAAGTAAATCAGCCTGCTCTGGAAATGCAAGAAATGCAAGGTTTCTGGTGTTCATAAGGTGTCCGTTTTAGACTATATCCGGCAAATCATCTTTGGAAATTGATTCAAGATGCTTAATAAATTCTTCGAGTTTATGAGCGTCCGGGGAATAGTTGATTTTAAAACCGATAAAGGTAGAGCCTTCCTGTTCTTTTACCCACTGAGGTGTACAAATCAAATTGAGAGGAGTTCCGTTAGCACCGTGTAATGGGGAAATTTTCACATCATATTCATTTTCCAGATCTACAACAACAGGAAATGAATAATGAACTTTGCAGCCTGTAAGACTAATGTCGTCGAGGATGCCAGGGAGAGCGCAGATTTCCGGTGCAGTAATGCGGCCGATTTCTTCATACCGGGTATGCAGTCGGTTTTCTTGTTCCATAAGGATAGTATAAAGGATTTTTTAGTCCTTAACAACCATGACCTTTCGAGTCTCGTCTATGCCGCCGCCTAGGACGCGGACAAAGTACATACCACGGGCAACTGCCTTGCCGTTTTTGTTTTTACCGTTCCAGGTGTAGTAGTATTCGCCGGCCTTTGTGCTTCCACGGTTAAGGTAGGTGATGATGTTTCCATCCAGAGTCATAACGCAGACTGTAAGGTTCCCGTCTTCCGGCATATCAACTATTACGACTGCCTTTTCTTCCTTGCTGGCATTGATTACATTATTCAGAATTGTAACTCCGCCGCGCTGAGATGTAATACTCTTAATCTTGAATGACCACAAATCAAGCGTGTTCAAATCAGCTGTATCCGTCATTCTAAGACAGTAAAGAGGAACCGGAATGCTGAGCGAAAGATTAAACTTGTCGGTAGAAACATCATAATAAGGGTTATTGTAGATTCTAACCGGACTATTAGCATTCTGCATGAGACCGAACATAAAGCTTATCTGAGATCCGCTGGTCCAGCTGCTTACGGTTTCTTTTGAGATATTAAAGAGACTGTTTGCCGATGAGGCATCGAGCAGCTTTCCATCAGAGTAAACAAAGTTTGAGTTGTTTGTTGCAGAAAGGGCACGGAAGAGGCTGTCCTGCAAAGCCGGTAACCAGATTCTGAACTTTACATCAAAGTCTGAATTAAATTGCTTTGAAACAGAATCTGCATCTGGGGAAGGGGAGAGGTAAACTCTGATCTTTTCATCAGCCTTAGTATCTGCAACAATAGAAATCGGATAGTCTGCTGGAAGAGTTCCGTAATTCTGCTGGTCTGCATTCCAATCGTGTACGGCCCAGCTGCCTGCCTCGTAAAGACCGTTCATGATAGACTGGTCTTCATAAAGCATGTCTGTAGAATATGCGTACAAAGGATTTACATAATTTACTGCAAAATCAGAAAGGGCATGAGCGCTGTACATGCTCATGTAGTTGCCAATGTAGTCTTGAATAAAGGTTACACGACAGTCAATATTGTTTGTAAGAGGGTCAGAACTTTGTTCTTCATAATCCGGATGATTAATTAACTGGATATATAGATTTTTGAGATTATCAATATTTATTTCTTTTGTCGTTGTAAGTTTTATACAGGTGAATGAATCGTTAGAGAAATCTTCAACTATTTGAGCTGGAACGCTTGTATCAATCTGATTTTCTGTACTCACTACTGGCTGACCAGATGAATCAATAGAAATAATTCTGAAGCATCGTGGTATAAGAGTTGAAAAGTCTTCAGAAATAATTTCATCTGTTGTTGCATTATTTTGACGATATCTGATTCTTTCGTTGTCAGTTACAATCTGTTTTACAAAGACAATATAAATAGATTTTGTGTCAATCGGACTAATTATTACGTCGAAAGATGGTGGAGTACGATCTACTGTTTTAGATGTCTTGTTGCGGAGGCGGTTTCCTGCCAGGTCTGTAAGATATCCCTGTGATGCATTATATGAGAAAGAGAATGTTGTATCTACAGAAAGATTTGAGTCTGTAAGTCCAAGTCCCATATAAAGACCATCCGGATCATTTGCTGGTCGCATAGGGTTAGATGCACCTGTGAAAAGCTGTGAAACAATAGTTGTATACATATAAGCAATTCCGTTCTGGAAATTGTTCGAAGGAGATGGATTATTTATATTTGTTGAATACTTAAATGCAGAGGTAAATGTAGAAGCAATATCAGCCTTAGTTGAGAAACGGATGCCTCCTGTAGTACGGCGGGAAGCATCTGTGTCGAACTGTCGAGCTCCACCAATAATATCTGCACAATAAGTGTAAGTGTCGTCAAACAGATTTGCTTTTGTGGCTTCTCCTGTAGTATTACACCATCCGATTTGTGAGTACCATACAGCAGAATCGGCATTTGAACCTGTTGTAGTGTATGATGGTGTGTTATCAAAGAAGTGGAAGTCAATTCGGTCGAGAGTAGAACCCGAACCATTTGTGTTTCCAATTGCTTCTGTCATTGTGTCTGTACCCCATGCTGTTTCGCTTGAGAAGCGGAGTGGGGTAAAGACAGGCTCTGAGATATCCCAAGCGCTGTAAAGGTCTGGTGAGCCTGGGAGTAGGGCTGCAGTATGAGAGCCGGAGTTATCTGAGAGAATTGTTGGCTCTACTCGTAAATCAATTGTTGCGTTGTGATCATATTCAATCTGATTGTTACCTGTCAGGTCAGTAACAAGAGTGTTAGTTGCCGCTACAGCTTTTGCACTTGCTCCTGTAAACTGTGTCGCTGCTTCAATGTAACCCGGCCATTTTTTGTAGCTGTTTCCTGCGTAGTCTGAAACTGTGCCGTCGGTCCAGCCTGCAATTGATAGACGGATAGAATATTCGTCCTGGCGGTAAAGTGCGTTTACGTATTTGTTTGCAGAACCGTTGCTGCCGGTGTAGAGCTGGAGAGAGTCTCCGGTTGGAGCTTCAATCTTTGCAAGACCTGCAAAGGTTAGAGTAGAGGAAGAACTTGTAATACCCTCACTGATTGCACCAAGACTGTCTGTTACCTGAATGTTTTCTACAGGTACAGAAGCTGCTGTAAGGGTGTCTATATCAACCTGTTCCGAATAACGGAATTCCAGGAAGTTGTGTGCGTCGTAAGAATGCTGACTACTTTCGCCGGTAGCGGTGTCGTATGCATCATGAAGCTCCTGACCGGTGCGGACTGTCCAGAGTACAGGACCGGTTTTGTCTTCTACATTTTGTGTGGAGTTTGTCGAGCCGTATGCTGGTTCAGCGGAAGCTCCGAGTGTTACACGCTGGCTGTAGTTGTTCAATCTCTTTCCCCAGATATCAGTCAGGATAAATGGCTTACCGGAAAGGGCACGAGGGAAGTCAAGGCAAGGCTTTGTGCTGTGGTGAACTCCGTTTCTGTCTGAGCTCTTGTTGTCTGTTGCTCCAGCTGATTTTCCGGTTGCATCAGTGTTCCAGGCACCGGTTACAGCAGAATCCTGAGGAGCAGCTTTTATATAACAATAATAGTAAGTAGTCCCAGAGATTTCTTCATGTGGGAATGCAGCTCCAACAGCCAGAGGACTTGTACAATCCGCGTTAGAGTAGAAGCCGGAGAAAGTTCCATTCGCACTATCGCTGCTGTTATGGAATTTAAGACTATCTAAAGTTGTCGAATGGAAACGCACCGGTCTGTTGAAGTTAATGCGGATTGCATTGTCGCGCACAGTATAAGCAGAAGAAATTACAAATGGATCGAAATCAACATTTGTATTAGAACCGCCATTTGTACATTCAAGAGCAACAAGGCGGGCCAATGTTCCGTTGGTAGATGCAGGAGCTGAACCTGTCGTGCAGGAAACATTACAGTTAGAAATCGCAGAATGATAAGCTTCTGCAAAGCCGGCAGATGGAGTAGTGAGGTTTGGAACTTTGAGGTTCCAGGTACCTGTGCCAGTAAGACTTGTTTTGTTTGCGTAAAAATTCTTTTTTGCAGTTACAGTTTTTCCTGTGTCGACAGTGAGGGCTGCTGTAAAGCCTGTTGAAGGAAGGTCAGCTCCGTCTGGAAGGGTAGTGGCAGTATAGTTTGCCTGACTCCAGGCAGCAGGACGTGTGCTTGTTGTTGTGTTTGCGTAAATATATTCTTCTGTGAGGCCTGTGCTTGTATCTGTATATAAATCTGAACTTCCGTTGTTTCCAAGAATTACGATGTCTTTATCTGCGGTAAGGTCAGCATTTAAGGTAACTGCGCCTTTATAGAAAACAATATTTTTAGCTGAAGTTTCTGCATTAATAGTGCAGGTTGCTCCGCGTGAAATAATTAAATTCTTTGTCAGGGAAGCTCCGCCAATTGTTATAGTTTTTCCACTTGTTCCAAAGGTAGAGGCAGAAGTTCCGTAAAGTAAAAGGTCTGTGGCAAAAGAGGCGTTTCCGTCACCGGTAAAACTTCCTCCAAAAGAAGAATTGCCTGTGCCGTCCTGTGTAAAGTTTGCACTTGAGGTATTTCCAAATACCAGGTTCTTTCCATTTTCTGTTTTGAAAAGACCCGAGTTTGTTATAGTAACTGAAGTATCAGAAGTAAGATTCTGATTTAAGGTAATATCATGACCAATTAAGGTTATAGGACCACCACTGGTTGTTCCAAGGGAAATATCATACGAAGTAATTGTTCCCTGAATTGTTGCTGGTCCTAGTGTAACATTCTTTGTTGGAGTACTTAATGTTCCGTAAATAGTTGTTTGAGTATCGTGAGTTAAATCGCAGTTTATTGTAAGGGTAGGTGAAGGTGTCGCACCTGATACTCCAATTGTAACAGCGCCAGAAGTTTTAAGAGTGCTGTCGGTTACAGTAGTGATTGTACCACCAGCAATAAAGGTAATATCTCCGCTCGTTGTATTATCAGAGAATGTAGAGAGATTTACAGTATCATTAAATACTGTCGAAGTTGCCAGAGTAATTGAAAGAGTATTTAATGTGACTGTGCTTGCAAAATTGACATTTGTAGCCTGTGCAATACTTAGTGATGCAGTATTTGGTAATACTGTGCCATTATAGTTTTGTGTTCCGGAAGTTGTGACTGTAGAGCTTCCAGAGGTAGTAAGATTTCCAACAGCTAGTGATGTTCCATTTAAGTTTGCAGTAGTAAATGTTGTTACTCCCAGTGTAATTGCGGCTGCGTTTAAAGTACCGGTTATTTCTGTTGTACCTGTTGTATGTTCGACAGCGGTGTAAGCTGGGGAAGTACCAAAGTTCATAATGTCTGCTTCTGTATCACCAAAAATAACTTTGTTTGTTGTGCTAAAGGTTGTTGGATCAGATATTGTTCCGCCGTTTGTGAAGTTTATAAGTCCAGCTGTTCCGGCATCGGCAAAAGTTGAAATTTCAGGTGTGCCGTTGAATACAGTTTCCTTTCCATTTTGAATTGTAAAACTGCTTATTGAACAGTTTCCGTTTATTGAAAGTTTTCCTGTTGATGTGCTTTTATCTTCAATGACATTAGTGTAGCTTGTGCCATTAGTTGCAAAGGTCTGTACTGCTTCTCCTGTAAATTTCAGTATACCATCACCGTTTATTGTTCCAGTAGAAGAGTTTGTTACATTTCCTTTAACAGATATGTTCTTTCCATTTGCTATAGAAATATTACCTGCTGCTAAAGAGAGAGCGCCGTTTACATTTGTTTCAGCATCGATAGTTGTAGTATATGTGCCAGTATTGTTTACAACAAAGTTGTTGCTGACATCAAAGGTATTTGCTGTGATTGTGTTATTTGCAGTGGAAGTTATATTTGTATTTGTTGCTGTTGTTTTTAAGGTATATCCTGTGCCTGATACTGTTGATTTTATAGTAACATTTTGGTTTGCAGTTAAAGCTTTTAATTCTACGTTTGATGAAAGTGTTGTTGAGCCTGTAAGGGTGATATCGCCGGTATAGGCTGTAATATCTCTTCCAAGAGAAATTGTTCCGGAACCTTTCTGCTCAAATTCAGTACATGAAATTGGATCTGCAGTTGCAAGAGAAAGAACTCCGGAATTCTCAATCGTAATCTTACCAGTAGAATTCAACTTTGATGCAAAAGTAATATCAGCACCTGTGTAAGTCATTGTTGTACCAGAAACTACATCCTGATAGGTCTGATTACCGGATGTAGTAATGCTGTTATTTACTACACCTTTTCCCTGAAGTTCAATTTCAGAAAGTGGAGTAGAGGATCCTATTGCGCTGTTAATTGTTATGTTGTTCGTGTCACTGATTAAAGTTAGTTTATGAGCTTCATCAATGGTATTTAGTGTAATGCCACCGTAGCTGCCATTAGCAGTTAAGGTTGAATCTGCGGTAAGTGTTATGTTCTTTGCAAAAGATATAGCACCATTTGTTGTTGTAATATTACGGCCAAGTGAGACAGAACCTGTGCCGTTTTGAGTAAAAGAAGTACAGCTTATTGAGGTAGCTGGACTTGTGGTGTTCAAAGAAAGAAGGCCTGAGTTTTCAATTGTAATTCCACCACCCGAAAGCCCGGCAAGTGTAACTGCTGTTGCTTTGAGTTTTCCATAAATTACTGTAGAACCGGCACTGTGTTCAAAGTTTCCTGTTACTTCCAGAGTAGCATTTGCGGAAGAATCACCTATGGTTACAGTGTTATTTGTATTAAGTGTTGTCGCACTTGATATTGTTCCACCTTTTTTGAAGGTGATGGAACCAGTATGTGCTGGAGAAGAAGCATCTGCAAAACTTGAGAGTTCAACAGTATTATCAAAGATTGTTGAAGATGACTGATTGATTGTAAGACTTGAGTTTGTTCCAGAAACTGTGCTCGTAAAATGAATATCAGAACCAGAGATTTCGGCGGTAGAGACTGTTGTTTGTCCAAATTCAATATCTGCTCCATTTATTGTACCATTGAGACTTGTTAAAGCAAGGGTGATATCTGCAGCGTTTAGAGTTCCATCTATCACAGTTTTGCCAACTATATGTGTTAGATCAAGATAAGAAGGAGTGCTTCCAAAATTCATAGCACCATTTAATGTAACTTTGCCTTCTGTGTTGAAAGTTTGTCCGCCACTAGTATTAATTGTTCCCCCGTCATTAAAAATAATATTGCCGGAAGTCTGTGTATCAATAAATGTCGTTATGTAAGGTGCCTGCGTAAAAGTAGTGCTTCCAGCCTGAGAGATTTTAAGACTGTTGAAGGCTGTTGTTGAATTTCCAACTGCACCGGCAAAGTTAATTGATTTATCATCTGGAACAGAAAGATCGAGTGTATTTGCGGCATTTTCTAGAGTTGATGAAAAAGTTATATCTCCATTTGTTGTAGACTTCAGAGTTGTATCAGCTCCTATACTCACTGTTCCCGAATACGATTGGCTGGAAGAAGTTTTGACTTCACTGCAATTGATGTTTGCATTAACAGCAGATAAAGCTCCGATATCAACACTCGCATCAGCAGCAAAGGTTGCAGTAGCTTCTGTTGTAAGAGACGAGAGGTTTGTTATAGCTTTTTCAAATTGAACATTAGATGTTTTTGTTGTAAGAGAATACGATGTTTCAGATGCGCAGGAAACAGTGTCCTCGAAATGTATGTTATTGCCGGTTGCAGCAGTAATTTCTGTATTTGCTAAAAGTGTAACAGGCTTTTCAAAGGTAGCACTATTTGTAACTGTCAAACTATTAATATTGGCCGGACATTTTACAGTCAGACTTGCAGCATTCGCATCTGTATCAAAAGAAACTGCTTCAGAAGCATCAATAGTAACAATTCCGGCATTGGGAACTGTTGCATCACCAAGTTTAATTCCACCAGTAAATTTGTTTGCAGTAGAAGTAGCAGTAGAAGTAAGACTTACTGTATTGCCGGCTCCCGCGGCAATTGTTGTTTTTCCTGCAACATCCAGTTGTTCTGTGCTTGTAATTGGGATAGAGATTTTTAGCTTTTCATATTGTTTACCATCAGTGGAAGAATCACCATCCCAGACAAAACTATTAAAGGTAGCAGTTCCGGTAGAATCAAAATATTCAACTGTTGAATCAGATTCATTTTCGATAGTACCAGTAATTGTCTGCCTAGATGCTCCATTTAGTCTAACCGTTCCATTGTTT
>JAEEGJ010020647.1_pt1 | contig 14289 bp, 12 predicted proteins | sample 8958761 | NCBI WGS metagenome assembly JAEEGJ01 (sample SAMN16246546, study PRJNA631951) | gut metagenome | biome: gut microbiome; feature: rumen; material: RS-attached | host: Bos | place: Iran: Karaj | collected 2018-10 | reverse complement strand
AAAGTGCGCGGACGACGACGTCATCATCATCCACGACGGCATCCGGCCGCTCATCGAGCCCGGTGTGCTGACCGACGTCATCGTCAAGTGCAACCAGTACGGGAACGCTGTCACCTCGATGCCCTACAACGAGCAGATCTTCGTGGTCGACGACGAGATTTCCACCACCAAGTACATCCCGCGCGAGACGCTCCGCCGCGTCGCCACTCCGCAGGCCTACAAGTTCGGGAAACTGGACTGGGCGTATCACAAGGCTTTTGAAGAAGAAATCGGCATCTACGGATCGGCCTACACGAACACGATGATGGTCGAACTGGGCGAACGGCTCTACTTCGCCGCCGGCTCCGACAAGAACATCAAGCTCACCACCAAGGACGACATGGAACTGTTCAAGGCGTACCTGGCGATGGACAAGAAAGACGACTATCTGAAATAGTCCCGGATGAAGTTCGACTATCTGATTGTCGGTTCAGGACTTTACGGCTCCACATTCGCCTATTTTGCCCACCGGCAAGGGAAGCGTTGTCTGGTCATTGACAAACGTCCTCACTTGGGAGGGAACCTGTATTGCAGAGAAGTCGAAGGCATCCAGGTCCATGCATACGGGCCTCATATCTTCCATACGGACAACCCGAAGGTCTGGGATTTCGTGAATTCCATCGTCCCGTTCAACCGGTTCACGAATGCGCCGCTTGCGAACTACAAAGGGAAGTTATTCAATCTCCCCTTCAACATGAACACCTTCTATCAGATGTGGGGCGTGACGACGCCTGAAGCGGCACAGGCCAAGATCGAAGAGCAACGGGCCGATGCGAAAGCCGCCCTGTCGCGCGCCGGTGTCTCGGTACCGCGGAACCTGGAAGAACAAGCCCTGCTGATGGTGGGATCGGACATCTACGAGAAACTGATTAAAGGATACACGCAGAAACAATGGGGGCGTTCTTGTATGGAACTTCCTGCCTTTATCATCCGCAGGCTCCCGGTGCGTTTTATCTTTGACAACAACTATTTCGACGACCCCTACCAAGGCATTCCGATTGGCGGCTATAACAAACTGATAGCTGGTTTATTGGAAGGTTCCGAGACGCGGACGGACGTGGATTATTTCGAGAATCGGGCCTATTGGGACAGTCTGGCCTACCAAGTCGTGTTTACCGGGAAGATTGACGAATACTATGGATACCGGTATGGGAAACTGGCCTACCGGACCGTCCGTTTCGAACACGAAGTCCTGGACCAGGCCAATTACCAGGGTAATGCGGTCGTCAATTACACGGACATCGACACGCCCTTCACCCGCATCATCGAGCACAAGCATTTCGAATGGTTTGGCGAGGCTGTTTACGATTGTTCCAAGACGGTGGTCAGCCGGGAATACAGCCTGGAATGGGCGGACGGCCTGGATCCGTACTATCCCGTCAATGATGAAGAGAACCAACGGCTTTATCTGAAATACAAAGCGCTGGCTGATCGGGAAGAGAACGTCGTTTTCGGTGGACGTCTTGCCGAATACAAGTATTACGATATGGCGCCGATTGTCGAACAAGTCATGCATCGTTTCCATGTCGGGGAATAAACTGATGACCGTCGTCGTCCCGGTCTACAAGGTCGAGCCGTACATCTGCAAGTGCCTGGATTCTCTGATCCTTCCGGAAGCATGGATGGAGAAACTGGAAGTACTCGTGGTGAACGACGGAACCCCGGACCGATCCGCCGACATGGCCCGGGAATACGAAGCGCGTTTCCCGGGGACTTTCCGGGTCATCGACAAAGAGAATGGAGGTCACGGCTCCGCCTGGAACCGCGGTGTGGCCGAAGCTTCGGGCAAATACCTGCGCTTCCTGGACAGTGATGACTGGTTCTCCACGTCCGAGTTTCTCAAACAACTGGAAGCCTTGGACGGGATGGATGTCGACCTGGTGATCTCAAACTACCGCCGATATTGGGTCCAAGAGGATTTGTATCAACCGATGGATCTCACGGGTATGACTCCGGACGTCGTGTTTGATGCCGACGCTTTCGACTGGGGCGGAATGCTCTGGGATGTAACCAGTTTTTGGAGATGTGCCTATCGTACCCGGATGCTTCAAGGGGAACAACCCTTGTTCCTGGAGAATGTGTTTTACGATGACATTAAAGTGCGCATCGTTGCGCTGATGCTCGCCAAGACAGCCGTTTTCCTGGATCAATCCGTTTATAACTATCTGCTTGGCCGTTCCGGCCAGACGGTAAGCCCGGAGAGCCAACAGAAGCATTATTTGTATAAGTTTGCCGTATTGAAGGATTATTTCGACTTCTATCTTTCGCACCCCGGCCCGGCGGAAGGGAAGGATGCCTTCTTGAAGAAAAAAATTAAGCATTATCTTCACAACACTTTTCACCAGCTGAGCCGATTTCCCTATCGATCCAGCAGAAAGTATCTGGCCGAATGGCGGGATTACTATTTGAAACTCGCAGAAAGAGTCGGCTTTGAAGACTATCCATATAAATCTTTCAAATTCTATTTCACCTGGCCGTTTCCTCTCTATTATTTTGGCCGTCAGCTCAAGGACAGCATCACGGGAGGGGATAACAGAGTCGGTGTCGAGAATTGGTCCCCCGATAAAATCCAATGAATTTGTTTGACTCCCCCCTGTATCAGGAGGATTTACAACTGATCTCCTCCTTTGCATCGATTCCCTGGAATCGGTTGAACGGCTCCTCCATTCTCCTGTCCGGTGCGACGGGCATGATCGGCAGCCTGCTGGTCGATGCCGTCCTTTACAAGAATGAGAAAGAAGGATTGGCCTGCCAGGTTATCGCCCTGGGCCGGAATGAGGTCAAGGCGAAACAGCGGTTCGGACACGGCTGGGACTCCCCTTTCTTCCGGTTCGTGGAATGCGACGTGAACAAGGCGGAGACGATGCCGGCCGATCTCCGGGCCGACTATGTCCTGCACCTGGCAAGCAACACGCACCCAGTCGCCTATGCGACAGACCCCATCGGCACGGTCACGGCCAATATCATCGGCACGCAGAACATGCTGGACCTGGCGGTCCGGTGCGGCGCCAAACGTTTCCTGTTCGCCTCCTCCAACGAGATATACGGTGAGAACCGGGGCGATACCGAACTGTTCGACGAGTCCTATTGCGGCTACATTGATTGCAATACCCTTCGCGCCGGATATCCCGAGAGCAAGCGTTGCGGCGAGGCGCTGTGCCAGGCCTACAAGAAACAGAAAGGGGTGGACGTGGTCGTCGCCCGGCTTACGCGTTCTTTCGGTCCGACGCTGCAACTGACCGACACCAAGGCCTTGACCCAGTTCCTGAAGAATGGCCTCAACAAGGAGAACATCGTCTTGAAGAGCGCCGGAACGCAGTATTACTCATACACTTACGCGGCTGACGCCGTAACGGGGCTACTGATCGTCCTCCTCCAGGGAGAGAGCGGCGCCGCCTACAATGTGGCCGACCAGTCTTGCGACATCCAGCTGAAGGACCTGGCGAAGATGATCGCCGACATCGCTGGGACTAAAGTCATCTTCGACCTCCCGAACGAGACGGAAGCGGCCGGATTCAGCAAGGCGACGAAGGCAAGGCTGGACGGGAGCCGGTTAAAACAGCTGGGGTGGCATATTTCCTTTGGCATCGGAGAAGGGATAGAAAGAACTCTTGCTTTATTGAGCGTATAGCTATGAAACCGCAAGTATCTGTCATCATTGCCATTTATAATGCCGAAAAATGGCTCCGTCGATGCATAAGGAGCGCCGTCGCTCAGACTCTCAAGGACATTGAGATCCTGCTGATCGATGACGGAAGCACGGATGGATCCGCCGCCATTTGCGACGAATTTGCGGCTACTGACACCCGGATCCGTGTTTTCCATAATCAGAATCAAGGGGTCTCCATTACCCGCCAGTTTGGGATTGACCATGCAGAAGGAGATTATCTGGTCTATTTGGATTCGGACGATTTCGTAAGCCCTGACATCTACGAAAAAATGTATTCGTCGGCCAAGGAAAGCAATGCCGATATCGCCGTTTGTGACTGGTACAGTGTCTATGGCGACCACATGTATCCGGAGAGTGTCAAGGTTAAACGATGGAATCCGAAGCATCTCCTCTATGCTTTAATCCAAGACCAGCCCACTTACCAAACCATATTTCTTATCCGGCGCGCTCTCTTTGACCAACTTGCAGTCAGATTTCCCGACAAGAGAGTGTCCTATGGGGAAGACACCATTGTCATTATCTCTCTCCTGAATAAGGGCTTTGAATCAGGGAATGGTCTGACAATCTGCCATGTTCCAGAGTCGCTGTACTACTATGACAGGACAATCAATCCGGGATCGCTGATGAAATTGTCCAGGAAAGAAATGACTGTCACCCGACTGAAATTATGGTCGGAGATTGGGAATGGGCTCCATTCGGACTTGATGAAAAAGGCGCTGTACAACCGCCTTGTCTATTATTTATATTCATCTGTCTTGAACGGTTTCTTCACGCCCGATGAGTTTCAAAGGGACTATTCCGCCTGGCTTCCGGACATCAGACGGTACGCGTCAGGCGGAATCAAGAAACGGATTGTCTGTCGTTATCTAAAAGGAGAACTGGCGTTTTCTCCCAAGAGCAAATGGATGGCTCTGCCCGTAATCCTTCAAGAGAAATGGGCACAGTATTTCCGGAAATTCAAGTCTGCACTTGTCCCTGCAGATCTGGCCGCTCTATGAGGAACACGGATATAGGTTCTGTGCGCATTGAATAGAAGCTGAGTATTAAATGCCCGAAAGCGTTCATACAAAGACCAGAAGGATCGCGAAGAACACGGTCCTTCTATACATGCGCTCCCTGATCAGCCTCGTCATCTCCCTTTATACCAGCCGATTGGTATTAAAAGGATTGGGCGTGGACGATTATGGCGTCTATGGAGTCGTTGGAGGCTTCGTTTCCATGTTCTCCATTGTGAGCAGCTCTTTGAGAGGGGCGATCAGCCGGTTCATGAACTTCTCGATGGGAACGGGCGACAAGGAAGAGATGCGCAACACCTTCGCCCTGTCGCTGAACATCATGGTCATCCTGGCCGTCATCGTCGTCATCCTCACGGAGACTTTCGGCCTGTGGTTCCTGTACAACAGGATGAACATCCCGGCCGGGCGCGAGACGGCCGCATTCTGGTGCTTCCAGTTCTCCGTCCTTTCGACGATTTCCAATTTCCTGGTCATTTCTTTCACGGCGTCGATCGTGGCGCATGAAAAACTGGGGACGTTCGCTTACATCGACGTGGGCGAGGTCGTGCTGAAGTTCCTGGTCGCCCTGCTCATTACTTTTTCTCTCGGGGATGTGGACAAACTTGTCCTCTATGCGGCGTTGCTTCTGGTCATCACGCTCTCCAAGCAGATGTATTCCAGGGTTTATGCCATGAAGCATTTCGAGGAATGCCGTATCCGATGGTATTGGGAGAAAAGGAAGTTCATCGAGATGTTCACTTACGCCGGGTGGGGCTTTGTGGGGACAACCTCTGAAACATTTGCCGGGCAAGGCGTCAACATGGTGGTGAATGTCGTTTACGGAACGGCCGTGAACGCTGCCCGGTCACTGTCATGGACCGTCATCCACGCCGTTCAGATCTTCGTCAACAATTTCACCATGGCCATCTGGCCGCAAGTGGCCCAGTCCTATGCCTCCGGGGACCATGGGTATATGAAGGAACTCATTTTCCGGGGCTCGAAGTTCTCCTTCTACATCATGTGGATGATCTTCCTGCCCCTCATCCTTGAGACTGAGTTTGTGGTGGGGCTCTGGCTGGGAGAGTATCCGGACCATACGATCAATTTCATCAGGCTCGCCCTGATCAGCAACATCATCAGCACATTCCATATTGTCCTTGGTATGGGAATCAAAGCCTGCGGTAAGATCCGGGGGATGCAAATCGCAACCAGCCTCATGGGCTTTCTTATGTTCATCGCATCCTACCTGTTGCTCCATCAGGGCCTTGCCCCGGAATGGACCTATATCATCTCGATCATCATTACCGTCATCACGGTGCTGATCATGTTGTGGTTAAGCAGGAAGCAGCTAGCGGTTTCCGCCAAAGAATACATCCGGTCGGTCATTATACCCTCCTGTATCGTCTTCGCCGTTTCTTGCATCATTCCCACCATCATGAGGTACTTGATGCCTTTTGGATGGATCCGTTTCATCGCTGTCCTTCTGGTAAGCATCGGGATATCCGGCATCTGCATCCTCTATCTGGGGTGCAGTCCTTCCGAAAGGAACATGCTCGTCGAGATGGTCCTTGGGAAGCTTAGAAGAATCCGACATTAATTCCAACTGAAGTATGACCATTTTGACCCTTTCCGATATTCAGGCGCAGTCCCTGGAGATTCTCCAGACCGTCCACGACTTCTGCGTTGCGAAGGATATCAAGTACTCCCTCGCCTATGGCACCCTCATCGGCGCCATCCGGCACAAAGGGTTCATTCCCTGGGATGATGATATCGACATCATCATGCCGCGGCCTGATTATGAACGGTTCGTGGCCTCCTTTGCGGCCCCGGGGCTTGGTGTCCTGTGCGAGAAAGACAAGGATTATTATCTGAACTACTGCCGGGTTTTCGATACCGTAAAGACTGGAAGCACAACGGTACTTCCGGTCGGGAAGAATTATGAAGGCGGTGTCTGGATCGATGTCTTCCCCGCAGATGGAGTCTCCGATGACAAGGCCGAGTTCGCCGACAATGTGGCGAAAGTCAAGAAAAACTGGATGATGCAGCTCCGTTACCGGTACTCCCTGAGTTCTCTGCGCGACATCATCCGCTCTTGCAGCATCAAGGATTTCTTGATTCTCCTGGCCATCAAATTGTCTGGACAGGGACGGAAGAAACTGGACATCAACAATGAGATCGTCCGAAAGAATGCCCTCCGGATTCCTTATGGAAACACGGAGCATTGGTCGCAGCTCTGCGTATTGGACGATGGTGTCCGCAATTACCAGTTATGCTCGGATTTCGACGAGACCATCGACGCCACCTTTGAGGGACGCTCCTTTAAAATCATGAAAGGATATGACCGTGTCCTGCGGAATATCTACGGTGACTACATGCAGGTTCCTCCCGAGGATCAGCGCCAGCCGAAACACGGGCATGCCACCTTGTACTGGAAATAAAAAAGCCAATGACGCTCTCCAGAAAACAATGCAATGAACTTCGGGGCCTGGCGATTTTCGCCATCGTTCTCCATAATTTCCTGCACCAGACCAGATTCGGTTTCACCACCCAGAATGAGAGTTCCTTCGACCCGGCCAGGACGCAGGAATTTCTGGGAAGAGTCTGTCAGGAAGGCTTCTGGAATTCGCTGGGCGAGATATTCTCATTCCTGGGGTGGATCGGCGTCCCGGTCTTTGTATTCCTTTCCGGTTACGGACTCGTCAAAAAATACGAACTAGGTTCGGCGCCCCTGGTCATCCGGACTTACCTCAAGCATAGCTGGCTTAAATTGTTCCTGCTCATGCTCCCTGGAATCCTGTTCTGCGCCTTGTTCAATCAGTTCATGGGGCTTGGAGGCCTTCATACCCATATCAGATATGCCATCTATCTCTCTCTGCTGGGCAATTTCGTCGGCATCGATACGATGACGCCCAGTATCTACTGGTATTTTGGCCTCACCTTCGAATTGTATCTCGTCTATCTCTTCCTCCATCGGTTCCGCTCCAAACGTATCCTGCTCATCTGTGTAGCGGCCCCCCTGGTCCTTCAGCTGGTCCTCTTGCTGTTTGGACAGGACAATCTGGTCCATTTCAACCTCCGGAATTTCATAGGGTGGCTTCCTGTCTTTGCAACAGGCATTTATGCCGGACGACGTGAGAGCCTCCGGGCAAAAGGGCAAGAGAATACGCCCCCTCGTTGGTTATACCTTCTCCTTCTGATCCTGTCAGCGGGCCTCATCGTTCTTTGCAACCTGTCCCCCTGGAGCTGGGTATTCATTCATTTTGCCGCCCTGCTGTTTTTTTATTGCCTGGTCAAAGCCTTCGAAGGGCTGGCCCCGGCCGAAGCCTTGCCTGCCTTGATCGGCTCATACGCATCCTTCGTTTTTGCCTGCCATCCGATCGCACGGATCATCGTCAACGAGTGCCATTTGGGCGCCCATGGTTGGAACCCGGGGTTGGAATTGTTGCTTTATGTCATCCTCGTCATCGCCCTGACGCCACTGTATAAGGTCATCGTTGTCAAATTGACCGGTTTGACGGCACGCATACGTCCCGAATCACACTAATTCATCATTGGATATGTCTTTCATCGTCCTCGCAGGAATCCTGTCCCACCCGCTCCGGTGGTTCAAGGAAAAAACCGTCGTCGTCCGGACCTGGTTCAAGGGAATCCGGCAGAATCGGATCGACACGGATTCCTCGGTCCTCAAGAAGTCGGGCATCCGCTTCCAGGGGACGGGCAACAGAATCTGTCTCCGGAAGGCGGACCTGTTCAATACGACGGTCTTCATCCGAGGCAAGGGCCATACCCTGATCGTGGATGAGCATGTCAAGGTGTACAATATGCACATCAAGATTATCGGGAAAAACAATATTGTCCATATCGGAGCCGGGACTTCGTTCGGCGGCGGCCAGATCATCTGCGGCGGAAACGGCATTTCCATCACGACCGGGAAGAATTGTGTCTTCGCCGAGGGGGTCGATATCTGGAGCACCGACACGCATTCCGTCACCCAGGACGGCCAGCTGGTCAACGTTCCGAAATCGATTTGCATCGGTGACCATGTATGGGCCGGCAAGGATGTCGCCATCCTGAAGGGGGTCACCATCGGCGACGGCGCCGTCATCGGCATGCGGTCCCTTGTGACCCATGACCTTGGGGAAAAGACGTTGAGTCTGGGCAGTCCGGCCAAGACCATCCGCGAAAACATCGACTGGTGTTTGAATAATCCCAACAATACGCTTGGGTGAATTCAGGAATCTTGCTTAAATTTGCAAAATAATCCGACATTCCGCCTATGATCAAGTGGCTCAAAATACTGATAACCGGATTTCTGGTAAGTTGCTTTTATTTCCCGGTCATCTATAAGTTCTTTCCCATTTCCAACACGAAGAATTTGATGGCGGCGTTCGGGCTCGTGTGCCTGCTGGTCGTCCTTATCAAGAAAAGAGAGTTTTCGGTGCCCAAGGAACTGCTTGTCATCCTGTTCCTAGCCGGTGTCGTATCCATCGTATCACTCTTCGCCATCAATATCAACCAAACGCCGGACCGAACCTATGTAACATACATACGATCCGCCATCATCTGGCTCAGCGGCGCCTTCGGCGTCTGTTGCGCCATCTGGCTTACGCACAAGAGAGTCAGTGTTCCGCTGGTCGTCAATTACCTGGCCTGGGTATGCGTGTTCCAATGCGTAATCGCGCTATTGAATGAATTCATCCCCGCTTTCCGCACCTTCATCGATGCGACTGTCGAGCAGGGACAAGGCATGTTGCAGGATCTGGGTCGCATGTATGGTCTCGGAGCCTCTCTGGATGTCGGTGGCAGCCGTTTTGCAGCCACGCTGGTGGCCATCTCCTTCCTGCTGGTCCAGAAAAGCGAGGACCGGGACAAGATTGCCCAGATTCCTCTGGTCTTCTCGTTCATCGTCATCACCGTTGTCGGCAATATGATCGCACGGACCACGTTGGTGGGTGTCGGTGTCGGCTTGGCCTATCTGTTCTTTGCCGAATTACGGATGATCGGCCTGCGACGGTTTGATAAAGAGTATCATACTTCCCTGGGGGCCTGGCTCCTGGTTATCCTCATCGCGGCGCCGGTTTGCGTCTTTTTCTACAACACCTCCCTCCAGTTCCAGGAAATGATGCGTTTCGGGTTCGAAGGATTCTTCAACTACTTCGAGCAAGGAGAATGGTCCACCGGTTCCACCTCTACGCTGGAAACCATGTACGTCTGGCCGGACAACCTGAAAACCTGGCTGATCGGCGACGGATACTTCGAGAACCAGCGAAACGACCCCAACTACATCGGCGCTGCGACCAGGCGAGGTTTCTATATGGGAACGGACGTGGGATACTGCCGATACATCTTCTATTTCGGCATCCCGGGCCTCCTGGCCATCTCGGCCGTCATGATCTATGCGGGTGTCATCGCCGCCCAAGGACTTCCGAAATACTCCCATATCTTCCTGATGGGCGTCCTGTGCAACTTCATCATCTGGCTGAAGGTCTCCACGGACCTGTTCCCTTTCCTGTCACTCTTCGCCGCTCTCGCTTTCCTGACGTCCGACATCGAGTTCCTCAAGGAATTGCGGGAAGAGGAGGAAGCGGAAGAAGAATCTGATGACGGCGTTCCAGTCCCCGAATGATGAAAAGCGTCGTCATTTCCGCCGTCAACATCCGCAAGGGTGGCACCTTGACCGTTCTTCGGGATTGCCTGCGCTATCTTTCAGGCCGTCCCGACTTGCGTGTTACGGCCCTGGTCCACAAGCGGGAGCTCTGCGACTTCCCGGGCATCGACTACATCGAGATTCCCTGGACCGTCGAGGGCTGGTTCAAGCGGCTGAAATGTGAATACAGGACGATGCGGGGCATTTCGGAGAAACTGCAGCCCGTGGACCTCTGGCTCTCCCTGCACGATACCACGCCGAACGTCAAGACCGAAAGGCAGGCCGTCTATTGCCAGACGTCCTTCCCCTTCCTGAAGGTGCGGCTCCGGGACTTCCTGATGGACAAGAAGATCCCCCTGTTCGCCCTGTTCACGAAGTACGCATACAAGAAGAACGTCCGTCGGAACAATTACCTGATCGTCCAGCAGAACTGGCTCCGGGTAGGCTTGTCCCGGATGCTGCGGGTGGACCGGAAAAAGTTCATCGTCGCTCCGCCCAAGTTCGTGAATCCCCCCTTCGGAGACACCTCGGCCGACGAACCCGTGCCGATGTTCCTCTACCCCGCCACGCCGGACTGCCACAAGAACTTCGAGGACCTGTGCGCCGCGGCAGAACGGCTGGAGAAAAAACTGGGAACGGACGCTTTCAAGGTGGTCCTGACCATCGATGGGACCGAGAACAAGTACGCCGCCTGGCTTCGCCGGAAATGGGGCCACGTCGCCTCCATCGACTTCCACGGATTCATGTCCAAGGACGATCTGTACGCCCATTACGGAAAGGCCGCCTGCCTCGTCTTCCCTTCGCGCGTGGAGACCTGGGGCCTGCCCATTTCCGAGTTCAAACCCGCCGGGAAACCGATGATCCTGGCCGATCTTCCCTACGCGTGGGAGAGTGCGGCCGGAGCTGACAAGGTATCCTTTTTCAAAATCTCGGATATTGACGGCCTTGTCCGGCAAATGCGGTTGGTCATTTCCGGAAAAATCAGTAACTTTGTCCGAATTATACCCAGTACGCCCGAAGCCCCCTTTGCGCCGGACTGGGAAACCGTATTTTCGCTGTTGTTGAACGATGAAGGTACTCCAACTCGGTAAGTTCTACCCCATCCGGGGTGGCGTGGAAAAAGTCATGTGGGACCTCACGAGCGGTCTGTCCGCCCGTGGGATCGACTGTGACATGCTCTGCGCGGAACTCGAGAAGGATGAAATCATCCACCTGAACGAGCACGGACGCGTCATCTGCGTCAAGGCCTGGATGAAGAAAGCGGCCACGATGATCGCCCCCAAAATGGTCTCCTGGCTGCGGAAGCACCAGGACGAATACGACATCATCCATGTCCACCATCCGGACCCGATGGCTTGCCTGGCCTTGCGCCTGAGCGGCTACAAGGGTCGCGTGATCCTCCATTGGCACAGCGATATCCTCAAGCAGAAGACCCTCCTCAAATTCTACGCGCCCCTGCAGCGCTGGCTCATCCGCCGGGCGGACACCATCATCGGCACGACGCCGGTGTACCTGAAGGAATCCCCCTATCTGCAGGAGGTCCAGGACAAGACGGTCGCCGTACCGATCGGCATCAAGCCCGTGACGTTCGACGAAGAGCTGGTCCGGCAGTGGAAGCAGCGCTACGCGGGCAAGAAGCTGGTCGTTTCCATCGGCCGGCTCGTGCCGTACAAGGGATACACCTACCTGATTCAGGCCTGCCAGCATATCGGAGACGATTATCAGGTCCTCGTGGTGGGCGACGGCCCCCTGATGGACAATCTGCTCGCCGAAGTGCAGGAGTATGGCGTGCAGGACCGCATCCATTTCCTCGGCTACGTGGAAGACGACGAGATGCACGCCCTGCTGGCCGCTTGCGATCTCTTCGTGATGAGCTCCGTGATGAAGACCGAAGCCTTCGGCATCGTCCAGATCGAGGCGATGTCCCTCGGAAAGCCCGTCATCGCCACCAAGATTCCGGAATCCGGTGTCTCCTGGGTGAACGCCGACGGCAAGTCCGGCCTCAATGTTCCCATCAGGGATCCTCAGGCGCTGGCGGAGGCCATCCTGCGCATCTGCACCGACGAAAAACTCCATGGCCGGTTCTCCGAAGGAGCGAAAAGCCGTTTCCACGAGAACTTCACCCTGGAAGGAATGATTGATAGAACAATAAAGATTTATACCGATGAAAAGAACCGTTGAACTCGTGCTCCTGGCCGTCGTCCTGTCGGTCAGCGCTTGCGTTTCGCCGTCCCAGATCACGTATATCAAGGATATGCAGTACGGACGCGACTACCCGGCCAAACCGGCTCCTGAACTCCATGTCCAGAAGCAGGACCGGCTCACCATCCACGTGTACAGCAGCGACCCTGCGCTGGCCACGCCCTTCAACGTGGGCGCCCTCACGCAGGACGGTGTCGGCGGCACGCGAGAAGCCAGCTACATCGTCGATGCCGACGGCAACATCGACTTCCCCGTCCTGGGCACCATCCCCGTGGAAGGAATGACCCTGAAAGAGGTCCAGATGAACATCACGAACCGGATCATCAATTCGGGATACATCCGGGAACCCGTCGTGGGCGTGGACCTGCAGAACTTCAGCGTGACGCTCGTCAAGTATGGTACCACCAGCCGGATCAGCGTCTCTGACCGGAGCATCAACCTGCTTCAGGTCGTCGCGCCGACCATCGGAGAAAAAATCAAGGAAGTGGAAGTCATTCGGACGGAGAATGGCGTCCGGACGGCCTATCACGTGGATTTCCAGACCATCGAGATGTTCGATTCTCCGGTCTTCTACCTGCAGCAGAATGACATCGTCTATGTCAAACCAGCCCGTTGGCAGGTTTCCCAGACCGGACAGACCCTCCGTACGACCATTACGATGATCACGACTTTCGTCAACGTGGCATCCAACATCATGATCTGGCTCAGACTCACCAACAGGTAATAGACAAGCATAGATTGCCGTTAATCATAGATCAAGCATGAATCCTACTCAGAAAAGCAACCAGATCAATCTGGTCGACATCTTTTTCTACATTCTCCGGAATTGGTATTGGTTCGTCTTATGCGCCGGCATCGCCGTCGGATACGCCTACTACAAATACACGCAGTCGCCTTTCGTGTACCGAAGCGACGTCCGGGTCATCATCAAGGACCCCCGCAGCGCGACCAGCGGATCCAGTCTGGTCAACTACAGCCAGCTGGTCAACCGCGTCAACATGACCAATGAAATCCTCCAGCTGCGGTCCAAGACCTTGATGTCCGAAGTGGTCAAGGCCCTGGATGCCGATGTGAACTACACCTTCCGGGAGCGCCTCCGCGATGTGGAGCTGTACCGCAGGACGCCTGTCCGCATGTTCTTCGACCGCGAGGACGAGGGTTTCCTGTCCTTCTCGGCCAAGGTGATTCCGGTGGACAACAGCACTGTCCAGCTGGTAAAAGGCACGGAAACCAGCAATGTGACGCTGGGTGACACCGTTTCCGTCGATGGCCACAAGCTGGTCTTCAAACCGACATCCGCCTACAGCCCGTATTACTTCGGGAAGGAAGTCACGATCAACAAGGTTCCCGTCCTGAGCGCCGCCAATCGCTACATTTCCAGACTCAGTGTCGCGCAGGGAAGCGGCGCCATCCTGAACCTGTTCATCCAGGACTACAACGCCCAGCGTGCCACGGACATCCTGAACACGCTGATCGAGAAGTACAACGAGGATGCTATCCGCGAAAAGAACCAAAGCGCCATCAATACGGCCGCTTTCATCAACGAGCGCCTCATGATCATCCAGGCCGAACTTGGTGATGTGGAAACCGACCTCGCCCGCTACCAGAGCCAGCAAGGAACGATGAACATCGGCAATGCCGCCAATGAGTATCTGTCCCAGAGCCGGAACTTCAACAACGAAATCATCAAGATCGAGACCCGGGTTGCCCTGGCCGAGTATCTGAAGGATTACTTG